>Ga0079224_100005740_pt1 | contig 16359 bp, 12 predicted proteins | sample Stecom2015_FD_80414 | JGI IMG/M metagenome (GOLD analysis project Ga0079224, IMG submission 80414) | Agricultural soil microbial communities from Utah to study Nitrogen management - Steer compost 2015 | ecosystem: Environmental > Terrestrial > Soil > Agricultural land | place: USA: Utah... | reverse complement strand
GGCCTTTGGGATGTCCTGCTCGAAAAGAGAGCGGAAGAGCGTGGCCTTGTCCCCGAAGTAGTAGAAGACCGTCGCCGGGCTGACCTCCGCTGCGCGGGCCACATCTGCCACGCTCGCGCCCTCAAATCCTTTCATCGCGAACACGTCAGCCGCTTCGGCCAGGATCCGCTCACGCATGCGGGCCACGCGCCCGGGGTCCACCTTCCGCGCCACCGCAGCTCCCAATGATTAACTGATTGATCAGTTAATCATAGTCGGTTGTCCTGCGTGATCGAGAAGCGGGACACGACCTGGTTCGGGCGGTGACTCAGCGGCCCTGCACAGGGGGTGGTCGCCGTGGCTGCGTGGGATACGCGGCCTGCGGCGCACCGGCGGGCATTGCGAGGCAGCACCGAGCACAGTTGGGCGGTCTCAAGGTGTTCATTCAGCACATTGCAGCCGCTCGTGTGGCACATACAGTTCCGCACTCATCCGCCCCAGTCGCTCTCACTGGAGGTGTTCGATGAGCACCGATGATCAGGTTCAGTCCGCCCCCGCCGCCGCAATACCGGTAGGCGCGGTTTTCGCCCGGATGCCGCTCACTGCGGCACACGTCAAAGCAGGCGTTGCCCTCTTCGTGGCATTCGCCATCGAGTCATGGGAGATGTTGAGTCTCACGTACGTCGCCGCGGATCTGCGGCACAGCCTGGACGTCACCAACACCGAACTCGGTCTGGTGATCTCAGCTCTGTTTTTCGGGATGATTCCCGGCACTCTTGTGTGGGGACCCGTTGCCGACCGGATCGGCCGGCAGCGAACGTGCATGTGGAGCTTCGCCAGTTATGGTGTGCTGACGCTGCTCAGCACCGTCGCGCCCGACTATCAGGTCCTGATGGTCACACGGTTGCTGTCCGGCTTCGCTTTCGCGGGCGTCTTCGCGATCACTTTTCCGTACTTCGAGGAGCTGCTTCCGGTTCGGCATCGTGGCCGTGCGGCAGTGTTCCTCGCGGCGGGATGGCCGATCGGGGTGCTGGCGGCTGTTGCCGTTGCCGCGCTCTTCGGTGATCACGGCTGGCGCGCCGTGGTCGCGGTCAGCGCCGCGGCGAGTCTGTGGGCGTTGGTGATCCGCCGGTGGGTTCCGGAATCGCCGTACTGGCTTGCCCAGCAGGGCCGCTCGGACGAGGCACACGACGTGCTGGCTCGCCTCGGCGCCACGGACCTTGACCGCGACCGACAGCTCACCGTGCCCGGTCTCAAAGCCGGCTCCATTCGTGGGTTGCTCACTGGGGCGCTCGGCCGTATCACGATGGTCCAGATCACCGTGAACTTCCTGTTCTCGTGGGGATATTGGGGCCTGCAGACCTGGCTCCCGACGCTGTTGGAGGAGCGCGGTTTGTCCGCGTCGTCGAGCTTGGGCTTCGTGGCGATCAGCGCGGTGTTCATGATTCCTGGCTACATCAGTGCCGCGTGGCTCACCGGCCGGTTCGGACGCAAGAAGGTCTTCGTCGGTTACGTGCTGGCCGCGGCGGCGGGTGGGTTCTATTTCGCGAACGCGAGCACGCTGACCGAACTCTACGTCGGCATTTTCGGCCTGTCCTTTTTCAGCCTCGGGGCATGGGGCGTCTGGGACACCTGGATCGGCGAGCTGTACCCGTCACCGGTACGCGGCGTGGGTTACAGCCTCGGCATCTTCGGTCAGCGCGTTGCGAACACGGTGGCTCCCAGCCTGGTCGGTCTGCTGCTCGCTCATGCCAGCGGCTTCGCCACCACGGTCATCTTCATCGATCTCTTCCTCGTGGTCACGGCTCTGCTCGGGCTGGTCCTGCCGGAAACCGAAGGAAAGGAACTGCAATGACCAAGATTCTTTGGGTGAACCCGCTGTGCACCGACGTACACGATGCGGCTCTGGCTCAGTCGTTCCGACATGCGGTCCGGTCAGACACGTCAGTGGACGTGGTGTCGTTCAGCGGTGAGGGACCGAACCACTTGGAGTACAGCTGCTACGAGGCACTGGTTGCGCCTGACCTGCTGGGTACCGTGCGCTGGGCCGAGGAGTCCGGCTACGACGCCCTGGTCATCGGCTGCTTCTACGACCCGTTCCTGCGAGCCGCGCGTGAGGTGGCCGACCGCATGGTCGTCACTGCTCCGGCAGAGGCATGCCTGGCCATCGCCTCGACCGTCGGGGAGAAGTTCTCGGTGCTCGTCGGTCGGCGCAAGTGGGTCCCGGAGATGACGGAGAACGTGCACAAGTACGGCATGGCCGACAGACTCGGCTCATTCAGAGTGCTCGGCATGGGCGTCAACGACTTTCAGGTCGACCACGACCTGACCGAGCGGCGCATCCTCGAGGAGGCGAGCGCGGCGGTCATCGAAGACGGTGCGGACATAGTCGTGCTGGGATGCACTATCGAGTTCGGCTTCTACCGTCAGGTCCAGGAGAAGGTAGGTGTCCCGGTGATCGATGCGACGGTCGCGCCGCTGAAGTACGCGGAGTTCCTCGCCGACCTGAGCGCACGCTTCGGCTGGAGCCACAGCAAACGGGTCGGTTATGAAGGTCCAACGCGCGGGGACCTCCGGCGGCTCATCCCGGCCGTGGCACCCTCCCGAGTAGTAGCCACGCCGCGCTGACCGGTGCTCCCCGGATCACGTGGCCCGGTTGGACAGGAGGTGGCATGCGCATAGGTGCACGCCTGAGCGGCCGCGTGGTCCGGGGAGTTCTCACCGACGGCCACCGCGTTCTCAGGCAGTCGACGGCCGAGGGTGCCCGTGCGCTGCACACAGTCCTACGCGAACTCGGCGAGCCGGCACCTCGACGAGTGTGTTCGGTAACGCTGGAAGTCAGTGATCTGCTCGTCGAGGCAGTACGTCATCCACGCGCCGATCTGAGTGTTACCCCGGTGTCCGTCCTGCGTGTGCTGCCGCGGACCCCGCAGCACGTGGCACTGACCGACCACCCATCGGCCACGCTGCGCTCGTTCGTGTTGCACAGGGCGACGGTGTGTGGGGGACATGATCTGTTCGGCACACCGCTGGCGCCGCTGGATGTGGCGAGTGCGGTCGAAGCAGCGCGCGAGGCACGCAGACACGGTCTGGGAGCAATCTCGGTGGTCGCGACGGGCGCCGTCGGCGCGCCCGGCCACGAGAGGGCGCTGGCCAAGGCCATCCAGAGCGCCGTTCCGGACATGCGGGTGAGTCTCTCGCACGAGGTCGGTGGCATAGGTTTACTTGTCCGGGAGACAGCAGCGGTGCTGAACGCGGCGCTGATGTCTGCCGTCGGGCGGCTGGTCGATCGAAGCCAGCGCGCCATGCGGCAGCTTGGTGACGTCCCCTGTTGGTTCGCCACCGGCGACGGCGGACGTGTCTCGGCGGAACGCTTGCGTGCCCTGCCCGTGCTCGCGCTCGAAGCCAAGTGGGCGACGACCCTGCTGGGTGCCGCCGTGCTGAACGGTCGCGACAACGCGACGATCGTCGTCGAGGACGGAGCGACCTGCACTATCGGTGAGGTCCGCGACGGGTTAGCCCATGTGGCGGCTGATCGCCAAGGCTCTCTCGGGGTTCGGCTGGCCGCACCGCAACCGGTACTCACCGTCACCGGTGTCAAGGAGTTTCGGTCGTGGCCCGAGCGCTGGCTGCGTGGCTCACCTGACGACTCCCCAGTGATCGTCAGAAACGGCGACCTCGACCTGGCCAGTGTCGGTGCGGCCTGCTGCGAACCGACGTCGTGGGTCGACCACGTGGTGTACGCCGGCTCCACGGACGAACTACGCCAACAGCAACGTGTCACGGAAGATCGCGCCCGCGGGATGGTCGCGACGAGCGACGTCCCGCCGGGTTCCGAGCGCATCGTCGAGTCCAGCGCGACCGCTCTGGCCTACGTGCGCGCAGGTACCTACCGTCTCCGCGTTCGAGCCGCAGCGGGAGGCCGTCGGTGAACGTGGTGACAGCCGAGGACCTGCCGGCTCTGGCCGCGGGTGCGCACCTGCTCGCGTCCGGCGCCGGGCGAACGGACATCGACGGAGTGCTGCACTGGCTTTCCGCGCTGCTCTGCGAGCGCGGTCCGGTTCCGCTGGTCCAGCCCGACGAGCTGCCATCCGACACCGCGTGCGCCGCCATCGGCCTGGTCGGTTCGGTCACCGCGCTGGCCGAGCTGCCCATGGTGGGTGACGAACCGCTCCAGGTGGTCCGGGCTCTGGAGGCCAGACTGGACACGGCACTCGGCGCCGTCGCCGCCCTCGACGCGGCCACCGTCAACGCGCTCACCCCTGTCGCCGCGGCGGCGTCGCTCGGCCTGCCTCTGGTGGATTGTGACGGGATGGGCCGCGTGTTCCCGCTCATTCACCAGACCTCGTTCGCGCTCGCCGGCCGATCGCTCACCCCGCTTGCTGCGGTCGGCGCCACCGCTGACACGTTGGTCCTCGATGCCACCCCGGAGCGAGCCGAAAGATTGCTGCGGGCAGCGGTCAACGTTTCCGGTGGATGGATGCTGACGGCGATATACCCGACCACCGCGGCGCGGTTGCTCTCTGCCGGAATCGTCGGTTCCATCAGCAGGGCGATCGCAGTTGGTCGGGCTTTGCTCGACGCTGCTGACATCGACGACCTCACCATGCGGCTCAAGGCACTGGTCGACAGCAGGGTTCTCGGCACAGGTCGCATCGTCGAGCTCGAACATCGGACCCGGCCTGCGGACATCGGCCATCCGGCGTATCCGTCGAGCATCGTCGTGCGCTCGCGCGCCGAACCGGTACGGTCGATCAGGCTGGAAGCGCAGAACGAGTTGTTGCTCGCCCTGATCGACGGCGCGGTGGCTGCCGCTGTGCCCGACATCATCTGTCTGCTGGATCCGCAGGACGGCCACGTCCTCGACGTGGAGTCGGTGACGCTGGGTACCGAGGTGCAAGTCGTCGTCGTGCCTGCAGCCGACGTGTGGTACACGCCGCAGGGCCTGGATCTGGTCGGTCCTCGCTCTTTCGGCTTTCCCCTCGACGGGACAGGACGACAGGGCGGCCTGAAACCCATGTTCCGCCGAGACAGTCGTCCGCGGCACGACCTGACCGATGCCGTTGCCGACCTCGACCAGGGTGGAAAGGCAGAGGTGGAATGACGGAATCGATCGTGCTCGCCCAGACAGCGCTGACACGCCTCGCCCCATCCCAGCTGTTTCTCATCCGGCTTCCTGTGCAGGGGCCATACCGATGAGCGCATCGCGACTGCCAGAGGTCCTCACGGTCGCTGAACTCGTCCACCACGGGCCGCTGGCGAAGGCCAGGATGCTCGCCGACGTCATCCTGGATGCGCAGGTGCGGTACGTGGTCCTGGTGTCCGACCTGGATCAGACCCTGAGCTGTTTGCCGAACACGGCGATCGTGCTGCACACCCCGGCAGCGCAAGGGGGCTGGGCCCTGGAATCCGCGCTGCGCGCGGCGTGGGAGCGCACCGCGGCCTGCGTGATCGCGCCGGCCGACAGCACCGTCAGCCGGTCCACGATCGCCCTTGCAGAACGATTGAACGTGCCCCTGTTCGTCGTCGAAGGGGACCCCGCACAGCACGCTCTGGAGCTGGCCGCCGCGGTGGCCAGTCCCGGTGCCGCCCGCGCGCGGCTGGCCGCGCGATGTGCTTCGGCGATCAGTGAGCAGGCGAGCCTGCGGGGGATCGTCGGTGTGATCAACACCGAGCTTCCGGGCACGTCGGTGGCTCTCGTCGGCGAGGACGGCCAAGTGCTTGCAGGCAAGGCCGCCGCAGTCGGCGGTCAGGTGCGTGTCCCCGTGCTCACCCTCGATGGCAAACCTTGGGCGCATCTCGTCGCACGCTTGTCGGCGCCATCGCCGTCCGGGACGGAGACAGTCACGACGATCCTGCGGCTTGCTCGTGCTCCTCTTGCGGCCAGTGCGGCGAAGCCGAAGCTGGCACTGGCGCGCCGCGGGGCGCAGGAACGCCTGCTGTTGGAGGCGCTGCTGAGTGGCCGGCCGGACGCCGACACCGAACAGGCGGCCCGGGTGCTCGGCTGGCGGTTCGACGAGAGGAACGTCGCCGTCGTCCTGCGGCCGGTAGTGGGCGCGCCTTTGATCGACCCCGACATCGCGACGGCTGGCGTGCTGGCCGGGTGGGGGGAGGTATTCGCCGACCGCCCGCTCGTTCCGCACGGTGATGGATGGGTGAGTTGGTGGAGCGGTCCCGAGCTGACCGCGAACCAGGTGATGAGCCGATTGCGCAGACGGTTGCCCAGAATCCGATGTGCGGTGCCGTTGAGCGCGGGGCTCGGCGAACCTGCGGAGGGGGTCCACGGGCTGCGACGTTCCATGCACGAGGCTGCTCTTGCGTGCGCGGTGGCGATCCGATCGGGTGCCGGCGCTGTCGAGTCCTTCGATGCATTGGGTCCGCGCGTGGTGCTGGCGAGCTTGCGGAACGACGAACTGATCACGGCTGCGCAAACCGCCCTCGCAGTCCTGCTGGATTCGGCTGACGGCGATGTCTTGATCCGAACGCTGTGCGCGGTACTCGACTGCGGGGGTTCCACGACCCAGGCGGCGGCTCGCCTCGGAGTGCACCGCAACACCATCTCCGGCCGCCTGGACCGCATCCGTGCCAGGGGCATCGCGTTCGATGATCCGGATCGCAGGCTTGCGCTCCATGTAGCGTGCTTCGTGCTGCTCGGCGAGCGCGCGGCGGCGCCGCCCGATGGATCGTCGGGCGGCGCCGCATGAGGCGCTCACGCGGTCAGTCGACGGAATAGACCTGCCGCGCCGCGGCGGCGGAGACGTGCCGGTCGAGCACATCGAGACGCACCGCCTCCGGGTCACGCTCGGCCGGGTCGCCGTATCCGCCGCCACCACCGGTGTGGCAGCGGACTACGTCACCCTCGCGCAACTGCATGCCGTTGCACTTGAGCAGCCTGCGTTCGTTCGGCCGACCGGGGTTGACAATCACCTCCGGCGGGGTGGCATCCGCCCCGCCGAACAGTCCCCAAGCAGGTGTGAGCGAGCGCTCGAACCACAGTGAAACCGTGCAGTCGGCCAGTGCTTCGTACTCGCGGATCACCCCATTGCCGCCGCGCCACTTGCCGGCCCCACCGGAGTCGGGCCGAAACCCGTACTCGGTGATCCGGAACGGGAACCGGGTCTCGAACACTTCGGTCGGGATGTCCTGCAGCGACCCGTTCACATTGTTGATGAGTGCGCTTTCGCCGTCGGAGCCCTCCCACGCGCCCCAGCCGCCCAGTGTGGCCTCGAGGCTGACGTAGTCGCGTTTGGTTCGCGGGTCCTGCCCGGCGACCAGCACGATCATCGAGTCGCCGTGGCTTGCGGCCGCGACCTTGTCCGGCAGGGCGGGCGCGAGCGCCTTGGCCACCAGGTCGATCAGCAAACCAAGATGGGAGAAGTACCACTGGCAAGCGGCGGGCGGCTTCGCCCCGAACACCGAACCTTCGCGGACCTGTACCGACATCGGCCGAAACGAGCCCCCGTTGCCGGGCACGTCCGGGCTGACCAAAAGCTTGTACCCGACCCGGCACGCGGAGACCGTCTGCGACGTGCCGCAGTTGACCGGGCCGACCGTCTGGTCCGCGGATTCGGTGACGTCGAAGTCGATGTCCTCTCCGGACACCGTGATCTTCAGCTTCACCGGTATCGGCGTATTCAGGTCGACGCCGTCGTTGTCGAGGAAGCCTTCCGCCTCGTACACGCCGTCCGGGATCTTGCGGATGACATCGCGCTCCAGCTGTTCGGTCTGCGCGAAGATCTCGTCCCTGGCGGCCCGCAAGGTCTCGAGACCCCACCTGCGGACGATCTCCTCCAGTCGTTGCTGTCCCATCTTGATACAGGCGATCATGCCGCGCATGTCGCCCAACGTCGGGTACGGCAGGCGCACGTTGGTGGAGATCGTGTCGACGACCTGCTGCACCTCACGGCCGCCCTCGACGAGCTTCTGGGGGCCGAGGCGCAGTCCCTCCTGGAAGATCGACGTCGAGTCCATCGAACCACCGGGATCCTTGGAACCGACGTCGATCCAGTGGGCACGTGAGGCGGTGAAGCCGACGAGCTCGTAGTCGACGAACACCGGCCCGAAGATGGTGACGTCGTTGAGGTGCGTGCCACCGAGGTAGCTGTCGTTGAGGATCCACACGTCGCCGGGCTGCCACACGTCACGTCCGAACCGTTCCTCGGTCGCCCGGGTGCAGGTCTCCAGGTTGCCCAGGAAGATCGGCAGACCTGCGGACTGACCGAGCACCTGGTGCTGGTCGTCCAGCAGCGCGACGACGCAGTCACCACACTCGTAGATCAGCGGCGTGTACGCCGACCTGATGAGGATCGCGTTCATGTCGTCGGCAGCGGACTTCAGGGCGTTGCGGATGATCTCGACGACGACCGGGTCGATGGACTTGTTGGCGCTCATCACTGCTCCTTGCTCCGGATGACGAGAGAACCGATCTCGTCGACGGTGACCTGGTGGCCAGGGGGCACGACGGTGGTCGCGGTACTTTCCAGCACGATCGCCGGACCGTCGAAGTGGTGGCCGGGACGAAGATCGTCCCGCCGGACCAGCACGGTCGACCGCTCCGTGCGGTCGAAGACCGCCGTCCTGGTCTCGTGTGGAAACTCCTCGCCCGCCCTGGCCGCGATGCGCTCGGTCTCCGCCTGTCCCAGGTCGCCGAGGGCGATGGTGCGCAGCGTGACGAACTCGATGGGAGCGCCGAGATTCGCGTGCCCGTAGCGGGACTCGTGTTGCTCGGCGAATCGCTTCGAGATCAACTCGAGGAAGTCTTCGCGTTGCGGTTCGTCAACGTCAAGCACTGGCACTGTCAGCGTGTACTCCTGCTCGACGTAGCGCACGTCGACGGCGTGGGCAGTGCGCCTGCGGTCGGCGGGCACACCCTCGTGGGCCAGCGACTCCATCGCGGTCCGCTCCATGGCAGCGAACTTGGCGGCCATGGCCGTGCGGTCGAGGTCGACGTCGACGAAGAAGTACGGTTCGGAAAAATCCTTGCGGATCTCGGTCTGCAGCATGCCCCACGCGGAGAAGGCGCCGGGGAATCGCGGCACGATCACTTCAGAGATACCCAGTTCCTCGGCAAGGAATACCGCGTGCATCGGTCCCGCGCCGCCGAAGGCGACCAGCGTGAACTCACGCGGTTCGATTCCGCGCGACACGGTGATGGTGCGAATCGCCTGGGCCATCTTGGCGTTGGCGACGTCGCAGATTCCTTCCGCGGTCTGAATGATGTCCAGGCCGAGCTCTTGGCCGAGGCAGCCGAGGGCGGTCTTGGCTCGCTGGACATCCAGGTTGAATTGCCCGCCCGCGAACCAGTCCGCGTCGACCCGGCCGAGGATCAGGTTTGCATCGGTCACGGTGGGTTGTTCGCCACCCCGGCCGTAGCAGGCGGGACCGGGATCGGCCCCCGCCGACTGCGGGCCGACCCGGAGGCCGCCCGCCTCGGTCCACGCGATCGATCCGCCGCCCGCGCCGATGGTGTGGATGTCGACCACGCTCATCAACATCGGTAGGCCTTCCAACGAGGCCTCGGGGGAGATCACCGGCTCACCGTCCACCACAAGAGAAACGTCGAACGAGGTGCCGCCCATGTCGACGCAGATGAGGTTGGGTGTGCCGAGCGTCCTGGCGAGCGCGGTGCCGCCCATCGTGCCGCCCACCGGTCCGGACAGCAGAGTCTGGAGCGGTCGCTTTTGTGCCGACTCGGCGGTCAGGATGCCCCCGGAAGACTGCATGACATGCAGCGGGACGGTGATTTCCTGCTCGTCCAGGCTTTGCTCGAGCTTGCTGAGATAGCGACGTACCACGGGGCCGGTGTAGGCCTCGATCACGGCCGACGAGGTGCGTTCGTATTCCCGCCATTCCTTGGCGGCCTCGTGCGACAGCGAGATGGTGACGTCCGACCCGAGTTCCTCGGTGAGGATCTCCCAGGTACGCAGCTCGTGCACCGGATTCTTGTAGCTGAACAGGTAGGCGACGGCGATCGCGCCGAATCCTTCGTCCGCGAACCGCTTGGCCGCGGCCCGGACGGCGGCTTCGTCCAGCGGTTCCAATTCGACTCCCTCGGAGTCGAACCGGCCGCCCACCGGCACGATGTCTCGTAGCGGGAGCAGCGGTTCCGGCTTGCGATAGTGCAGGTCGTACAGCCGAGTCCGGGGGCCCCGCGCGATGTGGTAGGTGTCGCTGGCGCCTGCGGTGGCCAGCAGCAGGACCTTGACCCCGCGACGTTCCAGCATGGCGTTCAGTCCCTGCGTGGTGCCGTGCACCAGGAACGAGATGTCACTCGGCGAGCGCACAAGCGATCCGAGGGCGTTCAGCACCCCTTCGGTCAGGTCCTCCGGAGTGGTGGAGGATTTGCCGGCGTGGAAGATGCCGCCGCTCTCGTCGTAGGCGACGACATCGGTGAACGTGCCTCCGATGTCCATGGAGACGCGGTATCGGCCCATCAGCGAGCTCCTCTCAGCAACGAACGTGGGCGGTACGCTAAGACCCCGGTGTCCCGCGCGGGTGTGCAGCGCGAACAGCGAAGGCGGGAGAGCATGTGCTCGGTGCATCCCGGCCTCGGATGACGTCGACGCCCGCTCGGTCACGTCGGAAAAAGCGCGGCTGTCGGTGCCATGGGGAGGTTTCACGGACCCAGGAGGAGCACTGCATGCGCTCGCCATGCGACGTGCACGAGTGGTGCGGTTGTGGAGCTGGCGTCAACCGAGACTGCAGGCTGTCGTGCGTGCGACTCGCGAGCTCGCGACGAGGTCTGCTTTCGGTGTGCTCGATGGCAGCAGCGTGAGGTGGGCGGGAGGGGGAGGCGACCATGCCGAGCGGGAGCTCAGCACGCTCCGGTACGGGGCGGACGGGCGGGCCTCATCAGGACGATGCCCCCACCAACCCTTTTATCGGGGGAGGGCCTGGCCGAGAAAGTCGATCAGCGTGCGGGAGGCCACCGCGTACGCGTCTCTCTCACCCAGCCGGTCTACCAGCAGTGGTCCGAGGGTGGCCAGATCAGCCGGCCTCCGTAGGCCCTCGACCAGCGGCAGCGCGGTGAGATCCACCAAAGCGCCTTGCAGGATCGGGTCGACAGCTCTGGCGACGTCGTCGAGGAAGTCCGGACCCAGGGCAACGTGCTCGGATCCGACAAGCTCGACCGCGTGCGCCACATGATTGACGTAGTGTCGAAGTTCCGGTTTGTCGTGCAGGAACGGCCCGAAGGCGTTGATCCCGACGAACCCGCCCGACGCGGCGATTGCACGAATTTGCTCGTCGGTCAGGTTGCGCGGATGGTCATGTACTGCGCGGCACGAGGAATGCGATGCGACGAATGGTCGCCGCGCGATCTCGGCGACGTGCCAGAAACCGGCCAGTGACAGGTGGCTCACATCCAGCACCACACCGAGCCGCTCCATCTCGGCCACCGCTTCCATACCGAGCGCGGTCAGCCTGCCGCCGGTGTCGTGCTCGCCGACCCCGTCGGCCAGCATGGTCCGGCGGTTCCAGGTCAGCGACGCCATTCGTACCCCGGACCGCCAGAATACGTCGAGCATGGCTAGATCGTTGCCGACCGGTTCGGCCCCCTCGATCGCCAGCAGCAGCGCGATGCGACCCTGTTCGAGCGCACGGAACAATGCGCCGGAAGTCTCCACGATCACCACGTCGTTGCTGTGCATCTCGGCCAGCAGACGGGCTTCCTCGAGCAGCAGCAGCGCGCGACGTAGTGCGCCTTCGCCCACGAACTGTTCCTCGGTGTACACCGGCAGGACCTGGAGGATGACGCCGCCTTCGCGCAATTGGGGCAACCAGAAGTCGCCGAACGGGTCCCGGTGTCCCCGCTCTCGCAGGTGTCGCACTGCCATGAGCAGATCGTCGTGGCAGTCCGCCATCGGGATCATGAAACCGCTCCCAACGCCGATTGGAGTGCGGCACCGTCGTAGTAGAGGAACGCCAGCGCGATGCGTCCTTCTCGAACGGTCACGATCGAACAACCGTGGACGTCCAGTGGTTCTACGGCCGGCTCCACCGGCGTGCCGCGCATTCTCCACCGGATGCTGGCGCGGTCACCGCTGACCATGACGTCGATGACTTCGCGGTGATAGTCAGGGTACCGGCGCAACAGTTCGGCGTTGGCCGCCCTGTCGTCGTCGGGCGAGGACAGGGCAGGGCGGCCGTTGATCTCGACGGTGAGGTTCGGGGCGAGCAGGGCTGCGGCCGCCTCGACGTCGTGGTCGTTCTCGGCGTCGTTGTAAGCGAGGTAGACCCGCTCCGGATCGATCATGTCACGCTCCTAACGGGCCCGCGGCCTTGACCTGGACGCGGCAGGCCTTCCCTGGCCGATAGGACAGCGGGACCTCCACCACCGATGTGATCCGCACCTGCTTGGGGTCAGCGCCCGCGCGGACCGCGGCGTCTGTCGCAGCCTGCACGGCGTCATCCACACAGGCCTCACGTCCATGCGCCTCGTACCGGTACACCCGGTCGACCGCGCCTGAGGCCTCGGCGATGGCAGCCCCGAAGGCATTCGCGACGGCGTGGTTGGGCGGACGGATGACCTCCGACACTCCGGGGACGGTGTCCGGGACCAGATGTGATCCTCCGCCGACCGTGATGAGCGGCACCGAGTTCCGACTGGCCTTCATCCGTTCCGACATGATCTGGACCTGTTCGTCCGTCCAGGCCAGCGCGGCACGCACCGTCGCCTCGTCCACGTGGGATGCCAGGGCCGGGTCGCCGAATCCTTTCAGCCTCCCGGCCCGCACTGAGATGTCGGACAGGGTCAGCGTGGATCCGCCTTGCACGAGCGCGTCGGAGACCACGCGGTAGCCGACCGAGCTCGGGCCGACGCGGACGTCGGCCCCACTGCCATGGACGACGGTTCCGCCGCCCAGCCCGATCGAGATCAGGTCCGGCATCCGGAAGTTCGTCCGAACACCCCCCACCTCGACGGCCGCGGAGGATTCCCGTGGGAAGCCGTCGACCAGGATTCCCACGTCGGCTGATGTTCCGCCTACGTCGATCACCAGTGCGTCGGACAATCTGGCCAGCGCACATGCTCCCCGCATCGAGTTCGTCGGACCCGAGCCCACAGTCAGGATCGGGAAGCGCTCTGCTTGCTCGGCCGTCATCAGCGTTCCGTCGTTCTGAGTCAGGTAGGACTCGACCTCGATGCCTTGACCGGTCAGGGTGGTGTGAAAGCCGTCAACGACCTGGCGCGCCACGCCCAGCAGGGCGGCGTTGAGGATCGTGGCGTTCTCCCGCTCCAGCAACCCGAGAGAGCCGACCTGGTGGCTCAGTGAGACCGGGAAGTCCGCGCCGAGCTCGGCGGCGATGAGCTCGGCAGCTCGTAGTTCGTGTTCGTTGTTGGCCGGGGCGAAAGCGCTGGCCACGGCGATGGCCGCGACTTGGCCGGCACAGTCGGCTGCGCACTTCGCGACGGCCTCGGCCGCCAGCGGCGCAATCTCCGTGCCGTCGTACTCGAATCCTCCGCCGACGATCGCGGACGGGCCGATCACGGTCTCGTGCAGATCTTGCGGCCAGGCGGCACCCGGCCGCACCGCCTGCGATGACGGAGCGGCCAACCGGAGCACACCGACCCGGCCGAGGTCACGGCGCTGAATGATGGCATTGGCTGGATGGGTCGTGCCCAGCATGGCTCTGGTGATCCGGCCGACGTCGACACCGATGATCACCTGCTGCAGGGCTGCGGTGATCCCGTCGAACGGGTCCGGTGTCGTAGCGGCCTTCGCCGACGCCACCACCGTGCCGGATTCGTCGACTACGACGGCGTCGGTGTTGGTCCCGCCGACGTCGATTCCGATGCGCAGAGAACTCACTGCCGGCCACCTCCCAGGGATACGTAGTCGACGTCGTATCCGAAAGCCCGAGGGCCCACGATGTCCAGGAACCCTTCGCGGTGCCACTCAGGGGCGCAGGGCAGGCCGATCACGTCGACGCGCTGGCCGTAGGCGAGCGCCTCAGTGGTGATCGGCTGGGCGTTCTCGTGGTCCAGCAGGCAGATCAGGTCGGGTGAGGTGATCACTGGGCGGTCGCCGTCGAACGCGATCAGGAACTCGTTCTGGATTTCCACCCGCATCGTCCGGTCGGGATCGCCGAAGTGCTCGATCGTCACGGTCCCCTTGGCGAACCCGTCGGTGGTGCGCCGGTCGAGATCGACGATCTTGCCGGAGAAGTATTTGCGTCCGTTGGCGAAAGACAGGAACTCGTCGTAGGCGCCCGTCTCGCCCCGCTGTACTGCCGCCAGGCGTTTGCCCAGCTCGGTGCAGTAGGTCATGGATCCGAGAATGCCGTGCTCGACGATCTGTCCCGCGGTCACCGGATAGCAGGAGATCGCGTTGGCCAGGCCGAGCATGATCGCCGTGCCGCGCGCCAACTTCTCCGAGACCTGATTGGTCGTCGTGGAAAAAACGACCACGTTGCCCTTCTCGTCCGCCATGCTCATGGGGCCGGCGGGTACCCCGGCCAAGGTGAACACGGTCATCTCCAGTTGCGGAAAGGCGCGGCGCATCGAGTCGGCGTCGATGACCGGCAGGTCCAGCTCGGCGGCGACCGCCAGCGGGATGAGCGTGTTCATGCCACCGACCTCGATCGGCATGATCGCCGCCGGCTTCTCGCCGAGGAAGTTGGCCAGCGACATCACAGCGCCGACGAACTCGGCTCCGGAAGGTACTTTCTCCAGAATCACGGTCGGCGCACCGATGACCGCGACGGTCAGCACGCGGTTGTCGGGCGCGAGTTCGGCGGCATCGATCACCGTCACCGGGCCGTGGTCCTCGATCGCCTGGCGGGCCATGAGCCGCGCGATGTAGGGGTCGCCACCGCCACCGGTGCCCAGTAGCGTGGCTCCCAGGGTCAGTTCGTCGATGTCGTCGACGGTCAGCAGTCGCATCCGATCCTCCTCGCGGGAAGCGCTGGATCCGGGACGCTATATCGCGCACTGGACGGCAATGTGTGCTGCGCGCACTATCGACGGCGGCACATTGGGCAACGGGCACAGCGTGCGGTGCCCTGCGGTGGTGCACCCTGCGAGCCCATGACGGCCGACAACCGACTCTTGGTCCTCACTCGTGCGGACATCGACGGGCTACTCGACCTCGACACGATGGTGCGAAGTCAGCGCACCGCTTTCGCGGCACTGGCCGGCGGTACAGCGGATCTGGCTCCGCGGGTTCTGCTACCCGATTCGGTCGGATCGGTGGCTTTCTGTTACGCGGCGCGGCTGTCTCCCGAGACGGGGGCCGTGGCCAAGATCGGAAGCGTCAACCCGGCCAACCGGGTCCGCGGAATACCCAGTGTTTCCGCGACAGTGCTGGTTCTCGACCCCGTCACCGGCAGGCCGCGGGCTCTGATCGACGGTGAGGGCATCACGACGGCTCGAACTGCGGCCGCCACCGCTCTTGCCGCTCAGGAGCTTGCCCGGCCGGGAGCCGCTCGGCTCGCTGTGTTGGGTTCCGGTACCCAGGGTCGCGCCCACATCCGTGCGCTGACCAGTCACTTGGGTTTGTCCGACGTACGGTTGTGGTCTCCCAACGAGCACCATCGGGAATGCGCCGCGCGGGAGCTGTCCGGGGAACCGGGAAGATCGGTCATACCCGTGGCGACGGCGGAGGCCGCGGTTTGTGGTGCGGACATCGTGGTTACCTGCACCACGAGCCGCGAACCTGTGTTGCGTGCCGAATGGCTGACGCCCGGGGCGACCGTGCTGGGAGTCGGTTCGTTCGCGCCTGACCGTCGCGAGGTGGGCGACGATGTGCTTCGGAGTGCGGCCAGCGTCGTCGTCGACCACGCGGAAACTGCGGTGCGTCAGGCTGGGCCGATCGTGCACGCACTGGGAACCGGTGTGCGGCGCCGGGACGAACTCGTCGATCTCGGCGACGTGGTGCTCGGCAAGGTGTCCGGCCGGTACGCCGATTCGGACGTCGTCTTCTACAACAGCGTGGGGGTCGGGGTGCAAGACGCCGCGGTCGCGTGGTTGCTGCTCGAACGGGCTGAGGCCGGCTGCGCTGGGACTCGGATCGAATTGTGCTGATAGTCGGGGCGGTTGGGACTTCTCCAGTTCTCCCGCGGCGGCGCGTCGTAGCGAGCCAGCTTTGCCTGACAACCGGATCAGCTAGGTGCTGGCATTGCTTCCGTCCCAGTTGGCACGCCGAAGGCCGTCGACGGCAGGGGCCAGCGGCCCCTGATGGAACCCTGGACATGTCTCACGCACCGCCGCTTCCGGCGTCCATGCCGCGTGTGGACGCGCTTGCCGCTTGCTTCGGACTCCCGCAGTTTCTGGTGACCCGAACGGCGTTGGGGCACGTGCTCTGACCGCAGTCCTGGTCCGGGTGAAATCCGCAGATATCAGAAGAAAATCATCAGATCGGGCGAAACGTCCTATTCCTCTCG
>Ga0079224_100005739_pt1 | contig 16360 bp, 15 predicted proteins | sample Stecom2015_FD_80414 | JGI IMG/M metagenome (GOLD analysis project Ga0079224, IMG submission 80414) | Agricultural soil microbial communities from Utah to study Nitrogen management - Steer compost 2015 | ecosystem: Environmental > Terrestrial > Soil > Agricultural land | place: USA: Utah... | reverse complement strand
CTATTGAAGTGACACAACATACCTAAACAACGGAGTAATGATGGATTTCTCGCTCTCTCAGGATCAGCAAATGCTCGTGGCTGCCATTGAACAGCTATGCAACGGTTTTGACGATGAATACTGGCTCAACTGTGACCGAACAGGCGAGTATCCGGAGGCGTTTTATCAGCGCCTGGCCCAGGCCGGCTGGCTGGGCGTGGCCATGCCGCAGGAATATGGGGGGGCGGGCCTGGGCATTGCCGAGGCCGCGCTGATGATGAAAACCATTTCGCGGTCGGGGGCAGGCTTTACCGGCGCTTCGGCTGTGCATATGAATATTTTCGGCCTGAATCCGGTGGTTCGGTTTGGTTCGGAGGAACTCAAGCAACGCGCTTTGCCGCCACTGATCGAAGGCAAGGACAAAGCCTGCTTTGCCGTGACCGAACCCGATGCCGGGCTGGACACCACCCAATTGACCACGCGTGCGCAAAAGCACGGTGACCACTATCGGATCTACGGACGCAAAATCTGGATTTCCACCGCCCAGGTGGCCAGCAAAATGCTGCTGCTGGCCCGTACCACGCCCAAAGACCAGGTAGCCAAGGCTACCGAGGGTCTGAGCCTGTTCTATACTGATCTGGATCGCAGCCAGGTTGAAGTGCGCGAAATCGAAAAACTGGGGCGCAAGGCCGTTGATTCCAATATGCTGTTTTTTGATGGCCTGGAAATTCCCGAATGCGATCGCGTGGGCGAAGAAGGCAAGGGCTTCGAATATATTCTTCATGGCCTCAATCCCGAGCGCATCCTGATTGCCGCAGAGGCGGTCGGCCTGGGCCAGGTGGCGCTGGACAAGGCCGTCCAGTATGCGAAAGAGCGCACCGTATTTAATCGACCTATTGGTCAGAACCAGGGCATCCAGCATCCGCTGGCGCAATGCTGGATGCAGCTGGAAGCCGCCGATCTGATGGTGTCACGCGCGGCCACTGCCTATGACGCCAATGAGTCGGCAGGCGCATACGCCAATACCGCCAAATATCTGGCCGCCGAAGCGGCGTTCACCGCGTGCCAGACCGCGATTCAGACGCTGGGCGGCATGGGCTATGCCAAGGAATATCACGTTGAGCGCTATTTGCGCGAAAGCTTTATTCCGCGTATTGCGCCGGTCAGTCCGCAACTGATCATGTGCTTTATTGCCGAGAAAGTGCTGGGTCTGCCCAAATCCTATTGACGCCGCGCCGGCCTGCTGCGCTGCTTAAGACCGCGGCAGGCTGGCGCCGGTTGCGGCCACTGGCATTGCGGGCAACGGGCATGGAAGATCGGCCTGGCTGTTTAATGCTGTTCGATGAAAGTACACATCACCCGAAGTTTCTGGGCATGATTCTGCAGATTGGCTTCGATCCGGTACAGGGGCCCTGCGATGGAAATCGCAAAATGGCCGCCCGAGACCGTCACCGGCCAGGCGATGGCGCCGACATCGACCATGGATTCGCCCAGATTAGTGAACAGCCCTTTTTCCTGCCCGGCCCTGATCTCTGCCAGAAACTGCTGGCGCGTCGTAATGGTACGGTCATTGCGTCTGGCAAAACTCATCTTGTCCAGCAATGCCAGCTGCGCCGGTTCATCCAGCGCCGAGAACAGCGCCTTGCCCAGCGAATTGGCGTGGATTTCCTTTTGTTCGCCGGCCACGGCCACATAATGAATGGGATTTGCTGACGGCAGCACGTCCAGGTACACGACCGTGTTCAGGGAAGTGAGTTTACCCAGCACCACTGTTTCGCCTGTGATGGCGCACAATTCGCGCAAACTGGGGTACAGTCGTTCAAGTACCGGATCGGCTTTGGTGATGCGCTGCGCCATGGCAAGCAGCCGTCCGGTTGGATAATACCCCTGGCGGCGTGATGTTTCGTAAAGATAGCCCAGGCTCAATAGCGTGCGCACCAGCGCCAGGCAGCTGGACGCCGGAGCATTGAGCTCACGGGCCAGTTCCGAGAGCGCCAGGGGTTTTTGTTCGCGGGAAAAAATCTCGATGATCTCGATAACCCGGAGCGCGGTTTTGACGCGATGGTTTTCGGTGCCGGGGGCAGTGGTGTTCATGAATAGGAAAACAGGAGTGACAGGCTCACAGTTTAACCGATGCCATACTTTCTTACACTGTTTTGTTTGATTGCAGCGGGTACTCGTGCCATTCTCTGAGCGAAGAAGACGGCACGTTTCAGGCCGCGATTTAGTTCATGCTTAAAACAATTAATTAACACAATTGAAATACAAGGAGAAGATATGAAACGCGCATTCACGGCCGTTGCGGTCGCTGCCGTTTTTACAGGCACATCGTTCATCCCCGCCAGCGCCCGTACGGCAGAAGCAACCGCCGCCGATACCTTTGCGGTAAGCGGCCTGGAAAAACCAGGCTCGATCTCCATCGACAAGTGGGGCATACCGCATATCTACGCGCAGACGCTTTACGATGCCTTTTTCCTGCAGGGCTTTAACGCAGCGCGTGATCGGCTGTTTCAGATCGATTTATGGCGCAAGCGCGGCCTGGGTGAAATGGCCAAGGACTTCGGGCCTGATTATGTCGAGGGCGATCGCATGGCGCGCGCCGTTCTGTTTCGCGGCGATATGTATCGCGAGTGGCTGGCTTACGGTTCGGATTCCAAACGCGTGGCGCAGGCATTTACAGCCGGCATTAACGAATACGTAAAAATGACGAAGGCCGATCCGGCGCTGTTGCCAGAAGAATTCAAAAAGCTCGGTTACCAGCCTTCCATGTGGCAGGCCGAAGATGTGGTGCGGATCCGTCACCATGGGCTGACGCTGAATGCCAAGAACGAATTGGATCGTGCGCAGGTTTTCTGCAAAGTCAAGGATGATCCGGTAAAAGCAGACTGGCTGCGGCGTGAATTGAGCCCGACCATTGATCCGAAACTGGTCGAAGGTCTGGATCCATGCTCGATCCCAGTGAAAAAAATCAAGGATGCCTATGATCTGGCCACGGCCACGCCGAAACTGACCAAACTGCCGCCTGGCGCTAACCAGGCCAAGCCCGCAGACGGGCAGCGCCAGGAGAAACTTGAAAAAACATCTGCGGCAACGTCCAAGAGCCCGCTGCCGGTATCGGCGCTGTATGAAATTGTCAGGAACGATAGCGACACCGAAAGAGGGCTTGGATCGAATAACTGGGTTATTGGCGGCGAGCGGACAACGACCGGCAGGCCGATCCTGGCCAACGATCCGCACCGCTCCCATGGCGCGCCAAGCCTGCGGTATATCAGCCACCTGAATGCGCCTGGATTGTCGGTCATTGGCGCCGGCGAACCGTTTCTGCCAGGCATTTCGATTGGTCATAACGACCAGATTGGTTTTGGCCTGACCCGTTTTTACATGGATCAGGAAGATATGTACCAGTACGAAATCAACCCCGAGAACAAGAACGAATATAAATATCAGGGACGTTGGGAACCCATGGAGATCATAGAGGAAGACATTGAGGTCAAGGGCGGGCCGACCCAGAAGGTGACGCTGCGCTTTACACGCCATGGCCCGGTTCTGTATCAGGATGAAGGCAGCCACGCCGCCTGGGCCTTGCGCGCCGCCTGGCTGGATCTGGGAATGGCGCCGTATTTTGGTTCCATGGATTACATGCGGGCGACCAACTGGGATGAGTTCAAGGCCGCCATGAACCGTTGGGGCGCGCCCGGTGAAAACCAGGTCTTTGCCGACGCCGATGGCAACATCGCCTGGATGCCGGGCGGGCTCACCGTCAAGCGGGACTGGGACGGCCTGACGCCGGTTCCCGGCGACGGTCGCTATGAATGGAGCGGCTATCGGGACATGGACGAATTGCCCAGCCTGTACAACCCCGAAGCCGGCTATATCGTGACGGCCAATGAAAACAATATTCCTCCCGATCATCCGGCGTTCAAGAAGGGTGTCGGCTATGAATGGAGCAGCGATTTTCGCGCCAAACGCCTGAAGCGGATTATCGGCGCCAGCGACAAATCTTCGATTGCCGATTCCGAAGCCTGGCAGAACGATAAAGTCTCGCTGCCGGCGGTCAGGACCGTTACCGTGCTGCAACACCTGAACACCGATGACGAGAAACTCAAGCCCGTGGTAGACATGCTTAAAAAATGGGACGGCGAAGTCACGGCAGACAGCCCCGAAGCGGCCGTCTTCGAAGTATGGTTCAGCCGCTATTTGCGCAAGGCCGTGGTGGATCATGCGTTTGATCCGGAAATTGCAAAAATGATCGGGCTGGCCGACCCGGAACGGGTGCTGGATGTGATAGAAAACCCTGAAGGCTGGTTTACCGACGAGGAACGCAATAAGATTATGCTCGACTCGCTCGGTCAGGCCGTGGCCGAAGTCAGGGAAAAACTGGGCGACGATCCGCAAGCATGGAAATGGGGCACGTTGCACCAGGCGGTGTTTCTGCATCCTATGAATGCGTTGCTGTCGGACGAAGAGAAAAAGACGTTCAATGTCAATGCGGGTCCGATTGGCGGTTCCGGCTATACGCCCATGGCAACCAGCTATGGTGAAAAAAGCTATAACCTGACCTCGGGCGCCTCTTTTCGCATGGTGCTCGATGTCGGGCAGTGGGATGGCTCCAGAGTCATCAATACCCCGGGACAATCGGGCGACCCGCGTCAGCCCGGTTACCGCGACCTGGCGCCCCTTTGGGCAAAGGGTGAGTATATTCCTTTGACGTTCAGCAAGGAGAAGGTCAAGGAAAATACGGTCAAGGTCCTGCACTTTGAACCGGGGGAAAAGCAGTAACGTCGCTTTATGCTGACATGGCCGCATTTGCCTCGGGCAACCGGAGCGAACTTAAGGCGGCGAGCGCTGTCCAATCTGTAACTCGCGCTGGCGGTTTGCGCGTAAAATGAATCAATCCTGCCTGTGTCTGCAAGCGTTGCCGACATGGGCAGGACTCTCATTGGAAGTCAGATTCCCAGGTGCGGTCATGAATGCGAAAGCGCGCATTTTCTTTTTTGGCGATACGCATGGCGGTTTTGAGCACTGTCGGGAGATTGTCGTGGCAGGCAAACCCGACGCTGTCATTTTTCTTGGCGACATCCAGGCTCATCAGCCCTTGCATGAAATTCTTGGCGACATTCGCCAGATGACCGACGTCTGGTGGATTCACGGTAACCATGACACCGATAGCGCGGCTATTTATCACAATTTGTTCAATTCCGAACTGGCTGACCGTAACCTGCATGGCAGAGTCGTGGATATTCATGGCGTGCGCGTTGCCGGACTGGGCGGCGTATTCCGGGGCACCATCTGGAATCCGGCCAGGCCTTACTGGCGGTTCTACTGCCCCCAGGATTACGAAGCGCACAGCCGGCTCAAAGCGGGCAAAAATGGACAGGGCGACCGCCTGCGTCACCGCAGCTCGATTTTTCCCAGCGATTACGAAGCCCTGATGCAGGAACAGGCCGATATTCTGGTGCTGCATGAAGCGCCCTCCTGCAATCGCTATGGTTTTAACGTGCTGGACCGTCTGGCGGTCAAGCTGGGCGCCACCCGGGTCTTTCACGGACATCATCATGACTGCTATGATTATTCGGCGCATTTCGAACGCATGGGGTTTGCTGCGCACGCGGTGGGTTTACGCGGCGTGCTTGACAGCAATGGTGTGGTCATTCGCGCCGGCGACCTGGATGGCAGCGGCGAAGACCGGGTTGCTGCGCTAACGACCGCTCAGGCGCAACCGGTCCGCTGAAGACTGAGCTATGATATGGCTTGAATCCGGCTTCGGGATTGTTAACCGCAGGAGAGCGTAATGAGTACAAACGTGATTAAGGCCAGGGTAGAGGGCATGACGTGCGACAAATGTGTCGCGCATGTAACCCATGCGCTGGAGTCGGTACCTGGGGTGGTATCGGCGCGGGTCAGTCTGGCGGGGTCATCGGCAGACATTGTTGCCAATGATAGTGTGACCGCGCAACAACTGGCGGATACCGTCAAAAGTGCGGGTTACGTTCTGAGCGTGTGAACCCAGCCGGTCGGGTAGGGGAACCGTACTTATACCTGCTTCCCGACCAGATCGGGCGGCCAGGATAAAGCCGCTACATGCCTGGCAGGGCGTGTAGCGGCTTCGTTAAGGAATCCGGCTGCGCTGCGATAAGCAGGCATCAGATATCAATCGTCCCAGTCACGGTAGTGGCGGCGATGATAATGGCGGTCACGGCGACGGTCATCGCGATAGTAACGGCGACCGCGATCATAACGATCATCGCTATCCCTGAATACCTGGTTACCGACCAGGCCGCCCAGCGCGGCGCCGCCCAATGTGGCCAGCGGGTTGCCGTCAGTCAGCGCATAACCGGCGCCACCGCCCAATGCGGCACCGCCGACGGTACCCAGGTCCCGATTCGGGTGGCGGGTAGAGCAGCCTGCCAGAACGGCGCCCATAAGCGCCACAAGACAGACTTTTTTTATCATTTGCGAGGTCATAGTACACTCTCCTTATGGAATAACTATGGAGCTATCATAATCGCTTTGTTTGTACTGATGGCAAGCAAATGTATCGAAAAATAGCTGCTACGCCCATTTGGAAATGGATTGAAAGTTTAGGCATCTGGCGGTTGTATTCAAATTGCCACACGCTGCCGGAATGTATGGCCAGATGGTCGCCCGATGGCCGCCTGTTCGGCCAATAGTGTGATTAAAAAGACCATTTAACGCCGTCTGTCAAAGGAGACATGAATGATCCGGCTTTACGAACTCTGCGCCAGCGATCCCGACCTGGTATTTTCACCATACTGTTGGCGGGTGCGCCTTGCCCTTGCGCACAAGCGGCTGCCATTTGAAGCGAGCCCGATTGGCTTCATGGATAAGGAAAAAATCGCATTTGCAGACTCGCAACTGGTGCCCGTCCTTACCGATGGGGATATGGTGATCAAAGAAAGCCTGGATATTCTGGCGTATCTGGACCGTACCTATCCACAGGCGCCGTTGGGGCTCGATAGCGATACCGGGCGAGCGCGTGTCCGGTTTATTTCGGAACTGATTCTGCGTCATATTACGCCTGTCATTTTCAAACCGTCCCTGATGGCGATCTACGAAGCACAACCGGAAGCGGCCAAGGGGTATTTTCGGGAAAGCCGGGAAAAGCGCTTTGGGTGTACGCTGGAGCAGCTGCAAGCGAGCGCCAGCGCGAGCGATGCGCACAAGGCCCTGGGGGCGCTGGAAGCACAGCTGAAAACGACGCCGTATCTGGATGGCAGCCAGCCGGGAGCGACCGATTTTGTCGTCGTGGCGCACCTGATCTTCAGCTGGATATTCGGGTTTCAGTACTGGCAGGACGATTCAGCCGTTGGCCAATGGTTCAACCGCGTGCTGAACGCCTATGAGGAAGTGGCCGGTCCCGTAAAACGCCGGATTCATCCGGCGGCGGCCCAATACAGCCCGCGCTGATCTCAGGGACTGTCGATCGGGCATTGCATAAAAATAGCTTGCCCGGTTTGCGGACCCAGCGTATAGGGCTCAAAGCCCTGGCTGGCGTATAGCGCTTTGCCTGGCGCATTGCCATCGAGCACTTCCAGGGTAATTTTGCAGCAGCCCAGGTTGCGGGCCAGCTGTTTGACACGGGCCAGCAACTGCTTGCCTACTCCCTTGCCGCGGTACTGCGGCACCACCGCAAAATCGTGGATATTGAGCAGCGGCTTGCAGGCGAATGTGGAGAACCCTTCAAAACATAGCGCAATGCCAATCGGCTCCTGGCTGTCAAAGGCCAGTATGGTGTACATATTGCTGCGTTTTTTGAGTGACGCGATCAGATTCTTTTGGGTGTAGGCCGATAGCGGCTCGCCGCCGCCCATCGGATCGGATGCATAGGCGTTTAGCACAGTCAGAACTGCGTTGGCGTGCTCTGGATTGTCAAGGTCCGCCATCACAACGTCATACATGAAATCCCCCGTTTGCTTTTATTGAATATCTGCTGTTTTCAGGTCGATATAACCAACCGGGTGCCGCAAAATGCCTGTGACACCGGTTTTCTGCATGAAGCCTTGATTGTAGAAGAACAATGGGAAAATAGGCATGTCTGCAAACAACACTTGTTGGGATTTTTGCAACAATTCCCATCTTCTGGCGGCATCGGTTTCGTTGCGGGCAGTCTTGAGCAGCGTATCGTACTCGGGGTTGGACCAGCCGGTGCGGTTCATGCTGGAATTGCTCACAAAACTTTCCAACGCATTGTATGGATCGGCGTAGTCGTTGGTGAATGAACTGCGCGAAAACTGCAGCTTGCCGCTGCGCTGCTGGGTATAGAATACTTTGCTTTCAATAGCCTGCAGGCGCACGTCCACGCCCAGGTTTTCCTTGAATATGGCTTGCAATGCCTGCGCAATCTTGCGGTCATCAGGATTATTGATGTGGCTGAGCGTGACGGGCGGCAGGGTCGTATATTTTTCAGCATCCATGCCTTTTTTCAGCAATGCTTTGGCCTGAACTGCATCGGTTTTAACAAAGCCGTTGCTGGTTTGGTAGAAGTCTTTGCCATCGGGGCCCGTGAATCCCGGGCTGACGAAGGCGTCGGCTGCCTTGCGACCCTGTTTGACAACATAATCGACAATATCCTGCCGGTTGACGGCCAGGGCGAAGGCGCGCCGGATATCGGCATTCTGAAACGGCGGCATTTTGGTATTGAAGCGATAGAAATACACGCCGGCCTGCGGCACCGTCATGAACTCCTTGCTGTCTTTAACTTTGTCGTAAAGGGCGGCGGGCAGCGGCGAGGGGGTCGCGTCCAGCTCGCCGGTGCGAAACATCTGGTAACTGGTGTTCAGGTCATTAATCATGACCCAATCGACGGCATCCAGTTTGACGGCATCCTTGTCCCAGTAGTTTGGATTCTTTTCGAACCGCATGCTGCCGGCATGTTCCCATTCCCTGAGCATGAACGGTCCGTTACTTACATAACTGTCCGCTTCGGTGTGCCATTTCGGGTTGGCCTGGGCCACCTTCTGGTTGACGGGGGCGAAACCAGGATTGGTGAGAATGTTCAGGAACGACAGGCTGGGGGCCTTCAATGTGACCTGCAACGTGTGCTCATCCAGTGCCTTCACACCAAGCGCGTCAGCCTGGGCTTTGCCTGCGTTAAAGTCTTGCGCGCCGACAATATCGTACAGCAGAAAGGCTGCTGGCGAGGCGGTCGCAGGGGTCAGCAATTGGGTCCAGCCATAGACAAAGTCGGCGGCGGTGACCGGCGAGCCATCGGACCATTTGGCGTTCTGGCGCAGGTGGAATGTGTAGGTTTTCCCGTCTGCAGAGATATCCCATTTCTCTGCTGTGGCGGGAGCGGCATTATGTTTGGCATCCAGACGAACCAGGCCTTCCATCAAATTGTTCAGCGGTTCCCAGGAAATCAGATTCAGACCCAGCGCGGGATTCAGCGACGAGGGTTCTTCCACGTTATTCAGGCGCAATACTTTTTCGGCGTGGGACAGGGTTGGCAGGGCAATGCCCAGTGCGGCAGCAAGCAACGCAGCAGATAGCAGATTTTTCATGACAATTTCCAAACAAATGATTCCCTGACGGAATCCAATGTATGCAAACATACCTGAAAATGAAAGCGCCGTGGGCGCAAACGGGTATGTGGCAACAACCGTATCAGATTTCGTTCGCTGTCGGGCTGGTTTGCGGTGCGCGTGGGTCGTGCAGCCAGCAGCGTACCAGGCCCTGGTCGGGCAGAGGCGTAGCCGGCGGCGCGATCTGGCGACAGACGTGCATGGCATGCCGACAGCGTGCGGCGAATGCGCAGCCCGCTGGCGGGGCAAACAGATCGGGCGGCTGGCCGGCAATGGCTTTCAGGCTGGAGGCCGGCATGTCCAGGCGTGGTACCGAGGCGAGCAGCGCACGGGTGTATGGATGGGCCGGCTGGTCAAACAGCGCATGGACGTCGGCAGTTTCGACACATTGGCCGGCATACATGACCGTGACCCTGTCGGCAATTCCCGCGACAACGCCCAAGTCGTGGGTGATCAGAATGATGGCAACGCCAGTGCGTGTCTGGATATCTTTGAACAGCGCCAGCATCTGGGCCTGGATGGTGACATCCAGCGCTGTGGTGGGTTCGTCCGCAATCAGCAGATCGGGATCGCACATCAATGCAATAGCGATCACGATACGCTGGCGCATGCCGCCGGAAAACTCATGCGGGAATTGCTTCAGGCGCTGCTGTGGACTGGATATGCCCACCAGTTCAAGCAACTGGATGGCGCGCTCCCTTGCCTGGTCTGCAGTGTATTTCAAATGTCGTCGTACGCCTTCGGTCATCTGCTCGCCGATGGTAAGAGTGGGATTGAGCGCCGTCATCGGGTCCTGGAAAATCAGGGCAATGCGCCTGCCCTGGATCTCGCGCCATTGTGACGGCTTCAGCGTGGTCAGTTCAAGCCCGTCAAAGGTGATGGCGCCGCCGGTAATCTGGGCCGTCGTCGCCGGCAACAGCCCCATGATGGCCTGGCTGGTGACCGATTTGCCGCTGCCCGATTCACCGACAATGGCCAGGGTTTCGCCGCGTGCAATATGCAGGCAAACCTGACGCAGCGCATGAACGTGTCCGCCGTAAGTGCGAAAACGTACCGAGAGGTTATGCACGGTCAGCAGCGGTTGCGCCTGGCTGGTGGCCTGCGTCGCTGGCGCATCTGCGGTTGGGCTTGGAGTCGTGTGTAGCAGGCTCATTGGTTTTGCCCCAGCCGCGGGTCCAGGGCATCCTGCAGCCCGTCGCCCACCACGTTGAACGCGAACATGGTTAGGGAAATGAACAGGGCGGGGAAAAATAGTTGCCACCAGTCACCCGACAGAATAACGCCCAGCGCATCGTTGGCCATGACGCCCCAACTGGCGTATGGCGCCTGCACACCCAGCCCCAGGAAGCTGAGAAAGGCTTCGGCGAAAATGGCGGTGGGAACGGTCAACGTCATCTGCACCAGAATCGGCCCCATTGCATTGGGCAGCAAATGGCGGCGAATGATATGTGCCGTGCCGGCGCCGAAAGAGCGGGCGGCGGTGACGTACTCCTGGTTTTTCAACTGCAATACCTGGCCGCGCACCAGTCGCGCCATGCTGATCCAGCCGGTAATAGTAAGCGCAATAATGATGGTAAGCAGGCTGGGTCCCATGACCACCATCAGCAGAATCACCACCAGCAGATAGGGCAGGCCGTAGAGCACTTCCAGCACGCGCATCATGAAGATATCTGTCTTGCCGCCCTTGTACCCGCTATAGCCGCCGTAGGTGACCCCGATCGCAAAGTCAATGAGCGCTGCCATGAAGCCGACGAACAGTGAAATACGGGCGCCGTACCAGGTTCTGACAAAAATATCGCGGCCCAGTTCGTCGGTGCCGAACCAGTGCAGCGATGATGGCGGCATGTTCTGGCTTTTGAGATCCTGGGCGGTAACCGACCAGGCCGAGAGCATGGGGGCAAGCGCCGCCATGATAATCAGCATGATCAGAAACACCAGCCCGACCATCGCCGCAGGGTTGCCGCGCAAGCGCCACCAGGCACTGCGCCAGTAGGAAACGGAGGGGCGCAGGACATACGTCGCCGCTTGCGGATCGGGCGCGGCCGCCTCGAACATGTCGGCGGTTAAGACCGGAGCCTCTTGCGCTGTCGTGCGGCTATTCATGACAGCCCCTTGCGATGCAGTGCAATGCGCGGGTCCAGCAGGCCGTAGGCGATGTCGACCAGAAACAGCATGAAGACCAGTATGGCGCTGTAAAACACGGTTGTGCCCATGATGACCGGGTAGTCGCGGGTGCTGATGGAATCAACGAAATACCGGCCCATGCCGGGAATGGCAAAGATTTTTTCAATCACGAAGGTACCCGTCAGAATGGACGCGGCCAGGGTTCCGAGCAGCGTCACCACCGGCAGCAGGGCGTTGCGCAGGCCATGCCGGATCACGATACGCCATGGCGAAAGGCCCTTTGCGCGCGCCATCGTCATGTAGTCCTGGGTCAGCACATCGAGCATGCTGGAGCGGGTGATGCGAGCCAGGATAGCCATGGGCGTGACGGCCAGGGCAATGACCGGCAGCACTTTATGCCATGGTGTACGCCAGGTGGCGGCAGGAAACCAGCCCAGGTTCACCGAGAGTTCCTGTATGAGCAATGTGGCCAGCACAAAGTTGGGAATGGAAATGCCCACCACCGCCACCGCCATGACTGCGCGATCGATCAGCCGGTTGTGGCGCAACGCCGCCACTGTCCCGGCCCCTATGCCGGACAGGGTCGCAACCACAAGCGCAATCAGGCCCAGCTCAAACGATACCGGAAACCCACGGGCCAACAGCGTATTGACGGAGGTGTCCGGGTTGGAAATGGACGGACCGTAGTCGAAGGTGATAATGGCTTTCAGGTAGTGCAGGTATTGCACCGCCAATGACTGGTCCAGCTTGTAGAAGGCGCGCAGGTTCTCCTGCACGGCTGCGCTGGTCTGGCGCTCCTGATCGAAGGGCGTGCCCGGAATCAGATGCATCAGTATGAAAGTGAGCGTGGCGATAATGAAAATGGTGCCCAGCATCAGCGCAAAGCGCTGCAGAATATACTTTTTCATGAGCACGATCCTTCGGCATCCAGTGCATGGCAGGCGGCAAAGTGTCCCGCCGTGTGCTCGCGCCACACGGGCGTTTCATTCTGGCAGGCCGCCATGGCTCGGGGACAGCGCGACTTGAAGGCGCAGCCCACGGTCGGCACCAGAGAGCTGGGCCGCTCTCCCCGAACCACCTGTAGCGAGCGATGCCGCTGAATTCGCGGATCGGGAACGGGAATGGCGGACAACAACAGCTGTGTATAGGGGTGTAATGGGTTGTGATAGAGTTCATGGCTGGGCGCTAGCTCCGCCATGGCTCCCATATACATGACGCCAACGCGATCCGAAACGTATTGCACCATGGAAAGATCATGGGCAATAAACAAAAATGTGAGCTTGCGTTCCTGTTGCAAACGTTGCAGCAAGTGGACGATTTGTACCTGGATGGAGACATCAAGGGCAGAGATGGGCTCGTCTGCCACGATAAAGGCAGGCTCCAGCGCAAGCGCCCGGGCAATGCCGATACGCTGGCGTTGTCCTCCCGAAAACTCATGGGGATAACGGCGGGCGAACGTAGCGCTAAGTCCCACTTCGTCCAGCAGCATGCCAATGCGCTGCGCCTTTTCCTGTTTATTCCTGTACAGACCATGAATCTCCAGCGGCTCTGCAATCAGGTCAAACACGCTGGCGCGGGGGTTCAGGCTGGCGTAGGGGTCCTGGAATATCATCTGCATGTCGCGCTGCACCTGGCGACGGGCCTGCCCCTGGAGACGATGGATATCTTGCCCGCGGAAAATGACCTGTCCCTCGTTAGGTTCGTACAGGCCAAGAATCGTGCGCCCGGCAGTGGATTTGCCGCAACCGGATTCGCCCACCAGTCCCAGCGTTTCGCCTTCGTGAATATCGAATGACACGCCATTGACTGCGCAGACTGATTGGCGGCGACCCAGATCGAAGTGTTTTTTCAGATTACGCACCGATACCAGCACCGGACGGTCGGCGCTGGTACAGGCGTGGTGGGTGGAGGCAGTAGTCATTCGATAATAAAAGACCGCCGGCGCGGGCCGGCATTGTAGTGGTGTCAGTGTCGATATTATATGCAAAGCTTTGGCGGGGATATTGCAGTTAGCCCTGATGCTATGATGTGAGCCGTCTTTTCGGGGTTTTTACAATGGTTTTTCTGCAATGGCGATAGGTCCTTTTTTCTTTGCCCCCATGGTGCTTGCGGTGATCGCGGGTGTGATTGCGCTGCTGGCCGGGTGCGCGGTGCTGACCCGGCGGGCCAGCCCGCAATTTGATCGCTGGCCGTGGCTGGTCATGCTTATGGTGCTGGCCAGCGCCAGGCTGGGCTTCGTGATGCGTCATTGGGACAGTTTCCTGGCCGAACCCTGGCGCATCTTCTATTTCTGGCAGGGCGGCTTCGACATTGGCTGGGCGCTTGCCGCGGCCGTGGCGTCTCTGGTGTTGTTGCAGGGGTGGCGCCTGCGTGCCCTGGGCGGCGCGTTGCTTGGCCTGGTGGTTGCTTTGATGGCCTCGCTGGCGCTGCTGGTGCCCGCCCCGCTTGCCCAGCCCTTGCCGGCCATGGCGCTGGCAGACATGCATGGTCAAATGCACAACCTGACGGATCTGAGCAACCAGAAGGTGGTCATCAACCTTTGGGCGACCTGGTGCGGCCCCTGTCGCCGCGAAATGCCCATGCTTGAGCAGGCTGCCCGGCAGAACCCTGAGGTGCGGTTTCTGTTTGTGAATCAGGGAGAGTCGGCGGCGACCATTGAAAACTATTTGCGACAGGAAGGACTGGACCTGGCTTCGTGGATTCGACTGGATCCTGGCTCGGCCCTGTCCGCGCATTTTCGCACGCGCGGCCTGCCAACCACTTTGTTCTTTAACGGTAATACACTGCAACGCACGCAGGTGGGCGAGATCAGTCGCGAAGTGTTAAGCGAAAAGCTGGACGGGCTGTAGCAATACGTCGCGCGCAGTGCCGCCGGGGTCCGCCGGCGCAGGCGAAGGCAAATGGGCTCGGGTTGCAGGCCGAGGCCGCGCCGGTTTAAATGGGGCACTGGTTTAATCGTACTGTCCTTGTCTGCCTGGCAAGGCGGCACTTTTGATGCGGTTGTCGGTGCATCCTATCCGGCCTGCCGTCAGCGATTGTCATGACGCCCTGCCGCACAATTGGATCAGGCGGCAGGAATGACCGGCCCGGGCGTGACCACGCGCATGGTCCTGCGCATCAGTGGGGGCGTCAAGGCAGCAAATACCAGCATGAGCAGGCCGTTCATGACGCACAGGGCCGCCAGGCCCCAATGCACATAAACCAGCTTGAACAATTCAATGCCCACCGCCTGTATCAGCATCATGATCAGGCTCATGACAGCGGCCACAACGCCTTTGGGCTGATCGGATGCCATCAGGGTAAAACGATACAGGACTGCAAAGCTAATGCCTTGTGCGAATGCAGAGAGGGCCAGCCCGATAACCAGCCCGAGGTATTCAAAGGACGGAATAAAACCGGCCAGCATCAGCAAAATACCACCGGCGATCATCAGGGGCATGGAAAAATACACCGATTGCCCTACCGGAAAGCGCGGGGCATATTTGGCCAGCGCCAGATTGCCGACAATCAGGCTGATAAAAATCGGTAATTGGGACAACCCGTAGCCCATATTGGTCATACCCATGTCCTTGATCAGAAATACGGGCGACAGACCGATCCAGACCAGCATGGGCAAAACGATCAACGGAAAATAAAGCGTCAGTTGCATGAACAGGCGGTTTTTGAGCACCAGGCGGTATTGCTGCCAGATTTGCGGCGCTGGTACTTTGGGCAGGGCCAGATTAACTGTTTCGGGCATGTGCAGGAACAGCCCGATCAACGAGACCCCGGCGATGGTGGCGATAATGATAAAACCCCAGTGCCACGACACGATACTGATCAGGGCAGCGCCGGCCAGCGGGCCCAGCAGGGGAGCGACCATGGAAATATTGGCCATCAGCGCCATCACGCGAATGGCCGTCAGTTCTTCAAACGCCTCCTGTATGCTGACATAGCCGACTGCGGCAATGAAGCACAGCCCCATTCCCTGCAGGAAACGCAGCAGCATGAACCATTCGATGGTGGGGGCCAGCAGAATCAGCAAATTGGTCGCGATAAAATACATCACGCCCGCCAGCATGATGCGTCGCCGTCCATAGCGGTCGGACAGGGGCCCGATCAGCCAGGTCAGACTGGCGCCGCCCAGAATATACAGCGACATCGACGAGGCCACCCAGGCGTCGTCTACACCATATTCGGCGGTGATGGTGAGCATGGCCGGCTGAACCATGTCGTTGCCGATATAGGCGGACAGTTCATATAGCACCATGGCCAGGGGAAACAGCAGCATCGAAAGGCTGAGAAACCGTTTGTCGGAGGGTTTGCGCGAAGAGGGAGGCATGGGGAAACAACCAGGAAGATGTGCCGAATTATACCAAGGCGGCAGTGCAGCTGTGATTTAACCACTAAAATAAAGGGTTCTTTGATCAGCGACAAGTATTGCGGCTAGTACAATCGCAATAATTGTCCATTCTGTGTTTTTTTATCCCCCTGAAGGTACGTTTTACAATGGCCGCATTTCTGGAAGGCAAAGTCCTCAGCATCCATCACTGGACCGACAGGTTGTTCAGTTTTACCACCACCCGCGATCAGGCATTGCGTTTTTCCAATGGGCACTTCACGATGATCGGACTGCCCGTCAACGGCAAACCCCTGTTGCGCGCCTATAGCATTGCCAGCGCCAACTACGAGGATCACCTGGAGTTTCTCAGCATCAAAGTGCCGGACGGCCCGCT
>Ga0079224_100005738_pt1 | contig 16360 bp, 12 predicted proteins | sample Stecom2015_FD_80414 | JGI IMG/M metagenome (GOLD analysis project Ga0079224, IMG submission 80414) | Agricultural soil microbial communities from Utah to study Nitrogen management - Steer compost 2015 | ecosystem: Environmental > Terrestrial > Soil > Agricultural land | place: USA: Utah... | reverse complement strand
GTTCGGCTATCTGCCGCTGGAGCGGCAGACGCAGCTGGCGGCCGGCATGTCGCATGCGGCGGTGGCTCGTCTGCTGGGACGGATGTCCTCCGACGAGCGCGTCGACCTGTTCAACACCCTGCCGGAAGACCGCCGCCGGCGCCTGCTGCCGGCCCTGGCCCAGGCCGAGCGGGAGGACATCCGCCGGCTGGCGGACTACGAGGAAGGCACGGTCGGCGCCATCATGACCTCCGAGTACGCCACGCTCTCGCCCGACCTCACCGCGGCGGAGGCGATCGAGGAGCTGCGCCGGGTGGCGCCGGATCGGGAGACCATCTACAACGCCTACGTCATCGATGACGAGCGTCGCCTGCTGGGAGTGACCACGCTGCGCCGTCTGATCCTGGCCGATCCCGATACCCGGGTGGGCGACATGATGGAGTCCAATCCGGTGACGGCCTACGCCGACGACGAGCAGATCGAGGCGGCCGAGAAGATCGCCCGCTACGACTTCATCGCCTTGCCCGTCATTGACCGCGACCGGCGCATGGTCGGCATCGTCACCGCCGACGACGCCATGGACGTGGTCGAGGTCGAGGTCACCGAGGACTTCCACAAAGCCGGCGGCTCGCTGGGGCTGGTGGCGTACAGCATGAAGGACGCCACGGTCAGCGTGCTCTACCGGCACCGGGTGTTCTGGCTGGTGCTGCTGGTGTTCGCCAACATCTTCTCCGGCGCCGGCATCGCCTTCTTCGAGGAGTTGATCTCATCCCACGTGGCGCTGGTGTTCTTCTTGCCGCTGCTGATCGCCGGCGGCGGCAATGCCGGCTCGCAGGCGGCCACTCTCATGGTGCGCGCCCTGGCGACCGGCGACGTCGAGCTGCGCGACTGGACCACCATGCTGGGGCGGGAGCTGGCGGTGGCCGGGCTGCTGGGATTGACCACGGCGCTGGCGGTGAGCCTGATCGGCCTGGTCCGCGGCGGGCCGGCGATCGCGCTGGTGGTGGCGCTGACTATGCAGATCGTGGTGGTGGTCGGCAGCCTGATCGGCATGTCGCTGCCTTTCCTGCTCAGCCGCTTCAACGCCGACCCGGCCTCCGCCAGCTCGCCGCTGGTTACCACCATCGCCGACGGCGTCGGCGTGTTGATCTATTTCACCATCGCCAGCTGGCTGCTGCCGGGGCTGACCGGCAGCGGCTGAGGGCCTCAGGCTAGCACCGGAAACAGCTCGCGCAGGCCGCCGGCGATGAACTCGATGGCGATGGCCATCAGGATCAGGCCCATGATGCGGGTGACGATGTTGATGCCAGTGCGGCCCAGGCGCTCGGACAGCGCCGGCGCTGCCAGCAGCACCAGCAGCGCCAGCACCCCCATGCTGACGATATTGAGGGCCAGCAGCAGATAGTGTCCCAGGCTGTCGTCGAGATGGGCGTAGACGATCACGGCGCTGATGCCGCCGGGGCCGGCCAGCAGTGGGATGGACAGCGGCACCACCGCGACCGAGTCGCGCTCGGCGGACTCCTGCACTTCGGCGGTGGTCTGGCGGGCGCGGCTTTCCTGGCCGTGCAGCATGGAAAGGGCGATCAGCATGATCAATATCCCGCCGCCGACCCGGAACGAGGCCATGGTGATGCCGAAGAAGGCCAGCACGCTCTCACCGGCGAGTAGACCGCCCAACAGGATCAGGGTCATGGACAGCGCTGCGACCTTGGCGATGCGCCGGCGCTCGGCGGGTGTGTGGTGGCGGGTCAGGCCGATGAAGACGGGAGCGACGCCTAGCGGATTGATGATGGCGAGCAGCCCGACGAAGACCTTGAGATAGTCGGCGAAGGACAGGGTGGTCACGGCATCCCCCGAAGTTGGCGCCGCTGCAGGGAGGCGGGGCGGCTTGTGCGCCATGGCCTGCCCGATGCATGCTGCGGCAGGTTTTGTGCGTGTGTTATGATGCGTTGTTTGCTGCGGAGCCTGTAGTCGTCGATTCGGGCCCGTGTCCGAATATGACCAGGTACTGATTCTTCATGTCCACCGTCGCTCAAGAAATTCTTACCGTTAATCTCGAAGACGAGATGCGTCAGTCCTACCTCGATTACGCCATGAGCGTGATCGTGGGCAGGGCGCTGCCGGACGTGCGGGACGGTCTCAAGCCCGTGCATCGGCGGGTTCTGCATGCCATGCGCGAGCTTGGCAACGACTGGAACAAGCCGTACAAGAAATCCGCCCGCGTGGTCGGCGACGTCATCGGTAAATACCACCCGCACGGCGACTCGGCCGTGTACGACACCATCGTGCGGATGGCGCAGCCGTTCGCCATGCGCTACCCGTTGGTGGATGGGCAGGGCAACTTCGGCTCCATCGACGGTGATTCCGCCGCCGCCATGCGTTACACCGAAGTGCGCATGGCCCGCATCGCGCACGAGTTGCTGGCCGACATCGATAAGGAGACGGTCGACTTCGGTGACAACTACGACGGCTCCGAGCGCGAGCCGCTGGTGCTGCCGGCCCGCTTCCCCAACCTGCTGGTCAATGGCAGCTCCGGCATCGCCGTCGGCATGGCCACCAACATCCCGCCGCACAACCTGGGCGAGGTGATCGATGCCTGCGTGGCACTGATCGACGACGAGACGCTGAGCGTCGACGACCTGATGCAATACCTGCCGGCGCCGGACCTGCCGACGGCCGGCATCATCAACGGTCTCGCCGGCATTCGCGAGGCCTACCGCACCGGGCGCGGCCGTATGGTGATGCGAGCCCGCACCCACATCGAGGAAGACGAGCGCACCGGTCGCCAGAGCATCATCGTCACCGAGCTGCCCTACCAGGTCAACAAGGCCAAGCTGATCGAGCGCATCGCCGAGCTGGTCAAGGAGAAGCGGCTGGAGGGCATTACCGAGCTGCGCGACGAATCCGACAAGGAAGGCATCCGGGTGGTTATCGAGCTGCGCCGCGGCGAGATCCCCGAGGTGGTGCTGAACAATCTGTTTCTGCACACCCAGATGCAGACCGTGTTCGGCATCAACATGGTGGCGCTGGTCGATGGTCAGCCGCGGCAGCTCAATCTCAAGGAGATCCTGGAAGCCTTCCTGCGCCACCGGCGCGAGGTGGTGACCCGGCGCACCGTGTTCGAGCTGCGCAAGGCGCGCGAACGGGCCCACGTCTTGGAAGGGCTGGCGGTGGCGCTGGCCAACATCGACGAGATCATCGCTGTGATCAAGGCGTCCGCCGGCCCCAACGAGGCCCGCGAGGCGCTGCTGTCGCGGCCCTGGCGGCCCGGCCTGGTCAGCGAGATGCTGGCCCGCGCCGAGGGCCATGCCTACCAGCCCGAGGACCTGCCGGAAGGGCTGGGGCTGACCGCCGACGGCTACTGGCTGTCGCCGGCCCAGGCCCAGGCCATCCTCGATCTGCGCCTGCACCGGCTGACCGGCCTGGAGCAGGACAAGATCATCGAGGAATACAAGGCGCTGCTGGCGGATATCGATCGCCTGCTGGCCATCCTCAGCTCTGCTGAGGAGCTGATGAAGGTGGTGCGGGAGGAGCTGCTGGACGTGCGCGAGCGCTTCAACGACCCGCGCCGCAGCGAGATCGTGGCCGACAGCCAGGACCTGACGCTGGAGGACCTGATCACCCCGCAGGACATGGTGGTGACGCTGTCGCACAACGGCTATGCCAAGGCGCAGCCGGTTTCCGACTACGAGGCGCAGCGGCGCGGCGGGCGCGGCCGCAGCGCGGCGCGGATGAAGGACGAGGACTTCATCGAGACGCTGTTCATCGCCAACACCCACGACACCCTGCTGTGCTTCTCCAGCTTCGGCAAGTGCTACTGGCTCAAGGTCTATGAGCTGCCGCAGGGTGGCCGCAACGCGCGCGGCCGGCCCATCGTCAACCTGCTGCCACTGGAAGAGGGCGAGCGCATCAACGCGGTGCTGCCGATCAAGGAGTTCGACGAGCAGCACTACGTGTTCATGGCGACCAGCCATGGCACGGTGAAGAAAACGCCGCTGAAGGACTTCTCGCGGCCGCGCAGCAGCGGCATCATCGCCATCGACCTGCGCGCCGGCGACGCCCTGGTCAACGTCGGCATCACCGATGGCGACCGCGACGTGATGCTGTTCACCGACGGCGGTCGGGCGATTCGCTTCCATGAGTCCGAGGTGCGGCCCATGGGCCGCACCGCGGCCGGCGTGCGCGGCATCCGCCTGCTGGAGGGGCAGCGCGTCATCCAGCTGCTGATCCTGGGCGAGGGCACCATACTCACCGCCACCGAAAACGGCTACGGCAAGCGCACCGCGGCGGACGAATATCCGCGCCAGGGCCGAAACGGCATGGGCGTCATTTCCATCCGCACCAGCGAGCGTAACGGCAAGGTGGTGGCCGCCACCCAGGTGACCGACGAGGACGAGATCATGCTGATCACCCGCAACGGCACCCTGGTGCGCACCCGTGCCAGCGAGGTCTCGGTGCTCAGCCGCAACACCCAGGGCGTGCGCCTGATCTCGCTGGATGCCGAAGACCAGCTGGTGGGCGTGGAACGCATCGAGGGCGACGACGAAGACGACGATGCGGAATAGTCCCGCGGTCGGGCGAAGCAGTCTTTCTTGACCATTTGCAGGAGCGAACCGATGTCGCGAGTGTTCAACTTCAGTGCTGGGCCGGCCATGATGCCGGAGGAAGTCCTCAAGCAGGCCAGCGAGGAGATGCTGGACTGGCGGGGCACTGGCATGTCCGTGATGGAAATGAGCCACCGCGGCAAGGAGTTCGCCGCCATCGCCGCGGAGGCCGAGCAGGACCTGCGCGACCTGCTCAACGTTCCGGCCAACTACAAGGTGCTGTTCCTGCAGGGCGGCGCCACCGGGCAGTTCGCCGCGGTGCCGATGAACCTGCTGCGGGGCAAGCAGCGGGCCGACTACATCAATACCGGTGCCTGGTCGGCCAAGGCCATCAGCGAGGCCCGGAAGTACTGCGAGGTCAACGTTGCCGCCAGCGGCGAGGCCAGCAACTTCCTCTCCATTCCGCCGCAGAGCGAGTGGAAGCTGGATCCCGACGCCGCCTACGTCCACTACACGCCCAACGAGACCATCTCGGGCGTCGAGTTCGGCTGGGTTCCGGATGTTGGCGACGTGCCGCTGGTGGCCGACATGTCTTCCACTATCTTGTCGCGGCCCATCGACGTCACCAGGTTCGGGCTGATCTATGCCGGTGCGCAGAAGAACATCGGCCCGGCCGGGCTGGCCATCGTCATCGTGCGCGAGGACCTGCTGGGCCAGCCGCAGCCCAGCACCCCGACTTTCCTCAACTACACGCTGCAGGCCGAGGCCGACTCCATGGTCAACACGCCGCCCACCTACACCTGGTATCTGGCCGGGCTGGTGTTCAAGTGGCTCAAGCGCAAGGGCGGCCTGGAGGCTATGGCCGAGATCAACAAGCGCAAGGCGGATAAGCTGTACGCCGCCATCGACAACTCCGGCGGCTTCTACCGCAGCCCGGTGGATCCTGACTGCCGCTCCTGGATGAACGTACCCTTCCTGCTGCCTTCCAAGGAGCTGGAGCAGAAGTTCCTGGAAGAGGCCAAGCAGGCTGGCCTGGTCACGCTGTCCGGCCATCGCAGCGTGGGCGGCTTGCGCGCCAGCATCTACAACGCCATGCCCGAAGAGGGCGTGGATCGGCTGGTGGAGTTCATGCAGGACTTCGCTCGCCGCTATGGCTGAGCCGCGGGTTCGGGCAGTGATGCGGCGAGGCGGCGCCACCGGCAGACCGGAGCGCCGCCTCGCCGCGCCTCAGGCAGCCCGCTAGACTCTGGAGTGGCCCGATGTTTAAGATTCAGACGCTAAACAACATTTCCATCAAGGGCTTGGAGCGGCTGCCCCGCGACCGCTACGAGGTAGCTTCGGAGATCATCAACCCGGACGCCATCCTGGTGCGGTCGGCTCCCATGCATGACATGGAGATTCCGCCGACGGTCAAGGCGATCGGACGCGCCGGCGCCGGCGTGAACAACATTCCGGTAGAGGCCATGAGCCGGCGGGGCGTGGTCGTCTTCAACGCTCCCGGCGCCAATGCTAACGCGGTCAAGGAACTGGTACTGGCCGCCATGCTGATGGCGGCCCGCAACATCCCGCAGGCCTGGGATTTTGCCCGTGGGTTGAGCGGCAGCGACGCCGCCATCGACCAGCTGGTGGAGGCGGGTAAGAAGCGGTTCGTCGGCTTCGAGCTGCCGGGGCGTACGCTGGGCGTCATCGGCCTGGGCGCCATCGGCGTGCAGGTGGCGAATGCGGCGCACGCCCTGGGCATGGAAGTCATCGGCTACGATCCGGAGATCACCGTTAGCCGTGCCTGGCAGCTGTCTTCGGAAGTGCGGCAGGCGCACTCGGTGGACGAGGTTGTGACCCGCTCCCAGTTCGTCAGCGTGCACGTGCCGCTGACCGACTCGACCCGGGGGATGATCAACGCCGAGCGCATCCGCAACATGCCGCGAGATGGGGTGATCCTGAATTTCTCCCGCGCCGGCATCGTCGATGATGAAGCCGTGATCGCCGCCCTTGATGAGGGCCGGCTGTGGGCCTATGCCTGCGATTTCCCGTCCGCCCTCATCAAGGACCATCCGCGGGTGATCGCGCTGCCGCATCTGGGCGCTTCGACCCGCGAGGCCGAGGAGAACTGTGCGATCATGGTCGCCGAGCAGATCCGCGACTTCCTGGAAAACGGCAACATCCGCAATTCCGTCAACTTCCCGGACGTGGTGATGCCGCGCACCGGCCGCGGTCCGCGCTTGGCCATCGCCAACGCCAACGTGCCCAACATGCTGGGGCAGATCTCGGCGGCCCTGGGCGAGGCGGGGGTCAACATTCTCGATATGTACAACAAGTCGCGCGGCGAGGTCGCCTACACGCTGGTGGACGTGGACGGCGAGGTGCCGCAGGCGGCAGTGGAACGGATACGTGCCGTCGACGGCGTGCTCAACATCCGGGTGATTTATTGAGTCCGATTATGGCCGCAGACGAAGACAAGCAACTGGCCGCCATCCGCGCCAAAATCGATGCCATCGACGAGCAAATCCTGGAGCTGATCAGCCAGCGCGCCCGGCTTGCCCAGGAGGTGGCGGCCGCCAAGCGCGCCGCCGGCGAGGTCGCCGACTTCTATCGTCCAGAGCGGGAAGCCGAGGTCCTGCGGCGGGTGCGGGACCTCAATCGGGGACCACTCAGCGACGAGTCGGTGCAACGCCTGTATCGGGAGCTGATGTCGGCTTGCCTGGCGTTGCAGCAGCCGCTCAAGGTGGCCTACTTCGGCCCCGAGGGGACGTTCACCCACGCCGCAGCCCTCAAGCACTTCGGCCATGCCACCCAGATGCGGCCGCTGGCCACCATCGGGCTAGTGTTCCGGGAGGTGGAGTCAGGTGCCGCCAACTATGGCGTGGTGCCGGTGGAAAACTCCACCGAGGGCGCGGTCAGTCATACCCTGGATCGTTTCCTGAGCTCGCCGCTGCAAATTGTCGGCGAGGTGGAGCTGCCGGTGATCCACAACCTGGTCAGCAAGACCAAGCGCCTGCAGGACATCCGCCGGGTCTATTCGCACCAGCAGGCGCTCGGCCAGTGCCGGTCCTGGCTGGATACCCACCTGCCCCACGCCGAGCGCATCCCGGTCAGCAGCACTGCTGAGGCCGCGCGGCTGGCGGCGGAGGATGACGCCGCCGCCGCCATCGCCAGCGAAGCGGCGGCGCAGCGCTACGAAGTGCCGATCCTGGAGCTCGGGATTCAGGACGGCGCCGCCAATACCACCCGTTTCCTGATCATCGGCACCCAGTCGCCGCCGCCGACAGGCGAAGACAAGACTTCGCTGGTGATGTCGAGCACCAACCAGCCCGGCGGGCTGTACCGCCTGCTGGAGCCGCTGGCTCGCCACGGCGTCAACATGAGCCGCATTGAGTCGCGGCCGTCGCGCCAGGGGATGTGGGAGTATGTGTTTTTCGTCGACCTGCTCGGCCACGTCGAGGACGAGCCGGTGAAAAGGGCGCTGGAGGAAATCCAGTCCCGCGCCAGCCTGCTGAAAATCCTCGGCTCCTATCCGCGCGCCGCCTACTAGGGGCGGCCCATACCTCGAGTCCACGGAAGCCATGTCCTTGTCGAGCAATTTTTTCTGCGACCTCGCCACGCCCGGCGTCCAGGCCCTGCAGCCCTATCAGCCGGGCAAGCCAATTGAAGAGCTGCAGCGCGAATTTGGCGTCAGCGACATCGTCAAGCTGGCCTCTAACGAAAACCCGCTGGGGCCCAGCCCCAAGGCGGTCGCCGCTGCCCAGGAAGCGCTGGCGGAAATCCACCGCTACCCGGACGGCAACGGCTATCTGCTGCGCCAGGCGCTGGCTGCCCACCACGACATCGATCCCATTTGCGTGACCATGGGCAGCGGCTCCAACGACCTGCTAGAGATGGTGGCGCGGGCCTTCCTGGGGCCGGGCCGGGAGGCCGTCTTCGCCAGGCATGCCTTCGCCATCTACGCCATCGCCAGCCAGGCGGTAGGCGCCACCCTGGTGCAAACGCCGGCCAATCCGCCGGACCACGCCCAGCCCTGCGGCCACGATCTGGACGCCATGCAGGCCGCGATCACGGCCAACACGCGGGTGGTGTTCATCGCCAACCCCAACAATCCGACCGGGACCTGGCTGACGGCGGAGGAGCTGGAGCGCTTCTTCGCGAGCGTGCCGCGCGACGTCATCATCGTGCTGGACGAAGCCTATGTTGAGTACGCCGAAGCGGCGCCGGGTTATCGGCAGGGGGCGGATTGGGTGCGCCGCTACCCCAATCTGGTCGTCACCCGCACCTTCTCCAAGGCTTATGGCCTGGCCGGGCTGCGGGTCGGCTACGGGTTGTCCAGCCCGGAGGTGGCGGATCTGCTGGACCGGGTGCGCATGCCCTTCAACGTCAGCATCCCGGCTCAGGCGGCGGCCATCGCCGCCCTGACCGACCAAGTGCACGTGCAGACCTCGGTGGAGCTGAACCGCAAGGAAATGGCGCGGCTGCAAGACGTGCTGGGCGCCATGGGGCTGAGCTGGCTGCCGTCGGCCGGCAATTTCCTCTGCCTGCGGGTGGGGCCCCGGGCCGGGGACATTTACCAGGCCCTGCTGCGGCAGGGCGTGATCGTGCGGCCAGTCGGCGGTGGCTATCAGCTGGACGAGTTCCTGCGCGTCAGCGTCGGCCTGCCGCGGGAGAACGACCGCTTCCTAGCAGCGTTGGCCTCGCTGCGTGATCAGGGGCTGCTGGAGGTGAGCCCATGAGGCCGTCTGCGGCGATCGAGCAGCTGGCCATCATCGGCGTCGGTCTCATCGGCGGCTCGCTGGCGCGCGCGCTGCGGAACGCCGGGGTAGTCAAGACCATCGTCGGCGGCGGTCGCAGCGAGGCCAGCCTGGCGCGGGCGCGCGAGCTGGGCGTCATCGACCGCTACGAGCTGGATTTGGCAGCAGCGGTGTCCGGCGCCGACATGGTGGTGGTGGGGGTGCCGCTGGGAGCGATGCGGTCGGTCTTCGAAGCGATCGCGCCGGGACTGAGGGATGACGCCATCGTTACCGACGTCGGCAGCGCCAAGGGTTCGGTGGTCGAGGACGCCCGTGCCGTGTTCGGCGAGTGGCCCAATTTCGTGCCCGGCCATCCCATCGCCGGCACCGAGCGTAGCGGGGTCGAGGCGTCGTTCTCCGAGCTGTTCCAGCGGCGCCGGGTAATCCTGACGCCGCTGCCGGAAACCGCCACCGCGGCGCTTCAGCGGGTGCGCTGGCTGTGGCAGGCTACCGGCGCCGAGGTGGTGGAGATGTCGGCGGCACACCACGACGAGGTGCTGGCGGCGACCTCGCATTTGCCGCACCTGTTGGCCTACGGCCTGGTCGAATCGCTCTCGCGCTGGGACAGCAGCCAGGAAATCTTCCAGTTCGCTGCCGGCGGCTTCCGCGATTTCACCCGCATCGCCTCCAGTGATCCGGTGATGTGGCGGGACATCTGCCTCGCCAACCGCGAAGCTTTGAGCGCAGCGCTGGATCGCTATACTGAGGACCTGGCGCGGCTGGCGGCGCTGGTCCGAAGCGGCGATGGCCAGGCGCTGGAGCAGGTGTTCCAGCACGCCAAGCAGGCTCGCGACCGCTTCGTCGCCATGCTCGAACCCTAGCCGTTTCCCAGGAGTGAACATGCAGCAGCAAGCCGATGTGACCTTCCGTCTGCAGCCGGGCGGTCGCCTGCAGGGGCGGATGAGGGTGCCGGGTGACAAGTCCATCTCCCACCGCAGCATCATGCTGGGCGCCCTGGCTGACGGCGTCACCGAGATCAGCGGCTTCCTCGAAGGCGAGGACGCGCTGGCCACCATCGCCGCCTTCCGCGCCATGGGGGTGCGCATCGACGGGCCCGTGCAGGGGCAGGTGACGGTGCACGGCGTGGGACTGCACGGCCTGCAGGCGCCGGCCGGGCCGATCGATTGCGGTAACTCCGGAACCACGATGCGCTTGCTGGCCGGCCTGTTGGCCGGGCAGGCCTTCGACAGCGAGCTGGTCGGCGACGTGTCCCTGTCCAGCCGGCCCATGCGGCGCATTGCCGACCCGCTGACGCGGATGGGCGCGCGGATCGAGCTCAGCGCCGCCGGCACGCCGCCCATCCGCATCCGAGGCGGCCAGCGCCTGCGGGGGATCTCCCATCAATCCCCGGTCGCCAGCGCCCAGGTCAAGTCCTGTCTGCTGCTGGCCGGGCTGTACGCCGAAGGCAGGATCTGCGTCAGCGAGCCACAACCCAGCCGCGACCACACCGAGCGCATGCTGGCCGGCATGGGCTATGCGTTGCAGCGGGACGGCACCACGGTCTGCCTGCAGGGCGGCGGTCGGCTGCAAGCCGGCCGCATCGACGTACCGGCCGACATTTCCTCGGCGGCGTTCTTCCTGGTTGGGGCCAGCATCGCCGAGGGCTCCGACCTGGTCCTCGAGCACGTCGGCATTAACCCCACCCGTACCGGGGTGATCGAGATCCTGCGCCTGATGGGCGCCGATATCGAGGTGCTGAATCCGCGCGACGTGGGCGGCGAGCCGGTGGCCGATCTGCGGGTGCGCCATGCGCTGCTGCGTGGGATTCGCATCCCGGAAGAGCTGGTGCCGCTGGCCATCGACGAGTTCCCGGCGCTGTTCGTCGCCGCCGCCTGCGCCGAGGGCGAGACGGTTTTGACCGGCGCGGCGGAGCTGCGGGTCAAGGAGAGCGACCGGATCGCAGTGATGGCGGACGGCCTGCGTACCCTGGGCATCGACGCCGAAGCGCTGCCAGACGGTATCCGCATTCGGGGCGGACGACTGAGTGGCGGTCGGCTGGCCAGCCACCACGATCATCGCATCGCCATGTCGTTCGCCATCGCAGCCCTGCGCGCCAGCGGCGAAATTGTCATCGACGGCTGCGCCATCGTCAATACGTCCTTCCCCGGCTTTGCCGAGCTGGCGCGGCAGGCGGGGCTGCGCATCGAAACCGCAGGAGCGACGATGTGAAAGTACCAGTGATCACCATCGACGGTCCCAGCGGTTCCGGCAAGGGCACCATTGCCCGCTGGCTGGCGGAGACCTTGGGCTGGCACTTGCTGGACAGCGGTGCTCTCTACCGCGTCCTTGGCCTGTACGCCCAGCGCTGCGGCGTCGGCTTGGACGATGCACCGCAGCTGGCCCAGCTGGCGCGGGAACTTCCCGTCACGTTCGTCGTCAATCCAGGCCAGGAGCAGCGGGTGCTGCTGGCGGGCGAGGATGTGACGGTGCAGATTCGGACCGAGGACGCCGGCAAGGCGGCTTCCCAGGTCGCGGCCATTCCCGAGGTGCGGGAGGCCTTGCTCGACCGGCAGCGCGCGTTTCGCCAGCCGCCGGGCCTGGTGGCCGACGGGCGCGACATGGGCACTGGGATTTTTCCGGATGCGGAAGTCAAGATTTTTCTCACCGCCAGTGTGGAGGAACGCGCCCGTCGGCGCTATAAGCAGTTGAATGAGCAGGGAGGCGGTGGTAATCTCACAGCCCTTTTGAGGGATATCGCCGAGCGCGATCGGCGCGACGCGACCCGGGCCGTGGCCCCATTGCGGCCAGCGGCCGATGCGGTAACGGTCGATACCACTGGTATGGGTATCGAAGCGGTGGTCGAGCGGGTTCGCCGCATTGTCGACGAACGGCTCGGCCCTATGTAGGGGGAAGGCGCGGCAGCAGGCTGTCGTTCGTCTTTCGTGGTCAACCATCAACCTTTCAGGATCGGCAACGATCTGGGATTAATTCACACATGAGCGAAAGTTTCGCGGAACTGTTTGAGCAAAGCCTCGCCAAAACGAACATGCGCCCCGGCGCGATCGTGATGGGCAAGGTAGTGGCGATCGACGGCGATTCCGTCATCGTCAATGCGGGATTGAAGTCCGAGGCCGTCATCCCGCGCGACCAATTCCTCGATGAGAACGGCGAGCTCGAAGTCAAGGTCGGCGACGAAGTCGAGGTCGCTCTGGACGCGGTGGAGGACGGCTTCGGGGAAACCCGCCTGTCCCGCGAAAAAGCCAAGCGCGCTCATGCGTGGAAGTACCTCGAGGAAGCCTTTGCTAAGGGCGAGACCGTCACCGGCGTCATCAGCGGTAAGGTCAAGGGTGGCTTCACCGTCGACCTCAAGCACATCCGCGCCTTCCTGCCGGGTTCCCTGGTGGACGTGCGTCCGGTTCGCGACACCACCTACCTGGAGGGCAAGGATCTCGAGTTCAAGCTGATCAAGCTGGATCCGCGCCGCAACAACGTCGTCGTCTCGCGCCGCGCGGTGGTCGAGGAAGAGTACAGCGCCGAGCGCGAGCAGCTGCTCGAGAAGCTGCAGGAGGGCCTGGTCCTCAAGGGTATCGTCAAGAACCTCACCGACTACGGTGCCTTCGTGGACCTGGGCGGCATCGACGGCCTGCTGCATATCACCGACATGGCCTGGCGGCGGGTCAAGCATCCCTCCGAGGTGGTCAACGTCGGCGATGAGATCGAGGTCAAGGTCCTCAAGTTCGACCGCGAGCGCAACCGCGTCTCGCTGGGCCTGAAGCAGCTGGGCGAGGACCCGTGGGAGTCCATCTCCTCCCGTTATCCGGAAGGCAGCCGGGTCATGGGCCGCGTGACCAACATCACCGACTACGGCGCTTTCGTCGAGATCGAGGAGGGCGTCGAGGGTTTGGTTCACGTCTCCGAGATGGATTGGACCAACAAGAACGTGAACCCGGCCAAGGTGGTGCAGGTTGGCGACGAGGTCGAGGTGATGATCCTCGACATCGACGAAGAGCGCCGCCGCATCTCGCTCGGCATGAAGCAGTGCCAGGCCAACCCGTGGGAGCTGTTCGCCGCGACCCACAACAAGGGCGACAAGGTCAAGGGCGTCATCAAGTCGATCACCGACTTCGGCATCTTCGTCGGCCTGGAGGGCGGCATCGACGGCCTGGTCCACCTGTCCGACCTGTCCTGGGACGAGCCCGGCGAAGAAGCCGTGCGCAACTACAAGAAGGGCGAAGAAGTCGAGGCCGTGGTGCTGTCGGTCGATCCCGAGCGCGAGCGCATTTCGCTCGGCATCAAGCAGCTGGAGCAGGATCCGTTCAGCGCCTGGCTAGCCGACAACCCGCGCGGCAGCATCCTCAAGGGCGTGGTCAAGGAAGTGGACGCCAAGGGCGCCACGGTCGAGCTGGCCGATGGCATCGAAGGCTACATTCGTGCTTCCGACATCTCCCGCGATCGGGTCGAGGATGCCCGGCAGGCGCTGAAGGTGGGCGACGAGGTCGAGGCCAAGTTCATGGCGGTCGACCGCAAGAACCGCACCATCAGCCTGTCCATCAAGGCCAAGGACATGCAGGAAGAGCAAGAGGTGATGCAGGACTACAGCCGTACCAGCAGCCCTGGCACCACCACGCTCGGCGACCTGATCAAGGAGCAGATGGACTCGTCGCGCGGCAACAACGACTGATGCCGTGCTGCCTCGGGCGGGCGGCTCTTTGCCGCCCGCCCGGCCAGTGTCAGGCGGACTGTTATGGTACAAGCGCTGGATGATTCGGATTTGACAGAAAGCCGCGAGCTCCGGAAGACCTCAATGACGAAATCGCAGCTGATCGAAGCAATCGCGGCCAAGCAGCAGCATCTGGCCTATAAGGACGTGGAGCTGGCCGTCAAGACGCTTCTGGAGCAGATGAGCGAATCGCTCTCCAATGGCGAGCGTATCGAGATTCGTGGCTTCGGCAGTTTCTCGCTGCATCATCGGCCGCCGCGCATCGGCCGCAATCCCAAGACCGGCGAGCCGGTCGCGTTGCCCGGCAAATACGTGCCTCATTTCAAGCCGGGCAAGCTGCTGCGCGAACGGGTCAACAACAGCCGCAACAAAGCCGATAACGGCTGATCTCGTCCACCTTTTTCAGCCTGCTTGAGCAAGCCAGCAGCGCGAAGCGCTGATGCATTCGACCCATGCGGCACGGCCGGTGCCGCATGGGTTCTCTCATTTGCCCGGACGCTCGGCGTCGTTGACGGCGATGCTGTCCTTGAACTGCAGCAGCACGCTGCGCAGCGTCTCCATCGTCTTCACCAGCTGCTCGCTGGTCTCGCCGGAGTTCTCGGCGAGCCGCAGCGTCGCCTGGGCGCCAGAATTGATTTCCACGATACGACGGTCGATCTCCTCAGCCACGGCGGATTGTTCTTCCGCAGCGGTGGCGATTTGCATGCTCATGTCGCGGATGCAGTCGATGGCCTGTCCGATTCGAGCCACGATCTCGGCCGAGCCGTCCGACTCGACGGCTACTTCCTGGGCGGCGTGAGCGCTGCGATCCATGCTGTGCGCCGCCGCATCGGCCCGCGCTTCCAGGCGACCGATCAGTTCGGAGATCTCTTCCGTTGAGGCGGCTACCCGATTGGCCAGCTGGCGCACCTCGTTGGCAACCACCGCGAAGCCGCGGCCGGCGCTGCCGGCGCGCGCCGCCTCGATGGCGGCGTTCAGGGCCAACAGGTTGGTCTGGGCAGCGATGGACTCGATGACCTGCAGCACGTCGCGGATGGAGACGGTCTCCTCACGCAGAGCCTGCATGGAGGTCGAGGCGGCGGTCACGTCGTCGGCCAGCTTGCGCATGGCGATCACGGTGCGCTCGATGGTGGCGCGACCGCTGCTGGCTTGCTGAGCGGCGGTCGCAGCGGCATCGGAAGCCTCGGCCGTGGTGCGGGCGACCTCCTGCACCGTGCTGGCCATCTCATGCATGGCCGTCGCCACTTGATCGATTTCCAGGCTCTGCTCGTTGAAGGCTTGCAGGCTCTCGTTGGTCGCGTTACGGGTCGCGTTGGCGGCCTTGGCCAGCTCTGGGATGAGATCCTCCACCCGGCCGAGCAGGGCGCGCAGCTGCGCCTGCCGCATCTCCAGGGCTAGCTCGGCTTCGGCGACGGCGTCGAAACTGCCGCCGTACACGGCCTGGCCGACGCGATTGTCGAAGATGCGGCGCGACAAGCGCGAGAGGTAGCGCAGCCTGCAGGCGGTCAGCGCAACGCCAGCACCGGCCGCCGCCAGGCTCAGGACACCGGCCAGCGCTGCCGGCAGATACAGGTTGGCAGCGGCCAGATGGCCAGCGCCATAGGCGGTGACGATCGCGGCGGCGGCACTCAGCCCTTGACGTACGGGGATGCTGCACAGCCAGGCCCAGCGGCCGGGCTGGCGGCCGCGGCGGATCTGGGCGTACAGCTTTTCAGCGCGCGCTTTCTGCTTGGCGGTGGCGGCGATGCGCACCGACTGGTAGCCGACCGGCTTGCCGTTGGAGAAGATCGGCGCGACGAAGGCATTGACCCAGTAATAGTCACCGTTCTTGCAGCGATTCTTGACCACGCCCATCCAGGGCCGGCCGCTCTTGAGCGTGTCCCAGAAGTTGCGGAAGACCGCTTCCGGCATGTCCGGGTGGCGCACGATGTTGTGCGGCTGGCCGCATAGCTCCTGTTCCGAGTATCCGGACACTTGCACAAAGGCTTGATTCGCGCTTTCGATGACTCCCTTGAGGTTGGTGGTGCTGATCAGCCGGGCATTGGCAGGGACGGTTTGTTCATTGTTGGTAACGGGCAGGTTGAGTCGCATGTTTTCTCGCTAATGGCAAGCCTAAGGTTTGGGCCAGGGTTGTACGAAATGGCCTGCCGGCCAGCGACGCACAGGCGCGGGCAGCCGCAAGTCCGGTATGGAAGCCAGGGATGCACGGACAGCAGAAGGCGGCTTGGCCCTTGCTGCGGAATGGCCTCGATCGGGCGTTCGCGCTGCAGCGCGCCGACGGTCCTTCCCCACTGGTCGGTGCCTATGTCAAATAGCGGCGGGTTGAGGAAAAAGTTTAGGCTTGCTACAGCCAGCGGGCGGGGAGGTAGGCGGCGGGGGAGAGGGCGGGCTGGCGTCCGCTC
>Ga0079224_100005737_pt1 | contig 16361 bp, 16 predicted proteins | sample Stecom2015_FD_80414 | JGI IMG/M metagenome (GOLD analysis project Ga0079224, IMG submission 80414) | Agricultural soil microbial communities from Utah to study Nitrogen management - Steer compost 2015 | ecosystem: Environmental > Terrestrial > Soil > Agricultural land | place: USA: Utah... | reverse complement strand
CGAGAGCGCGAGCACAGCAACGGACAGCACGGCGTACCGCCGCCGGTGGACCCAACTCACAGTGCCTCCTTCGCCGCCCCGAACCAGAGCGCCCCGGCTCACGCTAGCGCGTCGAACCACAGAAGAAAACACCAGTCACACCAGTCACAGAAGTCACACGCCTGTAAGTCACGCCTCGCCGCCCCCATCAGACCCAGCACGTCCACGATGGGGGAACGCGCGACATGTGCTCGACGGGCCGGCGAGAACGTATGACAGCCCCCGAGCCGCCCCGGCCGCGGGCCACTGTGGCACCGGGGTGCTGACGACCAGTGCCTGGGAGCGTCGCCAGCCACAACACGCAGAGCGGTCCCCACCGTCCGCAAGCAGACTCCCGCGGACTGGCCTCGTCGGTGCGGCGAGGTCGCCGGCGAGAGCCGCTCCGGTCACACCGCCGCGGCGGTCTCGGCGTAGAGTCTCATGAGCTCGTCACGGTCGATGTCCTCGCCGCTCGCCGACTCGTACACCACCCGGCCGCCGACGAGTACCGCCGTACGGTCCGACAGCGAGCGGGCGAAGGCGTGGCGCTGCTCCACGAGCACGATGCCCAGCCCGTCGTCACGTAGCGCGAGGATCGCCTGCCGCAGGATGTCGAAGACTCCGGGAGCCAGCCCTTGCGTGGGCTCGTCCAGCATGAGCACGCTGGGGTCGCCGGCGATCGCCTTGCCGACTGCGAGCATCTGCTGCTCGCCGCCGGACATGCTGCCGGCCTGCTGGGCCCAGCGGTCACCGAGAACCGGGAACAGCGTGACGGCGCGCTCGATGAGGCGCTCCCGCTGGTCCGCGGCTGCGAGCCGCGCCCCCAGCCGGAGGTTCTCGCGCACGGTGAGGTCGGGGAAGAGCCCCCGGCCCTCCGGCACGAGACGAAGTCCGAGCTTGGCCCGGCGGTCTGCCGGCAGCTGGTTGATCTCCTGACCGAGCAGCCGGACGCTGCCCTCTCCACTGACGATTCCGGAGACGGAGCCGAGCATGCTCGTCTTACCGGCACCGTTCGGTCCGAGAACCGCCAGCACCTCACCCCGGTTGAGCGTGAAGTTCATGTCGCGGCAGACGGCAATTCGGCCGTACCGCGCACTCAGTGCCGTGCACTCCAGAAGCGCGTCGTGTGCCATCAGTGCTCCTCCTTGCCCAAGTAGACCTCGACCACCTCGGGGTGAGAGTCGATCTCGGCCGGGTCCCCGTCGGCGAGGAACTTCCCCTGCGCCAGAACGGTGACGTGCGAGCTCACGCTCTTGATAAGCCCGAAGTTGTGCTCGACGAGGAGGACCCCGACCCCCGCCTCGGTCAGACGGGCGATCTGGCGGGACAGCAGGTCCCGCTCCTGCTCGTCAAAGCCAGCAGCAGGCTCGTCGAGCAAGATGTACTGCGGGTCCAGCGCCATGGCACGGGCTATCTCGAGCATGCGCAGCCGCCACAGCGGGACGTCGGCGGCCGGGGTGTCGGCCACCTCGGTCAGCTCGAACTCCTCCAGCAGTGCGCGCGTACGATCACGGATCGCCTCCTCCTCATGCCGGTGCCGGCGCGTGCCGACGACGGGTGGCAGCAGACGCCCGCCGACCCTTGGGAAGAACCCGATGAGGACGTTCTCCTCCACGCTCATGTGGGGCACAAACCGCGGCGTCTGGAACGAGCGGGCGATGCCGTTGAGCGCTCGCTGGTGGCTGCCCGCCCGGGTGAGGTCGAGATCGCCGACGTAGACCTTGCCCCCGGTCGGCTTGACGAACCCGGACAGGACGTTGAGGAGCGTGCTCTTGCCGGCCCCGTTGGGTCCGATGAGGGCCTCGACCCTGCCGGGCCGCACGGCGATCGAGACGTCCTCAAGTGCCCGCAGCCCGCCGAACTCGACGCTGACCTTCTCCGCGACGATGCTCATGCCTTCCCCTCCTTCCGGGCCCCCAGAGTGCGCACGAGCCGGTCCGACGACGACCGGCTGCGCCAGCGTCGCCAGCGAGCGGCCCAGCTCTCACCCGTGACCCCCTCGGGGAAGAGCAAGAGTGCGGCCACCAGCCCAGCCCCGTAGAACATTCCATGGCTCGTCTCCCCGGGGACGTGGTCACGAAGGAGCACGATGAGGATGGTCCCGACCACCGGTCCGAGGATGGTCCGGCGCCCACCGACGATCACCGCGATCGCGATCATGAACGAGATGTCGAGTGACAGGGAGTTCGGCGCGAGGTACCCACGGGTATGTGCGTAGAACCACCCCGCGACACCGGCGATACCGCCGGCCAGGGAGAACGTCGCGGCGAGGTGGGAGTTGACCTGGATACCGACGCTCTTGGCCAGCACGGAGTCGGTCCCGATCGCGAGGAGCGCCCGCCCGGGGTTGGACGCCCGGAGCCGGAGCGCGACGAGCATAGCGAGGGCGACCAGCACCCAGCCGAGCACGTGGGCGGAGACTGCCGGGTTGGGCAGCGGCAGTGCCGGGATCGCACCGATCCCGATGTACCCCCCAGTCAGATCTCCTCCCTCGTTGACTGCGAGCTCGAAGAGCTCGGCAAAGGCAAGGGTGGCGAGCGCCAACGCCAGTGGCGAGAGCCGGACGATGAGGCGTGCCATGCCGTAGGAGATCGCCGCCGGCAGCGCGATGGCAAGGATGAGCGAGAGCCACGGTGAGACTCCCCAGGAGGTGGTTGCGATCGCCGTCGCGTACGCACCTACCGCGCCGAAGGTGGCCTGCGCCAGGGAGAGCATGTCGCCCAGGCCGTATGCGATACCCAGTGAGATCGCCATGATCGCGAAGGTGGCGATGGTGATCGACGTGTCCATCAGTCCCGCGCTCCCGAGCAGCAGCGGCGTCGCCGCAACGGCGATGGCGAGGACGGCCACGACCGGCGCGATCTCCCGCAGTGCCCTACCGCGGGCTGCGGGGCCGACTCGCTGTGAAGGCGATACTTCACGGACGGGGGTGCGTGCGGTGACCTGCGCAGTCACGGGCGTGCTCCTTCCAACTTGAATCGCCCGCTGACCAGAACGGCGAAGATGAAGATCAGCGGAACCATGGAGGCGACGGAGGCCGGGAAGTAGCCGGCGCCGACGGCCTCCACCACCCCGATCACCAAGCCGCCGAGCAGAGCGGTGACGAGCCCGCGGACACCGAAGACGATCATCGCGCCGAACGCGGCGATGGTCAGGGTGAGGCCCAGCCCGAAGGACATGCCGCGGGTGAAGACCATGAGCACTCCGGCGCCACCGGCGAGCAGGCCGCTCAGGGCGAACATCGACAGCTGGACGCGCCGAACCGGCACCCCGATGAGCTGCGCGTTGCGCGGGCTAATTGCCGTCGCCCTCAGTACCTCACCTGCCGGCGTCCGGTGCATGCCCCACAGCACGGCGCCGACCACGACGAACGCCACCGCAACGTTGAACACTCCCTGGCGGCTGAAAGAGATGTCGCCGAGCAGCCAGGTCCCCGTGATGAACTCGACGTACCTCGGATCCGTACCGAAGTACCACAGGACGAAGCTCGTGGAGGCGAACAGCAGTCCGATACTGGCGAACGCGGCGGAGATCTGGTCCGTGACGCCACGGCGCTGCAGCGCAAGGAAGATGACACCCATGACCAGCGACGCCGCGACGCCGGCGGCCAGGCCGGCGAGGGCCCCCCAGGGGAACCCGACGGCTGCCGTGACCATGCCGGCGACAGCTGCGTACCCACCCACCGCCAGGTCGAGCACCTTTGTGCTCTGCCAGATGAGTCCCATCGACGTCGCGATCAGTCCGTAAAGCGCGCCGAGGGCGACGCCGATGGCAAGAAAGTTCAGTAGCGAGGACATGACATTCCTGTCTGCGGCTCGTCAGAGGTTTCCGTCAGCGCTGACGAAGTCACCGTCACGCACCGTCGTCCAGACCAAACCGTCGGCGCTGAGGCCGTCGTGGTTGTCCGGCCCGTAGGAGTACGGCACGGTGGCCCACGCCTCGAGTGGCTCACCACTCTCGAGCGCCTCACGCAGGCCCTCGGACGAGAGCTCGTCGGCGAGCTTCAGGGCCTCGGCAATGACGCGCACGGAGTTTGCGCCGAACAGGTCCGGGAAGCCGCCGGTCGGCTCGTGGCCAGCCGCCTCGATGCGCTCGTAGAGGTCCTGCTGAGCGGGGGTGGGCTCTGCCGGGTTGACCATGTTGGCGACGACGAGGTTCTCGGTCGCCGCGGCGCCGGCGGTGTCGATAATGGCGTGCTGCGCCACAGCCAACGCGCCGTACATCGGCACGTTCAAGCCGGTCTCGTGAGCGGTGCGGAGGAACGACCCGCCGACGCCGACGGAGGACAGCGGCATGAGCACCGCATCGGGCTGGGCGTTACGGATGCGGATGGCCTGCGCGGAGACGTCCGTGGCCTCGAGCGGGACCGACGCACTGGCGACGATCTCGAACTCGTCGTCCTCGGCGTCGAGACGCTCGAGCAGCTCCGCGGAGAAGCGCCCCAGGGCGTCCTCCTGGTAGAAGACCGCGATCCGCTCCGCACCGTCCTCCTTGGCACGCTCGAGAAGCGCAGGGATGGTGTCCTCATCGCTCACGGACGTCCGAAAGACGTACGAGAAGAAGTCCTCCCGCGGGTCAGTAACCCCGATGGTGCCGTTGGGGGCCAGGACCGGCACGCCGTGCTGGGCGGCGACCGGCGCCATAGCGAGCGTGCCACTCCCGGTGCTCGCCCCGACGATCGCGATGACGCCCTCGTCGGTGATCAGCCGCTGGGCGGCCCGGGCAGCCTGGGTCGGGTCGCTCATGTCGTCGGCAACCACGAGCTCGATCTCGCGACCGTCGACCCCACCGTTCTCGTTGACGTAGTCGACGGCGACCTCCGCCGCTGCCCGCTCGGGCACGCCGAACGCCGCGACGGCGCCGGTGAGGGAGAGGACGGCGCCGATTCTGATCGGCTCCCCCTCCGCCACGCCGTTCCCACTGGCCTGGGCTTCACCGGTGCCGGCTCCACATCCCGAGAGGACAAGAGCAGCGACGCTCACGGTTGCACCCACGAAGAACCGAAGTCTCATGCGAGTCACTCCATCCTTGGTGGTCGATAGGGCCGCGTCGTTGCCGCTGCCTACCAACTCTGGCCTGGCACTTACTAATCAGTAAGTAAGACCGGAAGTAAAGCACGTCACCGAGACAACTGTCAACGCATGGAACCTCCTTGACATCTGGTGAGATTCTATTAAATACTTAGTAAGTAGCACAGTGCAGTGGTCCCCAGGCCCATGAGCCGACCCGTCAGGGAGAAGAGGAAAATGGCAGAGTCAGACGTCATCGACGCCGTCACCTTCCGCCACGTGCTGGGGCACTACCCCACGGGCGTCTCGGTCATCACGAGCGCGGACGCGTCCGGGCGACCGGCGGGAGGGATGGTGGTCGGGACCTTCACGTCGGTGTCGCTGGACCCGCCGCTCGTTGCCTTCCTACCTGACAAGGCCTCGACCAGTTGGCCGCTCATCGCGGCGACAGGAAGATTCTGTGTCAATGTCCTGAGCGTCGAGCAAGAGGACCTGTGCCGACAGTTCTCCGCGCGCGGCGGGGACAAGTTCGCCGGCGTCGCCTGGCATCCGTCGCCATCTGGCCTACCCATCCTCGATGGTGTGGTGGCGTGGGTAGACTGCCGGATCGAACAGGTCGTGGAGTCCGGAGACCACTACATCGTCGTCGGCCGTGTGCTGGACCTCGCCGGCGCACCGGACGCCCAGCCCCTGGCTTTTCACCGTGGCGCGTTCAGCCAGCTGACACCGGTCGCGTCGCGCAACGGTGGGGGGGACGACGGTCGGCGGCCGTCGGTCCAGCAGCTGGCGGCGGAGCTCTTCCCGCCGAGCCGTTCGGCCGAGTTCGCCGACGAGATGGCAGCCCTGGCCGAGCGGTACGCCCTTGGGTACTCCCATGTCGCGGAGTCGCGGTCCGACATGATCGTGACGATCCTGCGCGACTACCTCGCCCACATGGTGTCCGCCTACCACGTCGCGCGTCGGCGCGCGACCGACGCGACCAGCTGCCTGTCCGACTTCATCGGCGCGACACTAGCTGCACATGTCGAGCACCGCGCGGCTGCGATCCTCTACCAGAACGAACGACACTCCCTCGTCGATGTGGGCACTGCCGAGCTGGTCGAGCTGGAACGTCGCATGCAGGAGGAGTGGACCTCGCTCGTCGAGTGGGGCGTGGAACGCAACGAGTTCGACGCCGGCACCGACAGCGCGCTGGCATACTTCCTCATCCGGGACGCACTGTTCCTTGTCGCCCGGTGGTTCCGCACGGAGGGCCGGCTGAGCCTCGATGAGGTCCAGCACCACTACACGCGGATGCTGCTGTACGGCCTGGCGACAGCTCGCGAGGGATGAGAGCTCCACGCCCGTCGGGGGACGACACGAGCGCACATCGCCGCAATAGCACCAGGCGGGCAGCGGCGTGGGGAATCTTCGCCGTCGTCCTAGCCGGCCTGAACCTCAGGCCCGGTATCGTCGCAGTGGCGCCCTTGGTCTCAGACATTCGGACGGACCTCGGCATCGGCGCCGGGCCGGTCGGGATGCTCACCGCGATCCCGCTGGCCTGCTTCGCACTCGTCTCTCCCTTCGTGCCACTCGCTTCCCGCCGGTGGGGGGTCGAACGAGTGATCGCCGTCTCCCTGGCAGTGCTGGCCGGCGCCCTGGCGGCCCGCGCGCTGCCCTCGGTTCCCGCGCTCCTCCTGGCGACACTCGTCGTGGGGATCTCCACGGCGGTGGGCAACGTGCTGGTGCCGACCGCGGTCAAGCAGTGGTTTCCCGACCGGCTCGGCACCGCCACCGGCCTCTACTCCGTGGCCTTGTTCACCGGGGCCGCGCTCGCCGGCGCTCTCACCACACCCATCGCGCAGCTCATGCCCGGCGGCTGGCGCGCCTCGCTCGGCTCGTGGGCACTGCTCGCCGCCCTCGCGCTCCCCGTGTGGTGGGTCACCGCCGCTCGGTCAGCGCAACCGGTGGCCACCGGCACTTGGCCCGCGACGTCCGTCTGGCGCCAGCCGGTGGCCTGGTCGGTCACGGGATACATGGGGCTGCAGTCGTTCCACTACTTCACGGTGGCCGCGTGGCTCCCGGAGATGCTTATCAGCGCGGGCCACTCGCCCGCGGCAGCGGGTGTGGTGCTCGGAGTGTGCAACGGGGTGGCGATGCTCGCCGCACTCCTGGTCCCGGTGGTCGCTGCCCGGCGGACGGGTCAGGGTGTCGTGGGCGTAGCGTTGGCCGCGGCGTCGGCCGCGGGCCTGGGTGCCGTCCTCCTTCTTCCGGGCGCCCCCGCCGTGACGGCAATTCTGCTCGGGGTCGGCCAAGGCGGAGCCATCGGCCTGGCGTTGCTGCTCGTGGTGCTGCGCGGAGGCAGCCCGACCCACACCGCTGCCCTCTCGGGCATGAGCCAAAGTGCGGGCTACCTCCTCGCGGCCACCGGCGCACCGCTGCTCGGTGTGATCCACGATGCCACCGGAACCTGGTCGTGGTCTGTTGCCGTTCTACTCGGCTGTCTCGCTGCCCAGGCATGCTCCGCCTGGGCCGCCGGGCGTCCCCGGACCCTCACCGCTTCTCCCATCTGCTCAGGAAAGGCTCTGTCATGACCCACAGACGAGCGATCAGCACACCGCAGGCCCCGCCGCCAGCCGGCACGTACTCCACCGCAATCGTCCACGGTGGCCTGGTGTACGTCTCTGGCCAGACCCCGCGTCTGCCATCGGGTGAACGTCTGCTCGACGCACCGTTCGCCGAGCAGGTCTGTGCGGCGATGGACAACCTTGCTGCCGTCGCCCGAGCAGCGGGGACCACCCTGGACCACGCGCTGAACGTCACGGTGTTCCTCCGCGACCAAGCGATGGGTGGGCTGTTCGACGAGATCTACCGAACCTATGTCGGTGACCCGCCGCCGGCACGGACCATCGTGCAGTCCGACCTTCGAGTCGGAGAGGTCGAGCTCGCGGCCGTCATCGCCCTGCCCGCCGAGTGAGAGACCAGGAGCGCCCGGGACACGAGCTCGTGTCCCGGGCGCTCATCCGTCGCGCAGCGGCCCTTATGAGGCACCGTCAGTCACTTCGAGCGCGCCGCTCGCGAACATGTCGAAGTAGATGTCGGCGAGCTCCTCCAGGGAGAGCCGCTGGTCCGGCGTGTACCAGCGGATGACACCGTTGAGCATGGCGATGACGCCAAGGGCGAGGATTCGGGGTTCTTTGAGCCGCAGTTGCTCGTCGGGGATCTCGGAGATGAGGTCGACGATGGTGGCGACGTACCGCCGCTCGTCCTCGATGAGGTTCTCCCGACCGTACTCCGGGAGCCGAGAGCGCTGGAGGATCAGGACCTCGAAGATCGCCCTGTTGGAGATGATGACCTCGAGGTGACGCCGGAATGCCCCCCGCAGCTTGTCCACCGGGCTCCCAGGTCCGGCGCGTTCGGCGTCGACGCCGTCCTGCAGCTTGCGTCCCGCCCGCTTCCAGACCTCGTAGAGCAGGCGGTCCTTGGAGTCCACGTAGTAGTAGATCGCCGCGCCGGTCATGCCCAGCTCTCGGGCGATCTCCTGGATCGTGGTGTCGCGGAAGCCCTTCTCGGCGAACATCTCGGCCGCTGTGTTGATGATCTCCTCGTACTTCGCCTCCCGGCGGTGCTCGCGGGCCATCGCCTTCGCCGTCACACGGCCCTCCAGGGCTTCGACTGACTGTTCATTGAGTGATGATAGACCGCCTTGCCGTCAGCGTGGGTCAGAGCACGATGGTGACGGTCTTCAGGCGGGTATAGAGCTCCGCGCCTTCACGCCCCTTCTCCTGGCCCCAGCCGCTCTCCTTGAATCCACCGAAGGGCAGGGCGATGTCCATCGACTTCCCGTTCACCCAGACCGAGCCCGAGTCGAGCCCGTCCGCGAACCGGTGGACAGCCGACACGTCGCGGGTCCACACCTGGGAGGTGAGACCGTAGGTGGTGCGGTTCGCCATCTCGATCGCCTCGTCCGTGGCACTGAAAGGGATGACGTTGACGACGGGGCCGAAGATCTCCTGCTGCATCATCGGGGAGTCGATGCCGAGGCCCGCCACGACGGTCGGCTCGAGGTAGAAGCCGGGAGTGTCGGGGCAATGTCCACCGGTGAGCAGCTCACCCCCGGAACGCAGTCCGCCCTCCAGGATCTCGGTGATCGAGTCCAGCTGCTCACGAGAGACGACAGGCCCCATGTCGACGTCGTTCATCCCGTGGCCGACGCGGAGCCCCTCCACTGCCCGGACGAAGGCGGTCGAGAACTCGTCGATAACCGCGTGGTGGACGAGGATGCGTGACGGAGCGGTGCAGACCTGCCCGGTGTTGCCGTAGGACGCCTGGAGCACGCCCGTAACGGCGGCCTCCAGGTCGGCATCGTCCATGACGATCGCCGAGTTCTTCCCGCCGAGCTCGAGACTCACCCTCTTGAGGTCGTCCGCCGCGGTGCGCACGATCTGCTTCCCCACAGCGGTCGAGCCGGTGAACGCCACCTTGGCGATGCCGCGGTGTCGCACCATGGCGTCGCCGACCTCTTGCCCGTAGCCAACGACGACGTTGATCACGCCCGGTGGGAAGCCGGCCTCGAGCGCAAGCTCGGCGAGGAGCAGCGCGGTCAGCGGAGTCTGCTCGGCCGGCTTGAGCACGCAGGTGCACCCTGCGGCGAGCGCGGGCGCCAGCTTCCATACCGCCATCGCGAGCGGGAAGTTCCACGGCACGATCTGCCCCACGACGCCGATGGGCTCGTGCTTGGTGTAGGCGTGGACGCTCCCCGGGGGGCCGACTGGAATGCTCTCGCCGGTGAGCTTGGTGGCCCACCCGCCCATGTAACGCAGCGACTCGACGGCGCCTGCGACGTCACCGGCCCGTGCCGCCGACAGCGGCTTTCCGACGTCCAGCGTCTCGAGCTGGGCGAACACCTCGGCGCGTTCCTCGAGCAAGTCGGCGAGCCGCCAGATGAGACGCGAACGCTGGCCCGGGCTGAACCGGGACCACGGGCCGTCCAGCGCCTTCTGGGCCGCACTGACAGCGGCGTCGACCGTCTCCCGGTCACCTCGCGGGACCCGGCACAGCAACCGACCGTTGCCCGGGTCCACGACGTCGATCTGGCCGGTTGCGTCGGTGACGCTGCGCCCGTCGATCACGTGGCCGAGGTCGCGGCTGAGGAACGCCGTCACCTCGGGGTGCAGCTCAGTGCTGTATGTCGTCGTTGGGGCGTGGGTCTGGACGCTCATCGTCTCTCCTCGTCTCGTTGTCAGGTCGTCGGGCTGTAGACGGCCAGGAGGGTCCCGCTGGGGTCGCGCAGAACGGCGTGACGCTGGTGACCGCCGTCGGCCGGGGGCTGGACCACCTCTCCACCCTGCTCCTCCAGGAAGGCCACGGCAGCGTCCAGGTCGTCGGTCTTGACCTGGATCACCGCACCACCGCCGACCGCCTCGCGTGGCCCGGCGATGTTCACCGAGACTCCGCCGGCGTCGAACGGCGCCCACGCGCCGTCTTCGACGAACTTGGGGTCACCAAAGACGGCGCGGTAGAACGCCAGCGTCGGGTCGAACTGGTCGGCTCCGGCCTCCACCGTCACGCCGCGGAACTGCAGTTTCATCGTTTCTCTCCTTCCGGCCCTGCACGCGGGGCTCCTGGCTAGACCTCGACGGGCTGGGTCGCGGCGCGGATCCCGTCCCCGGCGACCTGCGCCAGGGTGCGGACCAGGCGCAGTAGGAGGCGGTCCGCACCCGGCCGGCCGACGAGCTGCACCGCACGTGGTGTGCCGTCTCGGTCGGGGGCCAGAGGGACGACAAGGGCGGGGTTTCCCGCGTAGTTCCACGCCGATAGCAGCGGGTACCGCGGACCCAGGTCGTCGGGGTCGGTGGTCTCGGTCAGCGCCGGCGGGGCCTCCGTGGTCGAGGTGAGGAGGATGTCCACACTGTCGAAGACCTCCTGTACCCGGTCGCGGTAGCGTTCCATGCCGTCCAGAGCCGCCCGGTACTCCCATGCCGGTACCCGCCGTCCCGCGTCGTAGATGCCCCTGGCGTAGCCGCTGAGCTCGTGGCCGTACCGCTTCCAGAAGTCGGGGAGCAGCCGTTCCGCGGCCGCTAGGTGGTCGCCGGCGAACACCCAGTCATTGTCGCGAGTCGTGGTGCCGGGCAACGGCGGCAACGTGACAGCGTCCCGGGCGAGGACACATCGCCCCGTCGCGGTGAGGATCGCGACCGCCTCGTCGATCACCGTGCGGTGGTCCGGATCACCTACGACGAGGCCGACGCGGAGCTGTTCGTCGTCGAGCGGCATCACCGGCGTCCGGTCCTCGGTCAGGACCCGCCAGGCGTACAGCAGATCTGCGACGGTGGCCGCGATCGGGCCGATATGTGACCGGACAGGGGAGGCCCGCCACGCCTGGCGGATCGGTACCGTGCCAAGCGTCGGCTTGAGCCCGTACACGCCGCAGTAGGCGGCGGGCAGACGGATGGAGCCCGCGGAGTCCGTGGCCAGCGCGAAGGCGCCGATTCCTAGTGCGGCAGCCGCGGATGCGCCGCCACTCGAGCCGCCGGCAGTCCGTTCGAGGTTCCACGGATTGCGCGCGGGAGGAGCTAGCCGGGTCGCGGTGATGGTCGACAGCGCGAACTCCGAGGTGCTGGTCTTGCCAAGCAGGGTGCACCCGGCCCGTCGCAGGCGCTGCACGACGAGGGCGTCCGGCTGGTGGTTGTCCGCGAACGGCACGGAACCGTACGTCGTGGGCAGCCCCTTCTGCTCGATGGTGTCCTTGACGGAAACCGGCACGCCCCAGGTCGGGAGCCATTGCCAGTCATCGCCGAGTGGCTTCTCACCTCGCCACGTGCGCCAGCGGCTTTCGGCGGTTCGCGCTGCCTCCAGCGCGCCCTCCCGGTCAACCGCGACGAATGCACCGGTGTCCGCGTTCGTCCGGTCGATCCGGTCGAGCGCCGCGGAGGTGACTTCGACGGGCGAGAGCGTGCCCGCGGCGTAGCCACACAGCAGGTCGTGCGCGCTGCCGAACGCCGTCGCCGAGGGGGTGACGGTCATCGCGCTGCCTCGGCCACTGCTGCGGCGGGCGACGAGACCTCGACACGACTCTCATCCCGGTGCCCCGTGGCCGCTGCGAGCAGGTCGGCGAACCGCTTGCGCACCTCCGAGCGCACGATCTTACCGCTCGGGTTCCGTGGGATCTCGGGTACGAAGAAGACCTTGCGCGGCCGCTTGTAGTCCTCCAGGTCCGAGGCCCGGCAGTGAGCGTCGACGGCGGCAGCGTCCAGGTTGCGGCCGTCGGTGACGATGAACGCGGTCACGACGTTGCTCCACAGCGGGTCGGGCACCGCTATGACGGCACAGTCGACCACCCCCTCCATCCCGTTGATGGTGTTCTCCACCTCCGCGGGCTGGATGTTCTCCCCGCCCGAGACGAACATGTCGTCGAGCCGGCCGTCGAAGTAGAAACTGCTCTCCGCGTCGTACCGGAAGCCGTCGCCCGTCCGGAACCACTCGCCCACGCGCTTCTCCGCGAGGCGTGCTTCTCCCTCGGGACCCCAGTAGCCGGAGAAGACCCCGGGGTTGGCCAGATGGACGATGAGCTCTCCCAGCTCCCCGGGCCGGACGACGTCGTCGGGCTCGCCCCCCGGTTGCACGACTCGCACCCGGAAGTCGCCGGTGCGTCGCAGCGTGCCGGGCTTGAGTCCCCGCATGTCCGGCGTGACGAACGGGATCGACAGCTCGGTGGTGCCGTAGACCTCGCTGATCGAGGCGTTCGGGAATTGCAGGTACATGCTCTCGAGCAGCTCCGGCTCTGCCGGTGCACTCCCGTAGGAGATGTGACGCACCGAGGGGAACGTCCGGTAGCCACCACTGCCCATGATCATCTTGAGCAGGGTCGGAGACCCGAATATGAAGGTGATCCCCTCGGTATCGATAAGTCGGGTGGTCTCTTCCGACACCTTTGCCACCGGGTAGTAGGTGCCGTTGACGAAGAGCGTCTGCAGGAAGACCCAGTGCATCCCCACCGTGTGGTAGAGCGGTGCGGCACCGAGTGTGCGGGCGCCGCTGTCGAAGGTGGGTCCCACGCTCATGACGTAGGTGACCAGCCGCGAGTAGGCGTTGCGCTGGGTCAGGTGCACGCCCTTGGGCCGCCCGGTGGTCCCCGACGTGTAGATGATCGCGCTGATCGTGTCGCGGGAGAGCTTGGGCAGGTCGGTGAGCGGTTCCGCCGCGCGGTGGTCGTGGTAGCCGAGCACACCGTCCTGCGCCGCCCGAGCGTCTGCAGCGGCGTCGACCCACACGATGTCCTGCGGGGCTTCGGCATGTCCTCGCAGGGCGCCCAGGTCCACGGAGTGGTCGACGACGACGCCGCGAGCCCCGCAGTCCCGGAGGATGTGGACGATGCCGCCCGGCTTGAGGCGGATGTTGAAAGGCACCGCCCCCACGCCGAGGGTCTGGCACGCCATGAGGACCTTCACGTGGTCCAGCGAGTTGCACATGCCGATCGCGAGACGGTCACCGGTCCTGAACCCTCGTTTGCTCAGCCATGCGGCGAGTCGGCGGACCTCCCGCCACAGCTCGTCGTAGGTGACGCGCCGGTCCCCGTCGACGACGGCCTCGCGGTCGGGGAAGCGCTCAGCTGCCTGGAACAGCATGTCACGCAAGAGCATCGTTACTCCTCTGGGAAATCGCTGGTGTGCGTCAGTTCCGGCCGGTGAGGTCCTGCAGCTGTGCAGTGGCCTCGTCGGTCTGGAAGTAGCCGAGGAAGTCCTCCTCGGTCTGCCGCTCGAGCTCCTCGTCAGTGAGGTCCGCCGAGTCACGCACCGTCCGTTTGAGCGCGCGGAAGAGCTGCGGTGGCTTCGCTGCCATCGCGGCCATCCACTCACGCGCTCGCTCCTGCAGGTGCTCGGGCTCGACCACCTCGTCGACTAGACCGTACTCGAGCGCCTTCTTGGCCGAGAAGATCTCGCCGCCGAAAAGTACTTCCTTGGCAGCCTTCTCCCCCATGACGCGGACGAGCTGCTGGATGCCCTTGGCCATGGGCAGCAGCCCGTGGTTGATCTCGGGCATCCCGAACCGGGCGGTGCTCGACGCCACACAGAAGTCCGCGAGCGCGGCCATCTCCATCCCCGACCCCACCGCGACCCCGTTGACGGCACACACGTAGGGGCACTCGAGCTGAGCGAGACCCGACTTCAGGCGCGAGCCCAGGCGGACCCGCTCCAGTCCGCGTTCCTGGGTGATGACAGAGAACTCTTTGACGTCGCCGCCGGCGCAGAAGAACCGGTCGCCGACAGCGGCGAGCAGCACGCCGCGCACGGAGGTGTCGGCGTTGATCCGCGCCAGCGTAGCTACCAGCTCGCGCAGCGTCGCGTTGTTGAGCGCGTTCGCCGGCGGATTGTTCAGAGTGAGGGTGATGACTCCGGTGTCGTCTTCGGTGATCTCGAGCAACTCAGCTCACCTTCTCGGGAGGGGTGGACTCGGGGTGGAGACGGACGTCGCCCTGCAACTCGAAGACCTCGAAGAGGACTCCGCCGAGCGACCTGGGGTTGACCCAGTTCACAAGAACGCGGTCGGCGACGTACCGCGCTGCCCGGCCTCCGGGCACCTCGGCGGGCTCGTCGAGGACCCACTCCATGCCGGCCTTGCGCCAGTCCTCCATGATCCCGGGCAGGTCGTCCACTCGGACGGCGACCGAGTACACGCCCGGTCCGCGCTTCTCGATGAACGTGGCGACCGGCCCCTCTCCCTGCCAGGGCTCGATCAGTGACAGCGCCATCGGCGAGGGATCTAGCTCGAGGCTGACATCCGTCATCTGGATCGGCGGATCGGGCCAGGGGGATGGCGGCACGTGGGACAACCCCATGTGACGGTACTTGGGCAACATCTCGGCCATCGACTCGACCGCGATGTTGACAGTGATAAACTCAAGGATCTTCGCCACTTGTCTTCTCCTGCTGCACTCCGGTCAGCGCTGGCTCGCTAGCGCCTTCTCCTCGAGCTCCTTGAGCCGTGCCTCGTGTACCGGGCGCAGCTTGCGGATCTCCTCGAGGACCTCGTCACCGGACTTCACGACCGCCTGCGGTGCCTTGAAGTGCGGGATGACGTACTTCCCGAAGTTCTCGATCGTCTTCATGATCACCTCGTGCGGAAGCGAGTCGATCCGCAGCAGGAGGGTGTCGATTCCCAGGTCGGCGTAGCGCTGCACCTGGCGGATGCACTCCTCCGGGTCGCCGACGATGAAGCCGGCCGACTCGTTGAGCATGAAGTCGCGATCGTCGAAGTCAATCTTCGACACGGCCCCCATGTAGGCGTAGTCCTTGGAGAGCTTGGCGAGCCGCTCGTAGGCACCCAGGGCGTTCTTCGGGTACTCCAGCGCGCGGGTGGCATGGTGGAGGGCTTCCTCCATGCTGTCCAGGCAGATGGCGGTGCCGAAGATCATGGCCGCCTTGCCGCGCGTGGTGGGGAAGTCGTGCGTCGTCTTCTCGAAGGTCTCGTCGTAGAGGTCGAGCGCGTTGCGCATGTACTCGAAGCCCATGAAGCTCGAGGAGCTGAGGACACCGATCCCCTTCTGCGCGGCCTCGATATGCGTGCCCGGGCTCGTCGCCGCGACGGAGATGGGCGGGTGGGGGAAGGTCACCGGCTTGGGGGTCAGGCTGCGCGGGGGCACCTTGTAGTGCTCACCCTCGAAGTGGAAGGGGTCGTGGAGGAATGCGGCTCGCAGGAGGTCGACGCCCTCGGACCACTGCGACTTGTTCTCCTCGACACTCACCTCGAACGCCCGCAGTGCCAGCGTGGTGTTGCCGCGGCCAGTCCCGAGCTCGACTCGTCCGTTGGACAGGATGTCCTCGGTGGCCAACCGCTCGGCGACGCGCAGCGGGTGGTTGAAGTTCTTCGGCATCAGGGTGATGGCGTGGATGAACTTCACGTGCTTCGTCAGCGCCATGACGTAGGGGTAGAGCGTCTCGGGTGCGGAGACGCTGATCCCCCCGATGGCGAAGTGCTGCTCAGAGGTGCCGACCAGGTCGAACCCCATCTTCTCGGCGTAGAGCATCTGGTCGACGAGCTCGAAATACCGCTGCCTATGGGTGGTACCGACCTCGGTCTCGCCCTCGCTGATGAATCCGAAGCGCATTGCGAACCTCCGTGTCCGACGTACGCCGGCGGCACCTGCGCCGCCAGGCATTTATTAATCAGTCAGTAAGTTAGGCCTCCGGGTCAGCGTTGTCAAACACTCGAGACCGACATTCGGGTCTCACTCCGACGCCCCCTGCGCCCGCGCCACAGCCGCCATAACCTGGAGGTATGCGCCGCAGGAGGTACGCCGACCGCACCGAGGCCGGCCGGGTGCTCGCCCAGCAGCTGGGCGAGTACGCCGACCGG
>Ga0079224_100005735_pt1 | contig 16361 bp, 8 predicted proteins | sample Stecom2015_FD_80414 | JGI IMG/M metagenome (GOLD analysis project Ga0079224, IMG submission 80414) | Agricultural soil microbial communities from Utah to study Nitrogen management - Steer compost 2015 | ecosystem: Environmental > Terrestrial > Soil > Agricultural land | place: USA: Utah... | reverse complement strand
TAGGGAGAAGGCTGTGGCATATCCGGTCCGTTCGCCACTTGTGTCGCAGGATCCCGCACGGTAAGCGGAATTCGTGTGGTGTCATGAGTCATGGGATTAAGCACAGGGAGGTAATCGGCACTTTCCTCCAATGCTCCATAGAGTTCGCCGTTCGCGTTGACGGTCGGATTCCTTCTATCGGTGGACACGAGGTCATGCAGATATGCCTTTGGATCGGCCCAGTCCCATTGCGTGATCACGACATTACGCTCAATGCCTGACGGACGCGGTGGCGCCGGAGGGACCGCACCCGCGGCAATCTTATCGGTCCAATCGGCAAACATCTTTAGCGTGCCTTCAGCTCCCCACTGATGAACCGAAGCAATCATCCAATCGCCTGCCTGACCAGACTGCAGTCGGCGTCGCCAGGCGTCCACCGAAGACTCAAATTCTCCCAGCGCGGGAAGCAATTCACGCGTGCCTTTTGTTCCCAACGCGTGACAGGCCAGGCATGTGCCCGACTTAATGTTTCGCAGAAATGACGCCTGCGTTTTCATATTGGGAGAAATACCATTGCCGTTCGGACCCGTTCCGGGAAAGTTGCTTTTGTCGGGGACATCCAGGAGCGAAAACCAGTACCCCGCAGGATAATACTCTGCCGCAGCGCGTTCGTCCGGTGCAGGCACTGCTTCCAGGTCGAGCGTCATGCCAGGACGCGCATCTTTCTTCGGCGAGTCGACCAACCCGTAGCCGCGCACCCATACGGAGTAAGACGCGTCAGGCAGATCGGGAATGAGATACTGACCCTTGTCACTCGTGACGACGATCCGCGCGAAGCGTGTTGGGAGATCAAATGTTTCGGCGATGACCCAAACGCCAGCTTCAGGGCCATTCGGGCCCGTGACAACGCCACCAATATCGTCATTATCAATGGCTACCGATCCGTTCTCATTGCATGCGCTGAACAACGCGATAATGGCAGCGTACAGGCAGCCGGAATACTTTAGGCTTTCTTTCATGAGATTTTGAGGAGATTGTTGGACAGGAATTGCATAGCTTCATTCAAAATATACATTTCTCCTCCATTAATTCCTACGTCCAGTTACAGCATTGATAACTGCACATCACGAACGGTATTGGAGAATGGTAGCCCCCATGCTCAGCACGGGAAAGAGGAAGGCAGGAATCTATGAAGGAACTGACGATCAGAAGTCAGGCATACCCACCGCAGACGCATCAATGACCTGGCCCGCTTTGAGCAATCTGTCACGCAGCGTTTGATAATCTACCTGCTGAACAGGCCGTTCATTCTCAATCGCCCATGCCGCAGCTTTCCCGCATGCCTGGCCCAGGGACATATAAGTGAACTCAATCCTTATCGCGCCGTAAGCCACGTGGCTTGATGACACACAAGTTGGCGTCAGTATATTTGTACACTCTTCTGGTTTGGGCACAAGGGAGCGATAGGATATCCCGAAGGGTCTCCATGAATTACCTCCGAACACAAATCCTTCATTGTAGGCAAAGCCGTCTTTTACGATTCTACGTGCCGAATGCAGGTCTGGCGGCCAATAGGCGACAGCAACCGGATCTTCGACCGGCGTAGGATTGTGTCTCAGCGTATGCTGCTCTGTAATGACATAATCGGACACCATACGACGCGCATCCCGAACATAGAATTGCCTTGGCCATCCCCCATTGTCAACAAATTCATCTTTACACAGGCCCCATCGTTTCCATGTGTTCTGAAGAGCAGAATCAAGCTGCCCGACCTCCGCGTCATTCGCCAGAAAGTAAAACAGGCCTTGAGTAAATTGTTTGTGCTGATCAAAGATTGCCTGTCGGGTAGCGTAATTCCCATTCGGGTAGTCGTGATTCATCCCGTACAAATTGTGCGAGAGGTCATGCCACGCACCAAGATCGGTTTTTCCGTTAGGGATGCTTGCGCGCGGCACATACAGCTTTCCACCCGCCTTCAGATATCGTAAGTATATTTCATACTGTGAGCGGTCGTAGTGCTCCGGCGCGGTGAAGGCTATACGGTTGTCTGGACTCTCAGTAAGACACATTCGAAAGCAATAGGCCTGAATAGACTTGTCTCCTGTACCCGGTGTACCCAACGGCTCATCCTGGATAGTAGCGATCAGGCCGCTGGTTGAGTCCCCTGGAATGACATAGGGATCCACTTTCACTGAGAACTGTGCATGGGTGGTTTCCCCGCGTATACCGTTCTTGGTCTCACCATACACGTCGTTCCCTTCCCGTCCCCACGTTACTGAAACTCCGGCGGCGGCCAGCAGGTCCCCTTCCAAGCTCGCATCAACAAAGATTTTTCCCTCTAATACAGTCCCGCCAGTAGTCTTTATTGATCGGATCACAGTTCCCGTTTTGGCCATGGCATCCTGCGATTCACTCAACGGTGAGTTAAGGAATATGGAGATGGGATACTCTGCCAGCCATTGTCCGATGACCTCTTCTGCAACATGCGGTTCAAATCTCCACAGCATTGTATTTTTTCCGCCGGAACTAAGACTGCCTTCAAATTCGTCCAGACGACCGTAGCGCTGTGCGATCCTCTTGTAGAACTCCAGGGCAAGACCGCCAACGGCTGGACTATTTCTAAACTCTTGATGGTTATCGATGTCAGTGCCGCCAAGACCATTGACGATAATCCCTCCTACATGCGATGATGGCTCAACCAATGCAACCGACCTCCCTTCACGGGCGAGTTGAATGGCGGCCATAATGCCTGCCGGCGTGCCGCCATACACAACCACATCATAGGAAGCATTCAATCCGCTATGACGACAGCCCGATGTGAAACAAAATGCTGCAATGACAAAAGCCCGAAGGATGGTTTGAATCTTCATGGATCGTTGGTGTCCTTTTAATTTAAAGCCCCGGACGTCAATCGTCCGGGGCAGGTGGCTTAGCTATCGTCTAAACAGGAGTCCTCTTGGCAGCCACCACGCTAAAGCATTCCTCAATTTAGTAACCTGGATTCTGACTTATCAGATCATTGACCTCCAGCTCAATCTGAGGAATAGGCCAGACATAATTTTTGGCCGGATCAAAAATTCTCAGTTCAATGACACGCATTTCGCTACGGTTCGGAACATTGTCATAGTTAGGCGTTCCGTTTTCGTCGATCTCCGGCGCAGCGGCAAGAAGCCCTCTCGGTATCCGACCCAACAGCTCTCCCGTCATCACCTCTTCAGCAATTCTCCAGCGCCGGATGTCATACAACCTTGTCCCCTCGAAGGCAAGCTCGCTTTTTCTCTCAATCCTCACAATCGATCGCAATTCCTCCTGCGTCTTACCGAGATCCACCGGGGGCATTCCTACGCGCGTGCGCACAGCGTTCAAAGCGTCATACACAGATTGATCCAATTCATTGGATTCGATTTTCGCTTCAGCATAGTTTAGAAGGACCTCTGCAAACCGTAACACTACAATTCCTGTCTCTGAGCGGGTCAGGTAATCCGGATTTTCCATGTCTGCATACTTCCTCCAGCAATATCCCGAAAATGAAGCGAAGGGATTCAGCGCATCCTGGTTCGGTACGCGGACGGGAGGATTGACGTTGTAATTCCAGCATTCGACGCTGTCACGGTGCGTTTCGAACTGAAAACCGTCAAACACCGAACCGGGCACAACGCAGGTGTAATGCAGACGCGGGTCTCTGTTCTCAAACGGCTTTTCGGGATCGTATAATGGGGATTCATCGATCGGCAGACCATCGATGCAAAGGTATGAGTCGATGAGCGCCTGCGTAGGGATCTTTGAACTAAATCCTCGACCATTACGCGAATTCACGCCTTGCGGAATCCTGTGCGTTCGCAGACCAACGAGATACGAAATGCTGAAAATGATTTCGTGTGAACCAATTTGTTTGCTTTTGATAAAGAGTCCCTCATAGTCATCATCCAGATCATACACACCGGAATTCATTACCGCTTCCGCGGCAGCAATAGCCACGTCGAACTTTCCAGCATAGAGCGCAACGCGTGATTTGAGTGCCAGCGCAGCGCCTTTGGTAGCCCGGCCTATGTCAGCAGACGCGGTATACTTTTCCGGCAAGACAGCAGCTGCCGCATCAAGTTCGGAAAGAATAAAATCGTAAACCTGAGGTTTCGGTGTTCTCGGAAGATTTGATTCACTGAGCGCCAGAGGGGTAGTTACCAGTGGCACATCTCCATAGAGCGAAACGAGATGATGGTACCAATATGCTCTCAGGAATCGAGCTTCAGCAAGGTTTCGGTCCATCTTCGCCTGATCGGTAATGTTTTCAATCCGCGAAGCATTCGCCAGCACCGTGTTACAGCGCTGGATACCGGTGTAGCTGTTGGTCCAAATTTCCCTGCTTATGGTGTTGTTGGGATCCACCTTGCCATTGCCAAGTTCCTGCCATGGTGCTTCAGCCCGTTCCCAACCAATGTCGGACGTGACATCGAGGATGGTTTCAATCGTCATGTCATAGCTGTAGCCGCTCCATAGATTCGCGTATGCCCCAACAACAGCCATCTCCAGTTCGCGCTCCGTCTTCAAGAACGTTGAACTTGAAGGTTTGTCAACTGGAAATTTTTCCAGCCCATCATCGCACGCAATGCCAATCATGGCAAGGATGACAGTATATATGGTTTTTTGAATGAGCTTGTTCATAGGAATTTCAATTTCAAAAGCTGACATCGACGCCAATGGTGAAGGTCTTTACCTGCGGATAGTATGAGCCAATGCCTACAGGCGCTTCCACATCGAAGCCGTCCCAGAAGTCATCCAGCGTAAAGAGATTCTGCCCACTCAGGTAGAGACGAGCAGAACGTATACCCACCTTTTCAAGCATTGTGGCAGGCAGTCGGTAACCAAGCTGCAGATTCTTTAACCTCATGTACGCGGCATTCTTCATCCAGAAAGTAGAGTTCTTTTCATTGTTGGGCTCGTTGAATACAAGCCTCGGGAATGTCGCGTCAGGATTTTCCGGCGTCCAGTAGTCCTTATGTATTTCCTGGGCCGTCCCGCCAAGGAAGAAGGGCATGACCGACTGTGCATACAGGTAGCCGTCGGCTTTACCTACGCCCTGCAGCAGGACGCTCAGGTCGAAGGCCCGCCACGACACGCTGGCATTCAGGCCAAAAGTGAATCTGGGAATAGTATTGCCGACGATCCTGCGGTCGTCATCATTGATTATACCATCGGCCGCATCAGGGATTCCGTCGCCGTTCGTATCAACCGTTAGCTGATCGACATACCGGATATCACCTGGTCCGTAGTTACCATACTGCTGGGCATGTGCAGCTACTTCATCTGCATTGGCGAAGAATCCATCGGCTTCCAGCGCATAGATGGAATTCATCGGATATCCCTCGTTGTTTACCAACAATCCCGTGAACGTTATACCTTTCAGGTCGAGGACTTTGTTCTTCACATCCGACAGAACAAATCCAATGTCGTATGAAAAGTCGCCCTTAGCGTCCCTGTAATTGATGCCCAGATCCCAGCCTTTGTTTTCCACTTCACCGGCATTCTGATACGGTGCTGCGAGACCCAGATACTTAGGAACATCGAGCTGCAAGAGTATGCCGCTGGTGTTGCGTACATAATAATCGAATGTTACGGACACCTTTGAGAACAATGTAGCGTCCACGCCAAGGTTGAGCATCTCGGTAGTCTCCCAGCTTATGTCGCTATTAGCCATGTCGGTTAGCGCTGCACCGTTGACGATATTGCCATTAAATACATACGGCATGCTTAGCGACACGAAAGAGTCGAAGGGGTACGTACCAATGTTTTGGTTGCCGAGTTCACCCCAGGATACGCGGAACTTGAAATCATTCATCCACGACTTGAGTGACGACCAGAAATTTTCTTCGGATACACGCCATCCCGCAGAAAAGGAAGGGAACAAGCCCCACTTGTTTCCGCTTGCAAATCGCGACGAACCGTCGTAACGCAGGTTGGCTTCAAACAGGTACCTGCCCGCAAAATCGTAGTTCACACGACCGAAGAAAGAACGCAAAGCCCAGTCTGAACCCGAGCCGTTCGACCTTTGATTCTCCTGGCTGCCTGCGCCCAGTACGTCGTATTCAGGCAAGACAAAACTCTCACGGTATGCCGAAAACCACCGGTTTTGAAAGTTCTCCTGCTGAAATCCGGCTAATACACCGACGTTGTGCACATCAAATGATTTTGCCAGATGCAACGTAGCGCGTATGTTATGAGCCATGTTACGATCATTCCTCTGGCTTAGCGTAGCAATTTGTGGTTTGTTGTATGCAACGCGCCCATCAGCATGATAAGTAGTGATCACGGGGTTAAACGATTTTGAGTGATCCTCCCAGAAGTGAGGGGCATAGTTGAAATCCAGCGTTAAGCCTTCGAAGATCTTGTAGTTGAATCCCAGGTTCATCATTGCTGAAGGTGTGAGCACACGTTGATAACCGGAGCGAGCATGGGCGTATGGATTTTCCCCCTCCCATCCGATGCCATACTTTCCATCAGGATAGAGAATGGGCTGCGTAGCAGGCATCCTATTGAGCCAGTATATAAGCCGATTTTCACCCTCCAATCCCAGTCCGGGCTCTTTCGTCTGCATTTGACGAAGGAAGATATCCACGCGGGAAGAAAACCGATCACTGAGTTTGATATCGGAATTCACCCGAATGGAGTACCGCTCAAAATCAGTGTTAACGATCAACCCCTTCTGACTGTAATAACCCAGCCCTGCCATGATCTTTATGTTTTCGTTGCCGCCCGTAAGGTTGATAAAGTGGCTTTGCGTGAAACCGTTTTCTGTGTACAGGCGATCCTGCCAGTCTACATCCGGGTAATTCACGGGGTCGTCCTTGCTTAGCTGATCGTAGTTGTTTACAAGATCTTCCGGAAAGACAGGTGTCCGACCAGCATTCACATACGCTACATTGAGGAGCGCCATGTGATCTTTCGCGTTAACCATGTCTCTGAGATCCGTAGGCTCCTGGAAACCTGCATAGCCCGAATAGGAAAGAGAATATCCTTCCTGCTTTGCGCGCTTTGTAGTGATAAGGATTACACCATTGGCAGCACGCGATCCATAAATTGACGCGGAGGCAGCATCTTTCAGAATAGAAATGCTTTCAATAATATTCGGGTCGATGTTGTTGATGTTCATCTCAACGTTGTCGACCAGCACAAGCGGGTTGGAATCACCCAACGTTCCGATTCCGCGAATGCGAATGGCTCCGGCATCCTTCCCCGGCTGCCCTGAGCGCTGAACCACCGTGACACCCGGCGCAATACCCTGGAGTGCCATGGAGGTCTGACCCACTTGTCTTTTAATGATGTCAGAACCATTGACGGCGACAACGGACCCCGTCAGGTTTTCCTTTTTCTGCTCTCCATAGCCTACAACAACAATTTCACCCAATGACGTCACATCGGGTACCAGGACAACATCGATGGAGGTTTGCGTGCCTACTGTAATCTCCTGCGACGCATATCCCACGAAACTGAATATCAGTACCGTTTCGGGAGAAGGTACTTCTACACTAAATGCGCCACTGGCATCGGTTACCGTTCCCTTCGTCGTGCCCTTGATTGTGATGTTTACACCCGGCAATGGCTGACCACCCTCATCGCGAACTACACCATTAACGACGATTGGAGTCGTAATGACAACGGGTCCACTTCCACCATTCATTCTTGATCGCAACACAATCTCCTGCGACTCATTAAGGACAAGAAGCGAAATATCGGGATCCAGGAGTTGTTCCAGAACCTCCCCTAACTTCATGTTCTCAACATGCAGTGAAACCTTTTTGGAGGCCTTTATCAATCGCGGCCTGTATGTGAACGCAACAGACGCTTGTCTTTCTATTTCCAGCAGCACCGCTTTGATTTCTTCGTCCTCAACATCAAGCGACACCGTCCTGTCAAGTATCCCCTGGCCTCTTGAGTCCAGTGACGTTGCCGACACCAGTGAGGTGAAAAGGACCATCAGAAGCGACTGTGTCAATGTAATCCGCATAATGGCCAGTAATACCCCTTGAATAGGTCTAGGTTTATTCATACTTTTGATTGGTTTTTTGTTAGCAACAGCAAAAAATCAGACTGAAATGCCCCGACCCGTCGGGGCATTGACGGTACGACCGGTGATGCTGCAACATCACCGGTTTCGTTTTGGCGGTTATGTAAAGTCCTTCATAGGCGTATAGCTTTTGGTTGATCTTATTTATTCAGCACTACATCCCACCCCCCGTACTTCAATGGTATTTTGGTTCAGGCTGTAGGTTGCATTGATAGCGTTGCAGATGACATCCAACCTTCCGTAGAGATCTCCCTCAGCAATCGACGTCGTGAGAATGCAAGTGGACAAGGAGCTCTCGTCAAATTCGATCTCCACATTATAAAGACGGGCCAGCGCTTCCAGAATCTCGGTTACCGGCCGCTCTTCGAATCGCATTCTCCGAACTTCCTGGGCGGGCAACACAACCCTCGGATTCTCTACAATGCCTCGCAAAATCGTTTCAGCCTCCCGATCGTAGACAATCTTCTGGTTAGGTGTGAGAACTACGTTAGTTGAGCTTTCCGGATCCTCTCCATTCTGTTGCGTGTATACTTTTACTTTGCCTTCGCTCACTGCCACCACTACATCTTTATCTTCGCGAAATGCTTTCACGCGGAAGCTCGTTCCCAACACCCTGGCAGTTACGCCACTGGCACGGACAAGAAAAGGATGAAGCGTATCGCGAACGACTTCAAAGTACGCCTCGCCTTCAAGATGAACCTCGCGATCACCTATTCCGAATTCACCTGAAACATTCAGGCGGCTGGAAGGCTCAAGGGTAACACGTGTCCCGTCATCCAATATGACACGCTTCGCATCGCCCGCATCGTTCACGATCCATTTATCTTCATCAACAACGTGTACGACGGATTGAGCTGATGCGGGATCATGGTCTGTGTGTTCCGTCCCAAAGTAAATGGCAAAGCCCGCCAAAAGGCACGCAGCAATTCCTACACTGGACCACGTAACCAAAGCTCGTGTTCGTCCAGCGCGCGGGCTCCGAATTGATGATGAAATGGCAGCCCAATATTTACCTTCCAGATCGCTGTCCTCTTCAAGATCAACCGTAGGGTTACCTCTTTCTCCCATCGATTCGTATAAATGATCAATCAGGGAGCGCTCTTCCTGCGTTGCTTTATTCTGGCGGTACCTGCGTAGTATTCTGAGCAAGTCTTTTCGATTCATAAGATGGGTAAGCGTATGACTACCGAAACGAAAAAAGAGGTATCACTTCCGTCGCTTCCGACGGTACTTTCCATCAGTTTCAATCTGGTGTCTATTAGTGAAGACAGGACGATGCGACGTTTTTCCTAACGACCCTCAAAAAAAATTTCCTGATTTTTTTCAGGACATCGAATCCGCAAACGATGCTTGCTTTTTTTCATAGGTTCACATAAACTTGTTAACGAACCCTAAGTTGAAATTCACTTGCCTTTTACTGCCTACACCGATCAGGAACTGCTGGAGTCCATCCGGCTCGGCGATGAAAAGGCCTTTGCCGCACTATTCAAGCGCTATTGGCGGGTGGCACATGCAATGACCTACAGCCGCGTGCGGTCGAAAGAAGTAACGCAGGAAATAGTACAGGATTTGTTTATTGCGCTTTGGAAGCGACGCGAGACGCTGGACATTAAGGATGTCCGTTCCTATTTATTTATAAGCATTAAGAACCGGATCCTTAACTACATCGAATCCCAACTTGCAAAAGATGTGCGTCGTCGCGAATACCTCTATCAACGTGCTGACTCAGAAGAAACCACAGAACGCGCAATTGTCTTCAACGACCTCATGGATATCATTGATCGGGCGGTCAACCTTCTTCCAGAGAAATCGAGCAAGGTTTTCAAGCTGAGTTTTTTTGAAGGCCGTTCCGTTCCTGAGATAGCGGAAACGCTCAATGTGTCGGAGAAGACGATCGAGTATCATCTCACGCGATCGTTCAGGAAGCTTCGGGTTTATCTGAAGAATTATATTCTCAGCATACTGGCATTTCTTCAACTTCTGCTACCCTGACCGCTCCAATAACCCCTACCAGAAATTGATCCATAACTCGCCTTTGAATGGTGTGTTGTTCAACATGACGTTCTTTCCGCTGGAAGGCCCCATGACGTCCGCGGGCTGGAATTTTGTGCCGATAGGACTTATCGCATGAAGAAATCCAAGGCTACCCTCCGGAAATGGAGGATGTGTATTGTCATTCTCAGCTCCCGCCGGACGATCCGGCTTTAACAATTGAAGAAATAGGCCCGGAGTAGACGTGTATACCGTGAAAGGTATTTCCGTCGTTTCAAATCGCGCCCAGTAGAGATCAGCGTGGTATCCCTTGAATTCCGGATAATCCCAGCGCTCACCAGTTATACTCTTATTGTATGCTTTGTGCCATACGCCGAACTGTTGCCCGCGAAGCCGGTTCTTCCAGACCCGGTAAGGTCCGCGCCCCATCCAGGTTACGCCGGTAAGTTTGCCTTCCGGATAGTCGAACACGATTCCCATGAAATCTGCTGCATCGCGATACAGATATTGATATTGAAGTTGAACCGGCCGCCCGGGCGTAAATGTCCATTTCACTCCAAATCCCCCCTCGCCTTCAAACACCGGCTCGACCACATAACTGTCGCCTTCTTTGTAGTGGCGGAAATTCTTGATGCCATTCTCTTTCCCCGCAAGCACAGGTCCAGAGAGCGACACCTCTGAACCACTACGCACTACGCCAGCCAAATGACCTGTCAATGTATCGAACCGGAATACAACATCACCTTGTTTGACCACAAGTGATGTCCCGTTGCGTTGAACTTCTATCGGTCCGGTATTATCTGCGTCGACTGAAAGACGCGCGATTTCCGCAGCCGACCTGATGGGCCAACTCCAGGTGCACACTTCTCGCCCATCCGGATCTCGCGCAGTGAGGAACAATGCGTCACTGTCTTTCCATGTATCCGGCAGGTCCAGCTTAAGCGTTCCGCGTTCACCGGGTGCAAGCTGCAGCGGTCCGGCAGTCCCTTGCGCGTCTGTGCGCCACGTGTTCGTCGCGTCAGGATCAGAAGGCGGCGAAAAACTCACAAGCTTCCACGAAAAGGTGCACCGGTCAAGATTGGTGTAGATGTAACGGTTCTCGACCGCGATCGATCCGTCAAACGCTGCAGGTAAGCGCTTCATTGCGATGTAGATGGGAGACCAAATCTCCTTAATGGCATAAAAACTGGCCTCCTTCTCGCGATGAGGACCAACGATACCGTCTGGCGCTTTATTTCCATTGACATCGAGGGCGCCACCTTTGTCTGTTCGATATATGCCCTCATCCATCAGCGACCAAAGAAATCCTCCCGCACACGATGGGTGTCTCAGCATCAATTCCCAAAAATCTTCCAGCCCTGCAGCATGTCCGCCATCGTGAAGTCCGTGCATAAATTCAGTCGGCAGATAAATCTCCTTTTCATACAAGGCGGAGTTGACCACATACGCATAGTCCGGATAATGTCTCGTATCAAATCCATTGAACCGTTGAATGGGGTGCAACACTACACGCTGCTGCGGGTCGTACTTTGCAAAATCGTCATCGAGATCCGTATTCCACCCGCGCTCATTGCCATTGTTCCAGAGTACAATACTCGGATGATTCACATCACGAATAACCATTTCTCTGACCAACTTCTCGCCTACCTGGGTATCATACGCCGCCTGCCATCCACCCAGCTCATCGAGAACAAACAATCCCAGGGAATCACACAAGTCCAGGAATTCAGAGTCTGGAGGATAGTGCGACATGCGGACTGCATTCATGTTCATGTCTTTTATCAGAGCAATATCATCGAAATGAACCTGCCTGCTCAACGCACGTCCGGACTCCGGCCAAAAGCTGTGCCGGTTCACTCCCTTAAAAATCACCCGCTTGCCATTAACGTAGACCCCATCGCCAGCCTTCACCTCTACCGTTCGAAATCCAAAACGCTCCTTCATTGAATAAATCCGTCCTTGCGGACCCTCTACCGATACTTCAACCTCGTAAAGGTTAGGCGACTCAGGACTCCACAATGCAGGATTTTCAAATTTGCTGCTGAGTGTCAAAGGCGATTCTGCAGAACCCGTTGTCGAAAACTCCAAACCCAACGCATTTCCGCGGAGGTCAGAGACCCGCGCCACGACTTCATGCCTGCGAGTGATGTTTACTCCATAGACGTCCACGCGGAAACTTCCATCCGCTCTTGCGTCTATTGCAACCCTATCAACGAATACCCTGGGGACAATCTCAAGATAAACCGGTCGATAAATGCCTCCCAACGCCCAGTAGTCACCATCCCGTTCCGCACGATTCACGGAGAGATTAGCAGACGCTTTACTCACTGTGACTTCGAGCAAATTTTCACGGTCGAATCGTATCAACCGGGTAACATCATACCTAAAACGATAGAATCCTCCCTGATGGATCGGGCCGGCAGACCGTCCATTAATACGCACATCTGCGTCAGTCATCACCCCTTCGAAAACAATGAATACCGTTTTCCCCTTCCACGCGTCATCCGCTGTAAAGGCATAGCGGTACAGTCCCTGTTCATCAGACTTATTTTGATCCTGGCCATAGTTATAGTTGCCAAACCCCTGCAGTTCCCAGTTAGAAGGAACAGGAATTTTCGTCCAGTTGCCACTATTGCTCCCTTTCGTGACAAAAAAGTCCCATTCCACAGTACGGTCCTTGTCTTTGCCGGAAAGGTAATGGATCACCTTCTGCTGTGCGAACGTTTCACCAATGCCCGCCAACAGCAAGGCGCAACAAAGTACCAGGCTTTTCATGTCAGTCATGCTTTTTCACGCAAAACCGTGAATGGCCATCCCTCATATTGCTGCCGATGTTCATAACGAGGGAAACAATTGACGATAATCTTTTTTTCTGACTTGTCGAACTCCAACAACCCGTAACCAGTAGACCTGTCATAGAGCAGCGCCGGTTCTTTTCCAGTCTTTCTTGGATTGGCCGCGGCATACACGGTCATCCGGTTTCCAAATCCGTCTTTAAATTCCCCCGTGAAAGGTGCCCGGCCAGGCAGAGGCTTATGGTCTGGCTTGAGCGGTGGCCACCATCGTCTCGGCCAAATATTATTGAGTGCAGGTACGGTAAAACAAAACGGACTGTCGCCATACTCATCCACTCCATACTGCACGATGGCAGCAAGATGCTGGTCTCCGCACAAGTGAAGGTCCACCTTGTCGCGTATGAGTCGCAATACACGGTCTCTGCATATTTGCGGCCAGCCATTGGTGTCCATATCCATGGTTAGGTCATCGCCTTGCACATATTCACCCGGCTCCGGTATCGCGAGTTCCGGTGTGATGTCGTCGTTCGTGGTCCCTTTGGGTAATGTCTGCAAGCAACAGAAGGGTGTAGCCGAAACGAGAATCATGAAGGACGACTTCTCTGCACAGGTGTCTGTCCATGTTTTCAGAAACTGCACTTGGCGCTCCCCTAACAACTGCGCCTGGAGCGTCTTCACCTTCGATCGATCAAAATCGGGATTCTGAGCAAACCCGTTGAAAGGCCGTGCCTCAGGTGGGAGGATGTCCTTCGGTGCCGACTTGAACTTACGATCTTCAACAATTCCGAAGCTCACTCCGCCGTATTCCCAATTTGTATAAAATACGCTGATGTCCTGCTGCACAGGCGTAGGGTCAAACGGATCGGGCATATGACTCGTTTGCGTGATCTGCGCCATATTCACCCAACCAGCGGGCATTTTATAGCCTCCACTATCTTGTCGTTCATCGTCGGTTCCCACTGCGATGGTAGCCCTGCCGCCAGCTCCCCAGATGTTGCCATGGTAGACATCGTGATCATCTGGAAGTGCGATCATGGGAACACGCCTGAACAAGTCGCGATAGCTCCAGCCAAACTGGTACCACTTTCTCAGGTAGTCGAGTGTTGCCTTTTCAAGTGGTGCCGTCTGCACTCCAAAGCGGCCATTTGATTCATAAAACTGGTCGCCCAAAAAAAACACCATGTCCGCCTCGTGTTTCAACGCGTTCTCGACCACTTCACTATCAGGGAAGCCCAAATCCCAGTTACAACTAAAGGCCAATGCCTTCACCTTTGATTTTGATTCCGGATTCGCAGCAATGGTACCCTCATATGAATACTCGCGCACTTCACCATTGGTCAGTGGCAACTCAAGTACCACTTTGTAGTCTACTGTTTGAGAAGCATTCCAGCCTTCAACGCGAAAGGTCGAGACACGAGCCATGGGATGCATGACCGAGGTTGCCCATCGAGACCACTCACCGCCTCGCCTAAAGTAGAGTGAACATGCAGTCGCCACTGGCTCTACCGGCGCAAGCTGAGCGGACAATTTTAATACACCCGCATGAACCGTGTATTGGGCAAAGTATACCGGACCGTATACTTGTTCAGGAACGTAGGACAAACCGTCACCTTCTATTTCAAGTCTGTGGACGGTGACCGTGGGAGTATCGTCATTGACCGACGCCGAAGCGAAATGACTAACGACAGCGATATTACCTTGCCACATAGTGGCATCGCCGACAGAAGTAGTGACACTAGCTAAGACGTTGCCTGACGCATCGTATGCCGAGAGCTTTACTTCTCCATTTGTTGCAGACGAAGGCGACCAGTCGACGCTTAACCGGACGAAGTCAGACAGGATATTTGAATCGATCGGTTCGTCGCCGATCGTACCGTCAATGAACAGTCGACCGTCGTTTCTGATCCCCAGGTCTGTTCCAACACCCCTCATGATGGCCGCTCGGTAGTCAGCAATTCTTCCTTTCACACCTATCCTGAGTCCTGCAAATCCCGAAGCCAGATCGGCAGGGTTGGTAGCAAAGCTCAAGTCGACGACAAGTCGTAAGGGCTTCGAGCCGTCTGCGACCTGGTGTGTTAACACATGTACCGTGCGGTCATTTCCCTGCGCAAGACATCGCAGTTTACCCCCGCGGATTTGCCAATCCTGCAGACGTTGCGCCCATAGGTCCTCGCCCGTCCAGGTCATGTCGGGCAACAAGTGCCACTTGCTTATGAAGTGGGTCGCTGAATCGCGCGGGTCTTCGCGGCGATCCGCCTTTGTACACCCGGGCCAAACACCAGCCGCAACCGGACCAAGGATCAATTTTCGCAACAGGTCTCTTCTATGCATGAATCATTTACCTTTCCTGTCCAACAGTCTCAAAGCATTGTCACGGTAGATCTTCTTCAGCACATCGTCATCCAAATCCAGACCATATAGAGGCCAATGATAGGTATAGCGAAAATAGAAATGTTCATCGGCGGTTTCCAAAACGCGAAACGTGAATCGATACATCTCGGTAGCCGTACTCATGTCTGTCCCATACATCAGTCTGTCCCTGTACTTTGAGTAAAAGCTACGGACCTGGCGTGGAATGGTCGCAGTCTGATAGTATCGAGCAGATATGTCCGCGTACAGATTGGGATAACGGTCGAGCAGCCTGCCCAAAATACTCAGATCGAAATCGCAATTGGCGAGATGACAGGCAATGAATGTCGTTCGGGGATTATCGCGCACAGCGTTCTCAAGAGTTTGGATCAATTTTGCATGATCGTAAATGCCTTCGCGTGTCAAGTCAATGCGCCATCGATAAGCGCTCATGAGGCCATCGTTAGTAGAATCCATCGGGAGGTAGGCCCAGTACGGGTCTGCGACATGAACATTAACGGGCATGCCTAATTCAGCGCACTTTTCGAAGAGTGGTTTCATGCGTGGATCATCCAGATGCATGTTGTGCGACGGGTCATCTTTCGACCGTGTGATACCCATGCCCTTGTCAGAAATTTCACCGACGCCGGTCGCACCCAGCCTGTAGCATTTTTCCAGTTCGGCAACCGCTCGCTCTGCCCATCCGGGTTCATCGAAACCCGTGTAGTCGAAGCCACACCATACGTCAAACCGCGCAGGATAGCGGCTGTAGCGTTTGATGATCTCTTCGAACTGGCTGCCCGTCCTGCCAGAAAGGATGATGATCTTTTCGATGCCTAGAGTATCCATCTTCTTTACCCAAGCGTCGAGTTCTCCAGGCGTACGCGCATAGTCGTGAGCATGCACATCAATGACCGGGTATCGCGCTCGTGTCACGTCCGTCACGGGCACCCTGAACACCGACTGGGGACGGTAGTCCCTTAATTTGAGGTTTTCCACGTCCTGCGCCAGGCTTGGTGCAGTGACCAACAAAGTGACGGCAACAGTGAGCAATACTTTATGAATCATCCTGGTCATCCACCTTTATACATTCCAAATATTTTCAGGGCGTTTTTGTTGTAAATTTTTTCCAGCACGTCATCCGGGAGATACAGACCATAGATCATCCATCGGCCTTGACGTCC
>Ga0079224_100005734_pt1 | contig 16361 bp, 17 predicted proteins | sample Stecom2015_FD_80414 | JGI IMG/M metagenome (GOLD analysis project Ga0079224, IMG submission 80414) | Agricultural soil microbial communities from Utah to study Nitrogen management - Steer compost 2015 | ecosystem: Environmental > Terrestrial > Soil > Agricultural land | place: USA: Utah... | reverse complement strand
CGTCGAGGACCGCCGTGCCCGACTCCGCCGTACCGTCGGCGGGGGGTGGGGGCGGGACCTCGGAGGTGCGGCTGCGGTCGGGCGGCAGGGGCCGCCCCCGTCGGCGCAGACGCGGCGCGACCAGCGCCGCGAGCAGCACGACGGCCAGGACGCCGAGGACGAGGATCAGCCAGATGTACTCGGAGAAGGTGTCAGCCACGTCGGCCATCCAAGCAGAGGCGCCACAACGTCACCGGGGCCCGGTCGCCCCGCCTGGACCTCGGGCGGGTCGGAGGGTCAGCGGGAGCCGGCGGTGACGTCCTCGCGCTCGGCCTGGTTGTCCAGCGTCGGCAGCGACGCCACCCCGCGGCGGAGGACATCGCCCAGCCACGGCGCTTGCGGGACCTCGGCCCCGCGGTGCGGGTAGGCGACGTAGAGCACGACCGTCCCGGCCAGGGCGAGGATGCCGAGCATCAGCACGATCATGAGGGTCATGACCCCAGGGTGCCACGCGCGGGCAACGCCCAATCGTCGCCGAGCCCGCGGATCTGGTCACATCCCAGCCCCCGCTCCCGACCCCCCAGCCCCCGCTCTCGACCCCGGCGCCCGGCGGCGCGCCGGGACTTCGTACACGTTCTGTGACGACACGCCGCCGGGAACGTGTACACAGTGCGAGTTTCACTACATATGTAGTGAAACTCGACCTCACCACACCAGCGGTGCGACGGCGGTACGGATGACGTCGGGGATGGGCCGGACGGGGCGGTTGCCGGGGCCGTGGGAGTTGTCGACGTAGACGTGGACGAAGCGGCCCTCGGCGGCGGCGCGGTCGTCGTCGCCCTGGAAGAGCCCGATGCGGTAGATCACCGAGGAGTTGCCGAGCCGCTCGACGGCCAGGCCCATGTCGATCGGGGCGGGGAAGCCGATCTCGCGGAAATAGCGGCACGAGGTCTCCGCGACCACCCCGATCTCGGGCAAGGCGCGGATGTCGACGCCGGTGGTCTCGATCAGGTGGGCGTTGACGGCGGTGTCGAACAGCTCGTAGTAGCGCGCGTTGTTGAGGTGGCCGTAGACGTCGTCGTCGGCCCACCGGGTGGTGGCCCGCCGCCACACGACGTAGTCGTCCCGGTGGGGGCGCTCCGGCCGCCCGTCGGGCGTCGCGGCGCTCATGCCGGCTCCGTCTCGCGCAACCGCTGGCTGATGACGGTCGAGACGCCGTCGCCGCGCATGGTGACGCCGTAGAGGGCGTCGCCGACCTCCATGGTCCGCTTCTGGTGGGTGATCACCAGCAGCTGGCTGGTCTCGCGCAACTCCTCGTAGATCTCCAGCAGCCGCCCCAGGTTGGTGTCGTCGAGCGCGGCCTCGACCTCGTCGAGGATGTAGAACGGCGACGGCCGGGCCTTGAACAGCGCGACCAGGAAGGCCACCGCGACCAGCGAGCGCTCGCCGCCGGAGAGCAGCGAGAGCCGCTTGACCTTCTTGCCGGGCGGCCGCGCCTCGACCTCGACGCCGGTAGTCAGCATCGACGAGGGGTCGGTGAGCACGAGCTTGCCCTCACCGCCGGGGAAGAGCCGGGAGAAGACGTGGTCGAAGGCGACCCGGACGTCGTTCCAGGCCTCGGTGAACACCTGCTCGACCCGCTCGTCGACCTCCCGCACGATGTCGAGCAGGTCCTTGCGGGTCTGCTTGAGGTCCTCCAGTTGCTCGGTGAGGAACTTGTGCCGCTCCTCCATCGCCGAGAACTCCTCGAGCGCCAGCGGGTTGACCCGCCCGAGCATCGCCAGGGCCCGCTCGGCCTTCTTCAGCCGCTTCTCCTGCTCCTCGCGGACGAACGGCACCCCCGCGGGTACGGCAGCCTCCTCGGCCTCCTCGGCCGACTCCGTCACCCCGTCGCCCGTCACGACGCTGTCGGTGTCCGCGCCGCGCGTCTCCTCCTCGCGCGGCTCGCCGATCTCAACGCGGTCCTCCCCCGCCGCTGCGGGCGCGGGGCCGGGTGCGTCGACCGGGGGCACGAGCTGGTCGGGCCCGTAGTCGGCGACCAGTGCCTCCGGGTCGAGCCCGAGCTCCTCCAGCGCCCGCTCCTCGAGCTGCTCGATGCGCATGCGCTGCTGCGCGCGAGCCATCTCGTCGCGGTGGACGGAGTCGACCAACTTGTCGTGCTCCCGACCGAGGTCGCGCAGGTCCTCGCGCACCTCACGCAGCTGCTGCTCGCGACCGGCGCGGGAGCGCTCGACCGCGGCGCGCTCGTCGGCGGCCCGGTCGATGGAGAACTCCAGGAACCGCAGCACCTGGGTCGCACCCGCGACCACGGCGCGCGCGGCCTCCCCCTCGCGGATGAGCCGTTCGCGGCGCTCGCGGGCCCGCTCGCGGGCGGCCTCCTCCTCCGTTGCGCTCCGCTCGAGCGCATCCGCCCGGCCGTGCAGCGCCCGTCCGCGCTCCTCGGCCGTCCGCAGGGCCAGGCGGGCGTCCATCTCGGACTGCCGCGCGGCGCGGGCCTGCTCGGCGAGCTGCTCGCGCACGGCGGTGTCGGGGTCCTCGTCCTCGGTCTCTTGGGCCGCGGTGAGGCGTTGCTCGAGCTCCTCCAGGCCGGCGACGTCGGCGTCGCGGGCCTCCTCGGCCTTCGCGATGGCCTGCTCGAGCCGCTCGGCCTCGCCGCGTGCGGAGCGGACCTGGGAGGCGTGCTGGCCGAGCTCCTCGGCGACGGCCGCGAGGGTGGCGTCGGACTCGTGCAGCTGGGCGAGCGCCACGTCGACGCGCCGCTGGGCGTCGGCCCGCTCGTTCTCCAACCGGGTCTGCTCGAAGCCCAGCCGCTCCTCGGTGTGGGCAGCCGCCTCGAGCTGCGCGGTGGCCTCGTCGACGGCCGCCTGGACCTCCAACAGGCTCGGGGCGCTGCTGGACCCGCCGGCGACGACCAGCGCGCCCAGCACGTCGCCATCGGCGGTCACCGCAGTGAGGTCGGGGCGCGCGGCGACCACCGCGCGCGCGGCCGCGAGGTCGTCGACGAGCACGGTGTCGGCCAACAGCCGCCCGAGCGCCGGGCGCAACGACGCCGGGCACTCGACGACGTCGAGGGCCGCGGTGGCGCCCGCCGGGAGGTCGCGCGGGGGCTGGGCATCCCCGCGGTCGGACCCGACCAGGATCCCCGCCCGCCCCAGATCCTCGGTCTTGAGCCGGTCGAGGGCGTCGACGGCGTCGTCGATGCCGCCGACGACCACCGCGTCGGCGGCCGAACCGAGGGCCGCGGCAATGGCGGTCTCGTGCCCGGAGCGGACGCTGACGAGCGCCGCGACGGACCCGAGCAGACCCGAGACCCGGTCGCCGGCCGCCAGCAGGGCGGCCGCGCCGTCCTTGCGCTGGAGCCCGAGCTCGAGCGCCTCCTTGCGGGCGGCGAGCGCCGCCCGGTCGCGGTGGGCCTGCTGGACCTGCTCGCGCACCGCGGCGAGCCGTTCGTCGATCTCGGCCAGCGCGGCGGCGGCCTCCTCGTGCTCGGCGTCCAGGCCCTCCTCCCCCGCGTCGAGCCCGGCGATCCGGGTCTCCAGCGCGGTGAAGTCGCGCTGCGCCCGGTCGGCGCGCGCGAGCGCCTCGGCGCGGGCCGCGGTGAGGCGTTCGATCTCCGCCTCGGCCGCGGCCGCCCGGCTGCGGACGGCGTTGACCTTGCCCTGGAGCCGGGCCAGGCCCTCGCGCCGGTCGGCGGCGGCGCGCTGGAGCGCGGTGATCCGCTGGTCCTCGGCCTGGTGCGCGGCCTCGGCCTCCTGGCGGGCGGCCACCGCGGTGTCGAGGGCCTCGCGGTGCGCGGTGATCTCGGCGGTGATCTGCTCCTCCCGCTCGCGCATCCGAGCAGCCTCCGCCCGCAGCTCGTCGGGGTCACGACCGGAGCCGGTCTCGCCGGCCGATGAGGCGTCGGCGGCGTTGCGGACCCGCTCCTCGGCGAGCCCGACCGTGCCGCGCAACCGCTCGCGCAGCGCGGTCAGCCCGAACCACACCTCCTGGGCGCGGGACAGCGCCGGCAGGTCCTCGCGCAGCGCCGCCTCGAGCTCGGCCTCGCGGGAGCGGGCGGCGGTCACGGCCTGCTCGACCTCGGCGCGCCGGGCCTGCAGCGCGGACTCGTCGGCCATCTCCTGCTCGAGGGCGGTGCGGGCGGTGACGAGGTCGTCGGCCAGCAGCCGGGCGCGGGCGTCCCGCGCCTCGGCCTGGACGACGGCGGCCTGACGGGCGACCTCGGCCTGCTTGCCCAGCGGCTTGAGCTGACGCCGGATCTCGGTGAGCAGGTCCTGCAACCGCGTCAGGTTGCCCTCGGTGGAGTCGAGCTTCCGGAGCGCCTTCTCCTTGCGCTTGCGGTGCTTGAGGACGCCGGCGGCCTCCTCGATGAACCCCCGTCGGTCCTCGGGGGTCGCGTGCAGGATCGAGTCGAGCTGCCCCTGCCCCACGATGACGTGCATCTCGCGCCCGATGCCGGAGTCGGAGAGCAGCTCCTGCACGTCGAGCAGCCGGCAGCCCTGCCCGTTGATCGCGTACTCCGAACCGCCGTTGCGGAACATGGTGCGCGAGATGGTGACCTCGGAGTACTCGATCGGCAGCGCACCGTCGGAGTTGTCGATGGTCAGCTGCACCTCGGCGCGGCCCAGCGGCGGGCGACCGGAGGTGCCGGCGAAGATGACGTCCTCCATCTTGCCGCCGCGCAGCGACTTGGCGCCCTGCTCGCCCATCACCCAGGCCAGGGCGTCGACGACGTTGGACTTGCCCGACCCGTTCGGGCCGACGATGCAGGTGATCCCCGGCTCGAGCTGGAGCGTCGTCGAGGAGGCGAACGACTTGAAGCCCCGGAGCGTCAGGGACTTGAGGTACACGGTGCGGACTCCTCACGAGCGGCGGGCGGGCGCTGACGGCGCATCTTGCCAAAGACGCCCCGCGGGGAAGCAGCGCCCACAGCGTACGACGCGGGGGCGCCGCGGCCCGGGAACCACCCCGGGCGGCTCGGACCGGTGCGGCCGGGCACGGCGGCGGCCGAGTCCGTGCTCAGGGAGCCGGTGCGTGCGCCCCCGGGCCCGACGCCGTCGGCGTGGCGCCCGGATCGAGGACCGAGCCGGCCCCGATGGTCGTCACCAGGGCCCCGAGCTCCAGCACCTGGTCGGGGTCGAGGCAGATGCCGAGCACGCCCAGCGCGAGGCCGGACCCGTGCCGACCGGTCACCGTGGCGGCGACCCCGACCTCACCGCCGCCCGGGAGGGCCGGAGCGCCCACGGTCACCCGGCTGCCCGCGCTGCCCAGCGCCGCCGCGAGCGGCGCGATGGCCTCGGGCAGGCGCGGCACGAAGGAGGTCAGCACGCCGACGCCCCACCCCATCCGGCTGGGGAAGCTCTCCACATGGGCGCGCGTGGTGTCGAGGCGCTGCCCGACCGCCCGGCTGAACAGCACACCGACGTCGAGCTCCTCGGGAGCGGGCACCTCGAGCGCGGCCGCCAGCACGTGCCAGTGCACCGGGACGGGGCTGTGCTCGCCGGCCGGGACCGCGACGACGCCGTGCAGGAGGACGTGGGCGGCCTGCAGTTGCGCACGCCAGCGCATCATCCCCTCGACCGCGGAGGCGAGGTGGGGGTCCGGCATCGCCGGCAGCAACCGGCGCAGCAGGGTGTCGACCTCGACGCGCGCCTGGATGGGGTCCTCGGGCTGCAGGAGGTCGTGGAAGTCGGGCGGGAGCAGCAGATCGACCCGAGCATCGGCGGCGAGCGGTCGGGCCGGGCCGGGCCCGCGCACGGGACTCATCGCACCACCACCGGGTCGGCGGTCCAGCGCCGCGAGGCGAGCTGGTCGGGGGTCAGGGTCGCGGCGAACCCGGTCTTGTCGCCGGCGCCGAGGATCGTCTCGCCGAGACTCCAGTAGGCCCCGCGCAGGTTGACCGTGCGCCACACGAGCTCGGCGGCCTCCATGGAGGTGACCTTGCCCGACAGCATCGAGAAGAAGCCGTACGGCACCTCGCGGGTGCCACCGATGAGCAGTTGCGGCACCATCCGGGTGTTGCCGCTCAGGCGCGCAGCCGCGGTCAGCTGGTTGCCGACGTAGAGGCCGCCGACGCCGATCGCCAGCGACGCCGCGCCGACCCAGAACTCGGCGGTGGTCATCGGCTCCAACCAGCTCCCGGTCGCCCCCGCGTCGGCGAGGTAGTTCATCAGGAACGAGATTCCGCCCAGCACGAGCGCCGGCACCCCGAGCCAGTTGAGTCCGGGGATGAGCGCGAGCAGGCCGAGGACGGTCGCGACCAGGCCGGTGAGCTCGCCGAGGAACTCCAGCAGCGGCGCGATCTGCTGCAGGACGTCGAGCACCGCGTCGCTCAGGTCGGCGATCAGGTCACCGAGCGCGCTGAGCGCGTCACCGATGGCGTCGATCGCCCGGTCGAACCAGCCCGGCTCCGCCGGCGCGGCGTCGACGGCGGCGGCGAGCATCCCGGCGATCTCCCGCGCGCGGTCCTCGTACTCCTCCTGCAGGCCCTCGGCGTCGGTGCGGGCGCGCTCGAGCCGACCGGCCGCCTCGGTCAGCGCCGAACCCTGCGTACGCCGGGTCTCGGCGTCCTGCTCCTGACGGGCCTGCTCCGCCGGGTCGGACGGGGGCGGCGTGCCCGGGGGCGGCTCCGGCGGCAGCCCGTCGAGCACCTGCTGGGCGGCGTCGACGTCGACCTGCGCGCGGCGCGCCCGCTCCTCCAGCAGCCGCGCCCGGTGCTGGTAGGTCGCCAGGTCATCGGCCCAGGTGTCAAGGGCGCGGAAGGCGTCGCCGAAGGCGAGCTCCGCCGCGTCGATCTTGGGCCGCAGATCGTCGGCGAGCAGATCGCGGAAGGCGATCGCGGCGTGGCCGCGCCACTCGCCGTCGTCAGCGCCGTGCAGGACGCTGCGGATCTCGGTGAGCGCGTGGGCGGTGGTGCGCAACGACCGCACCACCTCGTTGACCTGCCAGACGTCGCCCGGCGTCGGGTCGAAGCCCAGATGGGGATAGTCGGCTGCGGAGGTCGGCGCCATCAATCGACCCCGTTGGCGTCGTTGAGTGCGGACGCCAGATCGGTGTCGGCCCGCGCGAAGGCCTCCTCGATGGAGTTGAGGGCGTCGACGGCGGAGGCGGTGAACTCCCCCAGCTGCTGGATCCCGTAGGCCCACTCGTCGGCGAACTCGTTGACCCGGGCACGCAGTCGGGCCGGCCCCAGCTCGCTGCCGTCGAGCGCCTTCATGTCGCTCGCCGGGCGCTCCAGGAGCGTCTCGATCCGCCCCAGGTTGGTGCGGACCCGGCGCAGCACGGCGCCGTCGATGTAGAGGTCGTCACCCACGTCAGTCATCCCCCGTTCCGGCTGGCGTGCGTGCGTCGCATCCTAGCGACCCGACGGCCGGAACGGACCGCAGGCGCGTGGTGGCGGACCTCCGCCGCAGCGGCGGGGTCAGGCCGGCTGCATCGAGGGGTCGTCGAGCGTCAGCAGCGGCTGACCGGCGACCTCCGCGGCGAGCTTGTCGTTCTCGGCCTGCAGACGCAGCACGTGCGCCTCCAGGTCAGCGACCCGCTGGCGCAGTCGCCGGTTCTCGGCGGCCAACTGGGCGGTGACGCGGGGGTCGCCGGTGCTCATGTGACCGAGCAGGGCCTTGGCCATGGGGTTCCTTCCACCGGGGCGGGCTCACCGGGCGCGGGGCGAGCGGTGTCGGGTGCCGGAGCGTGTGGTCCGAGGGGCCGGGACCGGCCACCGTGCAGACGACTCCCAAGAATCTCACCGTTGGCGCGTCGGGTCAATCCGACCCGGCGCGGCGCTCGGGCGCCGGGGCGCGCGGGGCGGGCGCTGGCACGCCGGGCAGAAGTACGACGAGCGGTTCATGAACGCCACCCGGCGGATCGGCGTGCCACACCGCGCGCACGGCCGTCCCTCCTGCCCGTAGGCATGCAGGGCCCGATCGAAGTAGCCGCTCTCGCCGTTGACGTTGACATAGAGCGCGTCGAAGGACGTGCCACCCTCGGCCAGCGCCGCCTCCATGACCGCGCGCGCGTGGCCGATGAGCTCGAGGGCCTCGGCCTGTCGGAGCCGGGCCCCGGGCCGGTCGCCGTGCTGACGCGAGCGCCACAGCGCCTCATCGGCGTAGATGTTGCCCACACCGCTGACCAGGGTCTGGTCGAGCAGCTGGCGCTTCAGACCGACCTCCCGGCGCCGGAGGCGCCGCGCGAAGGCGACGTCGTCGAACAGCGGGTCGAGGGGGTCGCGGGCGATGTGCGCGATCTGCGGCGGCAACTCCGCGCCGTCGTCGGCGACGAGCAGCCCGCCGAACATCCGCTGGTCGACGAAGCGCAGCTCCTGGCTGTCGTCGAGGGTGAACCGCACGCGCAGGTGCCGCTCGTCAGCCGCCGATGCCGGTTGCACCAGCATCTGACCGCTCATCCCCAGATGTCCGAGGATCGCCGCGCCGTCGTCGAGGGCGAGCCAGAAGTACTTGCCCCGGCGGCGGACGGCCAGCACCGTCCTGCCGGTCGTCCGCGCGGCGAAGTCGTCGGGCCCACCGGGGTGGCGCCGGACCGGACGCGGGTGCAGCACGTCGACCGCCGCCAGGCGCCGGCCGACCACGTGTCGCTCCAGACCCCGGCGGACGACCTCGACCTCGGGCAGTTCGGGCACCGGCGCGTCAGTCCTGGGTGCCCTGTCCGGCGGCCGGGTCCTGGGTCGCCGGGGCGGCGCCGCCGGCCTGCTGCGACAACGCCGTGTAGGCGGTCTCGGCGGCCTGCTGCTCGGCCTCCTTCTTCGACCTGCCCGTGCCGTGCCCGTAGAGCCGGTCGCCGACCCGGACGCGCGCGGTGAAGGTCTTCTCGTGATCGGGCCCGGAGTCCTCGATCACGTACTCGGGTACGCCGAGCCCGTGCTCGGCGGCCAGCTCCTGGAGGCTGGTCTTCCAGTCGAGGCCGGCCCCGAGGGCGGCCGCGGCATCCATGAGCGGGTCGAAGAGCCGGTGCACCACCTCGGTCGCGACGGCGAACCCGCCGCTGAGGTAGACCGCACCGATGACGGCCTCGACGGTGTCGGACAGGATCGAGGCCTTGTCACGGCCGCCCGTGGACTCCTCGCCGCGGCCGAGCTTGATGTGCTCGCCCAGCCCGATCGTGCGCGCAACCTGGGCGAGGGCGCGGGCGTTGACCACCGCGGCCCGCAGCTTGGCCAACCGACCCTCGGAGAGGTCGGGGTGGGTGCGATAGAGCGTCTCGGTGACGACGACGCCGAGCACGGAGTCGCCGAGGAACTCCAGGCGCTCGTTGGTCGGCAGGCCGCCGTTCTCGTAGGCGTAGGAGCGGTGGGTCAGCGCATGCTCGAGCAGCTCGGGATCCAGGACCGGATCACCGAGCTGCTTGCGCAGGTCGTCGTACGCGTCGGCCGCGGACGCCTCGCTCACGCCGAGATCGCTGGTCAGAGGACCTGACGACGCTCGTTGCGCGCGCCGTACTGGCCGCACTCGCCGCACGCCCGGTGCGGGAGGTGCTTGGCGTTGCAGGCGGGGTTGGCGCAGTCGACCAGGGACGGCGCCACGGCCTTCCACTGCGAACGACGGTGACGCGTGTTGCTGCGCGACATCTTCCGCTTCGGGACTGCCACTTCACTCACTCCTCTTCGGCTCGGACCCTCGCGGCCCGGCTTCGCCTGTTGCAGAACGGTCGGATGGACCGTCGGACTCTTCCACCAGCGCCGCGAGCCCGGCCCATCGGGGGTCGATGGGCTCCTCGTGCTGGTGTCCCGGGTCATCCGCCAGGCGCGCACCGCACTCGATGCACAACCCCGGACAGTCGTCCCGGCACAGCGGCTGGAAGGGCAGTGAGAGCACTATCCCGTCCCGCAGCAGTGGCTCGAGGTCGAGCAGGTCACCGTCGAGACGGAAGACCCCCTCCTCGTCGTCGTCCTCGATGTCGCTGTCGTCATAGACGAACAACTCCTGCAGCGCGACCTCCGTGGGTTCGGAGATCGGCTCCAGGCACCGGACGCACTCACCCTCCAGGCCGGCCGTGGCCGTCCCGGTGACGAGCACCCCCTCCATGACCGCCTCGAGGCGGAGCGAGAGCTCCACCGGCGACCCTTCGGGAACGCTGAGTACCTCTATGCCGAGTTCTGCTGGCGCCTCCACGGAGCGGGTGACCTGTCGTTGGGACCCCGGGCGTCGGCCGAGCTCGCGGGTGTCGAGCACGAGCGGCGCTCTCGGGTCGAGACTGGTCACGGATCCACTTCGTCGCAGGCACAACAGAACATCGGGAGTTTACCGATGCAGGCGCCGGGTGCGAAATCGCCGGGTCGATCGGCCGCTGGCACGCCCGTCGTCAGCGATCGCCCTCGAGGTGCTCGGGCAGCCGGATCGCGTCGACGTCGTCGCCGCCGAGTTGGTCGAGTACGGAGCGCCCCGCCAGCCGGGTGCGGCCGCGGCGGACGGCCTCGAGGGTGCGTTCGAGGGTGATCTCGAAGTTCGCCAGGGAGGAGTCGACGTAGTCGTCGGTCTCCTTGCGCAGCTCGCTGGCCTCGGTCTGGGCGTCGATGACCAGGGCCTCGCCCTTGCGCTTGGCGACGGTGTAGACCTCGGTGTCGGAGACGAGCCGGTCGCGCTCGAAGTGGGCGTCCTTGATGATCTGGTCGGCCTCCGCCCGCGCCTCGGCCAGCAGGGCATCGCGCTGGGCGAGCAGCCGCGCGGATTCCGCGGCCGCACCCTGGACCGCCGCCTCGAGGTCGTCGAGCAGCTCGAGCACCTCCGCCCGGTTGACGACCACCGATGTCGACATCGGCATCGCTCGAGCACGGGTGATCAGGGCCCGCAGCGCGGCCAGCCGATCGTTGACGTCCACGGTTTCGTTGTCTCCCTCCGGCCCCGGTCCCGGGGCGCGCCTAGTCTTCCCTGTTCCCCGTCCGGTCATGCGTCGAGGCGCTCGCGGAGCCGCGCCAGCACCCGGGGCGGGAGGAACGGGCTGACGTCGCCGCCGAAGCTCGCCACCTCCTTGACCAGGCTCGAGGACACGAAGGCGAACTCCGGGCGCGTCGGCACGAAGACCGTCTCGACCCCGGTCAGCCGGTCGTTCATCTGGGCCATCTGGAGCTCGTAGCCGAAGTCCTCGGCGCTGCGCAGTCCCTTCACGATGGCGTGGATATCCCGCTCACGACAGAAGTCCGTCAACAGCCCGGTGAATCCGGCGACGCTCACGTTGGGCAGATGGGCGGTCGTCTCCTCGAGCATCGCGATGCGCTCATCGGCCGTGAAGAGCCGCTTCTTCGAGGGGTTGGTGCCGATCGCGATGACGACCTCGTCGAAGAGGGCCGCGGCCCGGGTGAAGATGTCGAGGTGCCCCAGGGTCACCGGGTCGAAGGTTCCCGGACATACAGCCCTGCCCACGCGTACCTCCCAGTCGGCGATGACCAGACGCGCGGGTCACGCGTCGGCGCGACCGTACCAAAGCGTCGCTTCGCCGTAGGAGCGTGTGCGGTCGACCACGACGGGCGGGGCGAACCGCAACTCCTCCCCGCGCCGACCGCGCTCGACCACCACCAGGGCCTCGGTGGCGAGCCAGCCGTGGGCGACGAGCGCGGCGACCACCGCGTCGACCTCGCCCGAGGCCAGCGGATAGGGCGGGTCGGCGAAGACGACGTCGAAGCCCCCCGGCGCCCCGCTGCCCCCGGCCCCCGGCGCCGGCGGGTGCGCGACCACCCGCTCGACCGGCCCGGCGAGCACCTGCGCACCGGGCAACCCCAGGGTCGCCACGTTGGCCCGGAGCACCCCGAGCGCCCGGCGGTCCTGCTCGACGAGGGTGGCCGCGGCGGCGCCGCGGGAGAGCGCCTCGAGACCGACGGCACCACTGCCGGCGTACAGGTCGAGGAACCGGATGCCGTCCCATCCGCCGAGCTCCGCCTCGAGTGAGGAGAACAGCGCCTCCCGGACCCGGTCGGCGGTGGGACGGGTGGTGTCGCCCGGCGGGGTGCGCAGTCGGCGCCCGCGGGCGCTGCCGGCGATGATCCGGGTCATCCGCGCTCCAGGTAGTCGCCCCGGCCGCTGGTCTCGAGATCGGCGATCGCCGCCATCAGGTCGGGCGCCGCGTCGAGGGCCGGGTCCTCGGCGAGGTAGTCGGCCGCGGCGCCGCGGGCCCGCACGATGACCTCCTCGTCGGCGACGACCGACAGGTGGCGGAAGCCCGACGCCGACCCGGCCTGGGAGGCGCCGAGCACGTCGCCCTCCCGCCGGGTGACGAGGTCGAGCTGGGCCACCGCGAACCCGTCGGAGGTCGCGCTCATGGCGGTCAGCCGTTCGAAGGCGGGCGACGCCTGCGGCGCGCGCGTCACGAGCAGACACAGGCCGGGCGCCGAGCCGCGGCCGACGCGGCCGCGGATCTGGTGCAGCTGGGACAGGCCGAACCGGTCGGCGTCGAGGATCACCATGACCGTCGCGTTGGGGACGTCGACACCGACCTCGACCACCGTGGTGCACACCAGCACGTCGATGTCGCCGTCGGCGAAGCCGCGCATCACCCGGTCCTTCACCTCCGGCGACTGTCGCCCGTGCAGGCGGTCGACCCGGAGCCCGGACAACGGTCCCTGCGCGAGCAGGTCGGCGACGGACTCCACTGCTGCGCCGGCGGGGTCGTCGGGGTCGGCCTCGATCTTGGGGCAGAGGACGAAGGCCTGGTGTCCGGCGGCGACCTCCTCGGTGATGCGCTCCCAGGCACGGTCGAGCCAGCCGGGGCGCTCGCTGATCGGCACGACGGTGGTCTGCACGCCCGCCCGGCCGCGGGGCACCTCGGTGAGCAGGGAGGTCTCGAGGTCGCCGAAGACGGTCATCGCCACGGTGCGCGGGATCGGCGTGGCCGTCATGACCAGCAGGTGCGGGGGCCGGTCGGACTTGGCGGTGAGCTCGGCGCGCTGCTCGACCCCGAAGCGGTGCTGCTCATCGACCACGACGAGTCCGAGGTCGGCGAAGTCGACGTTGTCCTGGAGCAGGGCGTGGGTGCCCACGACGATGCCGGCGGCACCGGACGCGATGTCGAGCAGCGCCTCGCGGCGCGCGGCGGTCGGGAGCGAGCCGGTCAGCAGGGTGACCCGGGTCGCGTGATCCGACCCGCCGAGCATTCCCGCCTCCGCGAGCGGGCCGAGCATCGCCCGCAGCGATCGGGCGTGCTGCTGGGCCAGCACCTCGGTCGGCGCGAGGAGGGCGGCCTGCCCGCCCCCGTCGACCGTACGCAGCATCGCCCGCAGCGCCACCACGGTCTTGCCGGACCCGACCTCGCCCTGGAGCAGACGCTGCATCGGGTGCGTCTGGGCGAGGTCGTCGAGGATCTGCTCGCCGACCTCTCTCTGGCCCTGGGTGAGCTCGAACGGGAGCTGGTCGTCGAAGGCCTCCAGGAGCCCGCCCGCACGCGGGAGCCGCGCGGTGCTCGCGACCGAGCGCAGCGCCACCCGGCGGCGGGCCAGCAACGTCTGGGCGGTGAACGCCTCGGCGAACTTGAAGTACTCCGCCGCCCGCTCGACCTGGGTGCGGTCGGCGGGACGGTGGATCCACTCCACCGCCTGTCGTCCCGTCACCAGCCCGTGTGCGCGGCGGACCGAGCGCGGGACCACCTCGGGCCAGTCGTCGAGCAGCTCGAGCGCGAGCTTGACCAGGTCGCGCAGCTGCCAGGTCTGGACCTTCGCCGAGGCCGGGTAGACCGGGGTGAGGTCGGGCTGCAGCTCGAACTCCATGGCGGCGTCGCCCTCGGTGCCGAACAGCGTCGCGTCGGGGTGGGTGAGCTGGAGGCGCCCGCGGAACTCGCCGAGCTTGCCGGAGAAGATCCCGACGGTCCCGGGCTGGAAGCGATCGATCCGCCAGTCGGCGATGTGCTTGCGCCGGTCGAAGAAGGTCAGCAGCAGGCGCTCCCCCTCGACCGCGACCACGAGCTCGACGCGCCAGGCCTGCTGTCGGGTGCGCCGGTCCTGGTAGGGGTGGACCTCGGCGCGCACCACGCGTCCGACCACGCTGACGTGGGTGTCGGGCTCGACGTCGGCCAGGGTGCTCAGCTCGCCCTTGGCGATGTAGCGGCGCGGGTGGTGGTGGAGCAGGTCGCCGACGGTGTGCAGACCGAGCTTCGCCAGCGCCTCCTGGCTGCCCTTCTTGCCGCCGGCGAGCTGGTCGAGCCGGGTGTGCGGGAGGACGCGCAGCACGCTCACTCCACCGCCACGAGCAGGGGGTAGCGCTCCTGCCCGCCCTCGTAGACCACGACGTCGACGGTGGGGTGGACGCTCTCGATGTGCTCGGCGCACCGCGCCGCGAGCTCGGAGCCGTCGGCCCCGGCCACGATCGTCACCAGCTCGCCACCGCCGCCGAGCAACCGCTCGAGCACGGTCGTCGCGACGGCGAAGAGGTCGGCGCCCACCTCGACGAAGTCGCCCTCGATCACCCCGAGGACGTCGCCGGGCGAGCAGGGACCGGCGGTGGTCATCGCCTCCTTCACCGCGACGGTGACCGCGCCGTGCCGCGCGTGCCGGGCGGCAGCGGTCATCTGGACCAGGTCGTGCTCGAACGCGCGGCCGGGCTCGTGCACCGCCAGTGCCGCCAGGCCCTGCACCTGGGCGATCGTGGGGACCACCGCGACCCGGACGTCGGCGTCGGCCTCCGCCGTGCGCGCCGCCGCCTCCGCGACCCGCAACGAGTCGGCGTCGTTGGGTAGGAGCACCACCTCGGCGGCGCCGCAGTCGAGGACCGCCTGCAGCAGGTCGCCGGTGGAGGGCCGTCGTCCCGGACCGCCGCGGACGACCACGGCCCCGGAGTCCGCGAACAGCTCCGCCAGGCCGGGCCCGGCCGCCACGATGACGACCTTGCGTCCGCTGCGGGCGGGGGTGCGGGCCGGCGCGCGCTCGGCCCCCTGCGCGGAGCGCCCCACCTGCTCGGCGAAGTGGGTCACCTTCACCCGCCGGGGTCGCCCCGCCACCAGCCCCGCCTCGATCGCGGCGCCGACGTCGTCGACGTGCACGTGCACGTTCCACAGCCCGTCGCCGCCGACGACCACCAGCGAGTCGCCCAGCGCGGCCAGGGTGCGCCGCAACTGCGGGATCGTGGCGTCCTCGGCGTCGAGGAGATACATGACCTCATACGCCGGGCCGCCGGCGGTGAGGTCGCCGGTGGGCAGCGGCACGGGGATCCGGCGCTGCTCGCCGAGCCGCACCGGCGCACCGACCGGCCGCTTGCCGGTGATGGCGGACTCCGCGGCGTCGAGGATCACGCACAGGCCGCGGCCGCCGGCGTCGACCACCCCGGCGTCGCGCAGGACCGGCAACTGCTCGGGGGTGTGGACCAGCGCCTCCCGGGCGGCGGTCGCCGCCGCCCGCACGACGTGGCCCAGCCGCGTGGTCGGCACCGCGGCGGTGGCCCGCGCGGCGTCGCTCGCGGCGCGCGCGACGGTGAGGATCGTGCCCTCGACCGGCTCCCCGACCGCGGCGTAGCTGGCCTCGGTGGCGGCCACCAGGCCCTCGGCGAACACGACGGCGGAGCGGTCGCCGGGCTCGGCGGCCGCGATCCGGCCGGCGAGCCCGGCGATGAGCTGGCACAGGATCACCCCCGAGTTGCCGCGCGCCCCCAGCAGGGCGCCGCGGCCCAACGCCGTGAGCGCCGCGGGGAGGTCGGCCCCGGGAGCCCCGCCGGTGGCGGCGAGCATCGCATCACGGGCGGCCTGGAAGGTGAGGTACATGTTGGTGCCGGTGTCGCCGTCGGGCACCGGATAGACGTTGAGGGCGTCGATCTCCTCCCGCGCCCGGGCCAGGGCGTCGACGGCCAGGTCGCAGAACCGGGTCACGACCGCGAGGTCGAGGGCACCGACCCGGTCGCGTGCCGGCAGGACGGCGCCGGCCGGCGCCGTGGCGGCCTCGTCCTGCACCTGCTGCCTCCTGCTGGGGTACGGTCCCGATGAGCCCGTCCGGGCGGTGTGCGCGATCACCCTAGGACATCGTCACGACAGGGCCCGGGTCCGCCGATTCGCCTCCGCGTGGACACTCCGATATCCTGTTGCGGTTGCCCGGCGTCGGTCGGGCCCTCTGTCCTGCAACATCTGAACTGATTCATCGACATCCTCAGGAGTGCCACGGTGGCTGCCGTCTGCGACATCTGCGCCAAGAAGCCGGGCTTCGGAAACAACCGGCCGTGGTCCCGCAAGATCACCAAGCGCCGGTTCAACCCCAACATCCAGCGCGTGCGCGCCACGATCGACGGCACCCCCAAGCGTGTCAACGTGTGCACCGGTTGCCTGAAGGCCGGCAAGGTCTCGCGCTGAGCCCGCTGAACTGATCCGAGCCGGGCTTCCGGCTCCCCGACGAAGGCCGCCCCACCCGGGCGGCCTTCGTCGTTCCCGGACGACGTTCTCGGACGACGTTCTCGGATGACGGTGCCGGG
>Ga0079224_100005733_pt1 | contig 16362 bp, 17 predicted proteins | sample Stecom2015_FD_80414 | JGI IMG/M metagenome (GOLD analysis project Ga0079224, IMG submission 80414) | Agricultural soil microbial communities from Utah to study Nitrogen management - Steer compost 2015 | ecosystem: Environmental > Terrestrial > Soil > Agricultural land | place: USA: Utah... | reverse complement strand
CGTTCGCCACTAAGTCATCAGTCTCTTCACCCCGAAGGGATCGGAGAAAGATGCTTCGTTCGACTTGCATGTCTAAGGCACGCCGCCAGCGTTCATCCTGAGCCAGGATCAAACTCTCCAAGACAATGTCAGACTTATGGCTCTGACAAACCTTAGTTTCACTGGAAGTATTGACAGGTTTCTCTGCAACCAGGTTTTCAAGGTTCCCCGCGCCCTGTGGCGCGAGTTCCTATTATGCCCGGTGCCCTTCCACCTTGTCAACCCCTGCCCTCGGGCTGGCTTCACCGTGCTCTGACGAGCCCGGATCCGACCCACCCGGAGGCCCCTGCTCGCGCAGGAGTGTCATTGGGTAAAGGAATTCGACAGGTTTTCTCTGCGACCAGTTTTCAAGGATCTCGGCCTGCCAGCCCGTAGGGCCTTCTGCAGGCGCAAAAGGAATAGTACACCCCTGGAACGGAAGGTGTCAAGCGTTGGCTGACCTCGCGACCGGAACGGGCTCCGGAGCGCGCCGTGGCGCCCCGCCACGGACCATCGGGCCGGCCTTCGCCCGCACGCAGGCGGTACGCTTGGCGCATGAAGCGCGACCAACTCGTAGCCTGGCTCGACACCTACCTAGACATCGGCACCTACCGCGCCGACCCCTCCCTCAACGGCCTGCAGGTGGCCGGCGCCGAGGAGGTGAAGAAGGTGGCGGTGGCGGTCGACGCCAGCCTCAACACCTTCCAGCAGGCGGCGGCCAACGGCGCCGACATGCTGATCGTCCACCACGGCCTCTTCTGGGGCCAGCCGCTGGCCATCACCGGCATGCACCGCGAGCGCGTCAAGTTCCTCCTCGACGCGGACGTCTCGCTCTACGCGGCGCACATCCCCCTCGACGCCCACCGCGAGGTCGGCAACAACTGGGGCCTGGCACCGCTCCTCGGCCTCACGGAGCTGGAGCCGTTCGGCGAGTTCAGGGGCCTGCCCATCGGCGTCAAGGGGGTCTTCCCCGAGCCCAAGCCGATCCGGCAGCTGGCCGAGGAGATCGAGAAGCAGTTCGGCGAGCAGGTGATGGTGCACGCAGGCGGCCCCAGCCTGGTGCGCTCGCTGGGCATCGTCAGCGGCGGCGCCGCCTGGGACGTGGTCACGGCCGCCGAGCAGGGGCTCGACGCCTTCCTCACCGGCGAGCCGAAGCACGAGGTCTTCTATCACGCCTACGAGCGCGGGGTTAACGCCCTCTACGCCGGGCACTACATGACCGAGACCGTGGGGGTGACGCTGCTGGCGCGCAAGCTCGAGCAGGAGTTCGGCCTCGCCACCGAGTTCGTCCTGCTGCCCACCGGCCTCTGATGGGCGAGCGCGGTCGCTTCATCGTCTTCGAGGGCCCCGAGGGGGCGGGCAAGTCCACGCAGATCGCGCGCCTGGCCGCCCGCCTGGCGGAGCGCGGCCGCGCGCCGCTCGTCACGCGCGAGCCGGGCGGCACCCCGGCCGGCGAGGCGATGCGCGCGGTGCTGCTCGACCCGCAGCTCGACATCGCGCCGCTGGCGGAGTTCCTCCTCTACGCGGCGGCCCGCGCCCAGCACGTGGAGGAGGTCATCCGGCCGGCGCTCGAGGCCGGCACCGACGTGATCAGCGACCGCTTCACGGGCGCCAGCGTCGCCTACCAGGGCTACGGCCGCGGCCTGCCGCTCGACCTGATCGACGACCTCAACCGCCACGCCACCGGCGGCCTGCGCCCCGACCGCACGCTGCTGCTCGACCTGGACCCGGCCCGCGGCCTGGCGCGAGCCGCCGCCCGCTCCGACCACGACCGCCTGGAGGCGGCCGGCCTGGCGTTCCACCAGCGCGCGCGCCAGGGGTTCCTGGCGCAGGCGGCTAGCGACGAAGGCTGGGTGGTGATCGACGCCGACGCCGACGAGGTCACCGTGGCAGACGCCGTGTGGCACGCGGTGGAGGACCTGCTGGCGCCCGCCGAGGAGCCGCGGTGAGGGGCCGGCGTCCGCTCAGGACCGCGCTCGCGCTGGCGGCGCTCGCGCTCACCGTCGGCGCCGGCGGGGAGCGGCCCGCCGAGCGCCTCGAGGTGGTCGTGCTGGCGCAGCACCCCCACGACCGCTTCGCCTTCACCCAAGGCCTGCTCGAGGCCGACGGCTACCTCTACGAGAGCACCGGCCTGGTGGGACGCTCGAGCCTGCGGCAGGTGGAGCTCGCCACCGGCGAGGTGGTGCGCGGGCGCTCGGTGCCGGCCCCCTACTTCGCGGAGGGGCTCGAGCGCGTCGGCGACGAGCTGTGGCAGCTGACCTGGCGCAGCGGGGTGCTGTTCCGCTACGACCTCGAGACGTTCGAGCCCTTGGGCGAGCTGCGCTACGAGGGCGAGGGGTGGGGGCTGTGCTTCGACGGCGAGGCGCTGTGGATGACCGACGGCAGCGCCACCCTGTTCCAGCGCGACCCCGCCACCTTCGAGGTGCGGCGCAGCGTCACGGTCTCGCTCGACGGCAAGCCGCTACCGCGCCTCAACGAGCTCGAGTGCGTCGAGGGCAAGGTCTACGCCAACGTGTGGCTCAGCGACGAGATCGTGCGCATCGACCCGGCCAGCGGGCGCGTCGAGGCGGTGATCGACGCCTCCCCCCTGCGGCGCTCGCTCGGCATCACCGACCGCGACGCCGTGCTCAACGGCATCGCCTACGACGCGGGGAGAGGCGTCTTCTTCGTCACCGGCAAGCTGTGGCCGGCGCTGTTCGAGGTGAGGTTCGAGTAGCCGCTCGGCTCAGTCGGCCGAGCTGCTCGAGGACGCCGAGCTGTCGGCGCTGGCGGGCTTGGAGCGCGAGTCGTTCACGTAGAAACCCGAGCCCTTGAACGCGATCCCGACCGGTTGGATCAGCCGCTTCACCGGCTCGCCGGTCTCAGGGTGCTCGGTGAGGGCCGCCTCCGTCATGCGCTGCTCGATCTCGAAGGTCTCTCCGGTGACCAGGTTGCGGTAGACGTATACGGGCATCTTTCCAGTTCCTCCAGGCGTCGTCGCTAACGGCGCGGCGCCGACCCTAGGGCTCGGCGCCGGCCACGAACATAACACCCTTGGTACGCTTCGGCCATGTCGCAGACTGCATCGCCAGCCACCGTCGCCGTGCTCGGAGCGGGCGCGTGGGGCACGGTCGTCGCGTGGCTGCTGGCGCGCAACGGCCACCACGTGCGGCTCTGGTCGCACCGCGGGGCGCAGGCGCACGCCATCCAGGCGACGCGCGCGAACCCCGACTACCTGCCCGGGCTGGAGCTGCCCCCCACGCTCAGCGCCACGGCCGACCTGGCAGCGGCCCTGCACGGGGTCGAGGCCGCCTTCGTGGCGGTGCCGTCGCGCGCGGTACGCGGCCTGGCCGAGGCGCTGGCGCGGCTGGGTTACGTCGGGCCCGTCGTCAGCTGCACCAAGGGCCTCGAGGTGGGCAGCCTCAAGCGCGTCAGCGAGGTGCTGGCCGAGCAGCTGCCGGGCGCGGCGCTCGCCGCGCTCTCGGGCCCCAACCTCGCCTCCGAGATCGCCCTGGGCCTGCCCGCCGCCACCACCGTCGCCAGCCGCGACGTCCGGCTGGCGCAGCGCGTGCAGCGCCTGCTGCAGCAGCCCACCTTCCGCGTCTACACGAGCCCCGACGTGGCCGGGGTCGAGGCCGGCGGGGCGCTGAAGAACGTCATCGCGCTGGCGGCCGGCATCAGCGACGGCCTCGGCCTCGGCGACAACGCCCGCGCCTCGCTCATCACGCGCGGCCTCGCCGAGCTGGTGCGCCTCGGGGTCGCCCTCGGCGGCGACACGCGCACCTTCTACGGCCTGGCCGGCTTGGGCGACCTGGTGGCCACCTGCGCGAGCGACCGCTCCCGCAACCACCAGGCCGGCGTGCGCCTGGCGCACGGCGCCACCCTCGAGGAGCTCGAGGCCAGCCAGCTCACGGCCGAGGGCATCCCGACCGTGAAGGCCGTGGCCGAGAGCGAGCTGGCCGCGAGCGTCGAGCTGCCCATCAGCCAGCAGGTGTACCGCGTGGTCTTCGAACGCAAGGACCCGCGAGCGGGCATAGTGGACCTCATGACCAGAGCCGAGAGGGCCGAATGGAACTGACGCCCGCCCCGGAGGGGAACGCATGACCGCCATCGCCGCCTACGACCTGACCAAGCGCTACGGCGGCGTCGCCGCCGTGTCCGACGTGGCCTTCGAGATCGCCAGCGGCGAGATCGTCGGCTTCGTCGGCCCCAACGGCGCCGGCAAGACGACCACCCTGCGCATGCTGGCCGGCCTGGTGCGCCCGAGCTCGGGGCGCGCCACCGTGCTGGGGCAGCCGGTGCCCGGCCCCGCCCTGCGCGAGGTCGGCACCATGATCGAGGAGCCGAGCTTCTACCCCTACATGAGCGGCCGCGACAACCTGCACCACGCCGCCCTCCTGCACGGCGAAGTGCCACCCAGCCGCGTCGACGAGGCGCTCGAGTTCGTGAAGCTCGAGAACGCCGCCGCCAAGAAGGTCAAGGCGTACTCGCAGGGCATGCGCCAGCGCCTGGCCCTGGCGCGCGCGCTGCTGTGGCACCCCAAGGTCCTGCTGCTCGACGAGCCCACCAACGGCCTCGACCCCACCGGCATCGCCGAGTTCCGCGAGTCGCTCCGGCAGGTGGCCACCACCGGCACGACCGTGCTCATCTCCAGCCACATCCTGGCCGAGGTCGAGAAGATCGTCGACCGCGTGCTGGCCATCGACAAGGGCGTGCTGCGCTTCGACGGCAGCCTGAGCCAGCTGCTGGCGCAGGCCGGCGGCCAGCTGGTGCGCTACGTGGTGCGCGCCACCGACGGTGCGGCGCTGCTGGCGGCGCTCGGCCGGCTCGGCTACCAGGCGCGGCCGCAGGGCGACGACGGCGCCGAGGTCGAGGTGCCGCAGCAGGAGGCCGACGAGCTGGTGTTCCGCCTCACCGGCGAGGGGGTGCGCGTGACCTCCGCCGCCCAGCACGCCGACGACCTCGAGAGCGCCTACCTCAGGCTGGTGGGCGTGGAAGGGAAGCCCTCATGAGCGCGCTCGCGAACGTCGTTCGCGCCGAATGGTTCAAGGTCTGGCGCAAGCGCCGCATGTTCGTTCTGGCGGGCCTCTACTGGCTGCTCTTCCCGGTGGTGGTGCTGGTGGTGGCGCGCGCCATCTTCGTGAACCTGGGCGACTCGTTCGCCAACGACGCCGGCGCCGTCGACATGGTGATGCAGCAGCTGGTGGGCCCCTACGGCCTGGCGCGCCTGATGCTGCTGGGGCCGGCCTACATGAGCCCCACCTTCTACATCGTGGCCGTCACGCTGATCGCGGCGCTGCTGATCGGCGACGAGCGCGGCCAGAACATGTGGAAGACGGTGCTGGTGGTGCAGCCGAGCCGCGTGGCGGTGATGACCGGCAAGGTCGTGGTGGCGATGCTGGCGCTGGGGGTGCTCCTGCTGGGAGCGGCCCTCTCGGGCGCGCTCTTCGGGGCGCTCGGCACGCTGTTCCTGCCCACCGCCGTGAGCGGCGGCGCCTGGGGCGAGCTGCTCGGCCTCTACCTCACCCAGTGGGCGTTCCTGCTGGCGCCCGTGCTGCTGGCGTTCCTGCTCATCCTGGTGGTGCGCTCGGGGGTGCTGGGCGTGGTGATGGTGCTGTTCCTGCCCGCCATGCTCGAGGCGCTCTACGGGCTCATCACCACCATCTCGCAGCTGCAGCCGCTCAACCGCATCAACGCCGTCTTCCAGGCGCTGCGCCTACGGCGGGCGTGGGAGGCGCTGCCCGAGTACTTCTTCACCGCCAACCTCTACTCGCCGGCGCGCAAGCCGCTCGCCGGGCTGGTGGCCTCCTTCGGCTCCGAGGTGAGCGCCGAGGTGGGCGACGAGCTGCGCGACTTCGGGCCGTTCGGCGACCTGCTCGGCGCCGGCATCACCGTGCCGCACGCCGCCTGGGTGATGGCGCTGTACGCCCTGGTGTTCGCGGCGCTGCTCTACTGGACGTTCCTTAGGCGCGACATCGACTGAGACCGTCCGGGCGCAGCGGTGGCAGAGACGCCGCCGCTGCGCCCTGGGGCGCGCATAATGGCGCCCATGGAGTGGATCACCAGCCCGGAAGCCTGGGTCGCGCTCGCCACCCTCACGGTGCTCGAGATCGTCCTCGGCATCGACAACATCGTGTTCATCTCGATCCTGTCGTCGCGGCTGCCCCAGGAGCAGCAGCCGCGGGCGCGCCTCGTGGGCCTGGGGCTGGCGATGTTCACCCGCATCGCGCTGCTGTTCTCGATCAGTTGGCTGGCCCGCCTCACCGAGCCGCTGTTCGGCCTCTTGGGCCGCGAGTTCACCGGGCGCGACCTCGTCTTCCTGCTGGGCGGCCTGTTCCTGATCTTCAAGGCCACGCAGGAGATCCACGAGCGCCTCGAGGGCCCCGCCGAGGAGCGCCGCGTGCAGCGCGTCGCCAGCTTCGCCTCGGTGATCACGCAGATCATCCTGCTGGACATCGTCTTCTCGCTGGACTCGGTGATCACCGCGGTGGGCATGGCCGACCACCTGGCCGTCATGGTCACCGCCGTGATGATCGCCGTGGCGCTGATGATGTTCGCCGCCAACCCCATCGCCGAGTTCGTCGAGCGGCACCCCACCGTGAAGATGCTGGCGCTCGCCTTCCTGCTGCTGATCGGCACCTCGCTGGTGGCCGAGGGCCTGGGGCAGCACATCCCGAAGGGCTACATCTACTTCGCGATGGGCTTCAGCATCACGGTCGAGTTCCTGAACATGCGCGCCCGCCGCGCCCGCGCCCCGGTCGGCCTCTACCGCGCCGTGCCGCCCGGTATCGAGGTCCCGCCCGAGTCGGAGGCGCCCTGAGCCGGCTGCGGCGCTGAGCGGCGCCGCCTAGCTCCCTACCGGGCCCGGGCGCTCCCAGCCCCGCTACGAAAGCGCGCGCCCGTTCCGCGGGACCGCCCGCTCGCGGTTCAGCGCGTGGTGGGCAGGCTGCGCTTCTGCTCGTACATGCGTTGGTCGGCCTGGCTGAGCAGCGCCTCGAACGCCTCCGCGTCGCCGGGCGAGGTGGCCGCGCCCACGCTGGCGCTGAGGCGCACCACGCCCTCGGGCAGCGCGATGGGCTCCTCCACCGCGGCCAGCAGCCGCTGCGTCACCCGCGTCACGGCGCTGGGCTCCGCCTCGGCGAGCAGCACCGCGAACTCGTCGCCGCCGAGCCGCGCCACCACCTCCGCGGGCCGCACGTTGTCGAGCAGGCGCCGCCCGATGATGGCCAGCACGCGGTCGCCGACCTCGTGGCCGTAGGTGTCGTTGACGGCCTTGAAGCCGTTCAGGTCGAAGTAGAGCAGCGCCATCGGAACCTCGCGGCGGCGCAGCACCCAGAAGCGCGTCTTGAGGTGACGGCGGTTGGCCAGGCCCGTGAGGTCGTCGCGGTTCAGCTGGTCGACGGCCTCGCGCAGCACGTCCTTGTAGTGGGTGACGTCGCGGAACTCGACCAGCAGGTGGTCGTCGGCGAGCGGGAAGATGGTGACGGCGTACCATGCGGCCGGCCGGGCGCGCCTGCGCTCCGAGCCGCCCGCCCCGACGACGAGCGCCCTGGGCGGCGGGTACGCCTGCTCGAACGCCTCGACCGAGCCGCCCCTCAGGCAGCGCACCAGGCGCCGGTAGAAGCCCCGGCCCACCGCCGGCAGCCGCACCTCGCGCGCGCGCCGGCCCACGACGCCGCCGGCTTCGAGCTGCAGGGTGGCGGCCGCGGCCGGGTTCACCTCGCGCCACTCGAGGTCCTCGAGGGCGCCGCTCGGGTCGCGGACGGCGCGCAGCAGCACCATGCCGTGCGGCGCGCGTGTGAAGTAGTCGCGCCACAGCGCTACGCCTAGCCCGGGCGGCGGATCGGCCTCGCTCAGCATCGTGGGGCTCATGATACTCACCCCCGGGCGAGGCCGGTGCGGGGCGGCCCGGCGGCCTACCCCTCGTCGCCGACGGCCACCGGCAGGTCGTCGTAGCTCGACCAGTCGCTCCAGGAGCCAGCGTACAGCTTGGCGCCGCCGTAGCCCGCCTCCTCCAGGGCCAGCACCAGGTGGGCGCCGCTCACGCCCGAGCCGCAGTAGGCGATGACCTCGGCCTTGCCCGCGGCCGGGGCCAGGGCGCGGGCGAGCTCCTCGCGGGTTCGGAAGCGGCCGTCCTTCAACGAGGCGAGGAAGTGGCGGTTGAGCGCCCCGGGGATGTGCCCGGCCTTCTTGTCGAGGGGCTCGACCTCGCCGCGGTACCGCTCGGGAGCGCGCGCGTCGAGCAGCAGCACCTCCGGGTCGCCGAGCGCCTCGCGCACGTGCGTCACGTCCACGACCATCTCGGGGCGCAGCCGCAGCGGGAACGCGGTCGGCGGGTGGGCGGGCGCCTCGGTGACGAGCTCGCCGCCGGCCGCCTGGTAGGCGGCCAAGCCCCCGTCGAGCACGCGCACGCGCTCGTGACCGGCGTAGCGCAGCAGCCACCAGGCGCGCGCCGAGTACATGGTGCCGCTCTGGTCGTAGACCACCACCTCGTGCTCCGGGCCGACGCCGAGCGCGCCGAGCTTGGCGGCGAGCTCGTCCATGGCGGGCAGCGGGTGGCGGCCGCCGTGGGCGCCCGGGGCGCTGGAGAGGTCGCGGTCGAGGTCGAGGTAGACGGCCCCAGGCACGTGCCCGGCGGCGTAGGCGGCGGCCCCCCAGGCGGGGTCGGTCAGCTCGAAGCGCGCGTCGATCACGCGCAGCTCGGGGTCGCCGAGCCGCCGCAGCAGCTCCTCCGGGCTCATCAGGTTGGCGCTCGCGTTCATGCGGCGAGTCTACCGGAGGGGCCGCGGGGCGGGCCGAGGGAGCCGGCGTCCGCGCCGCCGCGCCCGGGGGCGCGCCCGATGCGTGGGCGCGCCCGCTGCGTGGGCGCGCCCGCCCGCCGCCACGTATCATCGGCCGCATGGCGAGCCGTCACGTCGATAGCCCCACCAACGCGTACGTCAAGGAGCTGGCGCGCCTCAAGGAGCGGCGGGCACGCCGCCGCAGCGGCACCTTCCTGGTGGAGGGCGTGCGCGAGGCCGAGCGGGCGGTGGCGGCCGGGCTGGCGCCCGTGGCGTTGCTGCTGGCGCCCGAGCTGGTGCAGGAGCCGGGGCGGGTCGCGGCGCTGCGGGCCGCCGCGCAGGAGCGCGGCGCCGAGGTGGTGACGTTCTCCGCTGCGGCCTACGCGCGCCTGAGCCTGCGCGAGCACCCCGACGGCGTCACGCTCCTGACGCGCAGCGCGCCCCGCGCCCCGGCCGACGTCGGCCTGACGCCCGGCGCGCTGGCGCTGGTGCTGGACGGCCTCGAGAAGCCCGGCAACCTGGGCGCCCTGCTGCGCACCGCCGACGCCGTGGGCCTGGACGCGCTGTTCCTCACCGGGGTCGGCGACGGCGGTGGCGGCACCGACCTGGAGAACCCCAACGTGATCCGCGCCAGCATGGGCAGCGTGTTCGCGGTGCCCACGGCGGTCGGGCGCCGCGAGGCGGTGGCGGCGGCGCTGGAGGCCGCGGGCCTGGAGCTGGTGGCCACGACGCCGCACGCGGCCGAGCCGCTCTGGGACGTCGACCTCACGGGCGGCAAGGCGCTGCTGCTGGGCTCGGAGCACGCCGGCCTCTCGGGCTGGTGGCTGGAGCGCGCCCACCGGCGCGTGCGGGTGCCGATGCGCGCCGGCCTCGCCGACAGCCTCAACGTGTCGGTGACGGGGGCGGTGGTGCTCTACGAGGCGCTGCGCCAGCGCTCCTGAGCCCGCCCGGGCTCAGGCGGGGGCGTCGCCGTCGCGGGCCGCCCGGCTCGCGGCGACCAGGCGCTTGACCGTCTCGCGGAAGTCCTTCCCCTCGAGCGGCTTGAGGATCACCTCGTCGGCGCCCTGCTCGCGGGCGTCGCGTAGCGTGGTCTCGTCGCGCAGCGCCGTGAGGATGATGACGGGCACGTGCTTCAGGCGCGGTATGCGCTTCATGCGGCGGCACACCTCGATGCCCGACAGGTAGGGCATCTTGACGTCCAGGATGGCCAGGTCCGGGGTGTTGTCCTTCAGGTGCTCGAGGGCGGCCTTGCCGTCTTCGACCATCGCGACCTCGTAGCCCTCGACGCTCAGCAGCATGTCGAGGACCAGGCGCTGACCTTCCAGGTCGTCGGCGACCAGGATGGATGCGGCTCTGGATTCGCTCACCACCCAAGCTTAAGGAACCCGGCCGCCCGGCGCTAGGGGCGCCCGGCCCCTGTCCCCTCACCCCGACGCGAGTTTAGATGTAGGGTATGGCAAAAAACAGGGGTCTAGAGATGCTCAGAGAGTTCCAGAAGTTCATCAACCGGGGCAACGTCCTCGACCTGGCCGTGGCGGTCATCATCGGCGGCGCCTTCGGGCGCATCACCTCGTCGCTCGTCGACCAGGTGCTGATGCCGGCCATCGGCATGATCGTCGGGGGCGTCGACTTCAGCGACCTCGGCATCGTGCTGCGCGACCGTCACCTCTACTCCACGGTGGCGGACGCCGTCGCGGCCGGCGTGCCGGTCATCCAGTACGGCGCCTTCCTCAACACGATCATCAACTTCCTGCTGATCTCGTTGGTGCTCTTCTTCATCGTGCGGGCGTTCAACGCGGTGCGCGAGCGCCTGGAGCGCAAGGCCCTCGAGGAGGAAGAGGCGCCCGCCGAGCTGCCGGCGGACGTGAAGCTGCTGGCCGAGATCCGCGACCTGCTCAAGGAGCGCAACGCGCAGGGGTAGGCCTCGCGTCCACCGGTCCGTACGCGCGCCCGGCGGGCTTACCGCCGGGCGCGTGCTCGTGGACCAGGCGGCTCAGTAGAGGATCAGCAGCTCGAGGTTGGCGGGCCCGGCGCGCAGCACGGGCTCGGTGGCCACCAGCCCGATGGTGACCTCGCCCGTGAGCCTGAGCAGCATGTTGGTGAACAGCTCCTCGGTGACGGGCCCGAAGTCGGGCAGCTGACCGTCGTCGAGCCCGGCGCGCCGGAGCTTGCGCACCGCCTCGGCCTTGAGCTGCGCGATGGAGCCGCGGATCTCGTCCTGGCTGGCGGGCAGGTCGGGGGTGCCCAGGTGGATCTGGTGGCTCACGATCAGCTGCCCCTGGCCGAACAGCTCGTTGTTCTCCAGCGCCTCGACCACCACGTCGATGGTGGAGCTGATCTGGTTGCTGGGCGAGATGAGCCGCACCAGGTCGGAGCCGGGCGTCTGGGTGATCACGTCGACCAGCAGGTTGAACTGCTCGGAGGTGACGCGGATGCGCTCGACGCCGCGGCGCGACACGAAGGCGGTGGCGTCGGCGATGAATGCGGCGAGCTCGTCGCGCACCGCCGCCGGCTCCTGGGCGTGGATGGCGCCCGAGTAGATCAGCTGGTCCTTGACGAAGTAGACCTCGCCGCCCTCGAAGCGCTGGTACTCCTGCTGCAGCGCAGCCAGGTCGCTGGCCTGGCGCTCGACGGAGTCGCGCAGCTCGTCGACGGTGGCCTGCAGCTCCTGCACGGTGACGTTGCCCTGGCGGATCTCGGCCTGCAGCCGCTCGTTGAGCTGCACGAGCGCGACGTTCTGCTGCTGGATGCGCTCGTTCTCCGCCGCCAGCCCCGCGTTGTTGGCCGCCAGCAGCTGGTTCTCCTCGCGCAGCGCCAGCGCCTGCTGCCGCAGCACCTCGGTGTTCGCCTCGAGCTCCGCCACCTCCTCGTTGAGCTCGGTGAGGCGCGTCGCCAGCTCGGTGCTCTCGGCCAGGGCGGCGTCGCGCTCCTCGGTGGCGGCGGTGCGCGCGGCCAGCGCCTCCTCGCGGGCGGCCTCGGCCTCCCGACGCGCCTCGTCGGCCGCCAGGAACGCCGCCTGCGCGCTGGCCACCTGGGCCTCGGCGTCGGCGAGGCGCAGCTGGGCGTCGACCAGCGCCGTCTGCATGGTGCCGAGCTCCATGTTGGCCTGCTCGAGCTGGGCGCGCGCCTCCTCGACCTCCTCCTCCAGGCGCGCGGCCTCGGTGAGGGCCGCGTCGGCGGCGGCGCGCGCCTCGTCGGCTTCGGCCAGCGCGGCGTCGCGGTCGGCGCGGGCCGCGTCCAGCACGGCGCCCGCCCGCTCCAGGTCGTCCTGCGTCGCGGCCAGGCGGACCTCGGCCGCCTCGAGCTCGGCCTGCGCCTGCGCCACCGAGGCCAGGGCCTCCTCGACCTCGGCCGCGAGCTCGTCGCGCTGGACCACCAGCTGGTCGCGCTCGGCCAGGGCCGCGGCGCGCGCCTCCAGCGCCGCGTCGCGCTGCTCCTCGGCCGTGGCGATGGTGGCCTGCGCCTGGTCGAGCGCCTCGCGCAGCTCGGCGAGCTGGGCGTTGGCCTCGGTGACGCGCTGGTTGAGCACCCGCTCCTGGGAGCGCAGCTGGTTGAGCTCGTCGAGGGTGCGCTGCACGTTGAGCAGCGTGCGGGTGGCGTTCTGGAACGCGATCGCCAGCACCAGCAGCGTGGTCAGCATGATGAGGATGCCGGCGATGATGCCGACCACGGCCCCGGTGGTGCGCGGCCGCGCGCCGAACAGGCTGAGGCGCCGGCGGCCGACGTAGGTGCCGAGGCGGTCGCCGAGGTAGGCGATGCCGCCCGCCAGCAGCACCAGCACCAGCACCAGCGGTACCAGCAGGGTCATGCCGTCGGAGCTCCTACCGCCACGCGCGACATGGCCTCAGAGCTGGAACTCGCTGCCCAGGTAGTAGGTGCGCACGTCGGGGTCGGCGGCGAACGCCTCCGGGGTGCCGTCGAAGCGGACCTTGCCGTCGAACATCAGCACGACGCGGTCGGCGATCGCGAGCGTCTCGCGCACGCTGTGGTCGGTGAGCAGCACCCCGAGCCCGCGGCGCTCGCGCAGCTCGGCGATGATGGTCTAGATCTCGCGGATCGACTTCGGGTCGACGCCCGTGAACGGCTCGTCGAGCAGCAGGAAGTCGGGGTCGATGGCCAGCGAGCGGGCGATCTCGAGGCGCCGGCGCTCGCCGCCCGACAGCGTGTCGGCGCGGCTCCGGGCCAGGTGGGAGATGTGGAACTCCTCGAGGAGGCCGTCGGCGCGCTCCTCCTGCTCCTGGGGCGTGAGGTCCTGGAACTCGAGGATGGCGAGCAGGTTCTCCTTCACGCTCAGGCGCCGGAAGGCGCTCGGCTCCTGGGCCAGGTAGCCCAGCCCGAGCTTGGCGCGGCGGTGCATGGGGAGGTTGGTGATCTCGCGCTCGCCGAGCTCGATGCGCCCGCCGTTGGGACGGACGAAGCCCACGATCATGTAGAAGCTGGTGGTCTTGCCCGCCCCGTTGGGGCCCAGCAGCGCGACGATCTCGCCCTGCCGCAGCGCCAGGTCCACCCCGTTCACCACGGTCCGGCGCCCGTAGCGCTTCACGAGGCCGGCTGCGCGCAGCTCCTTCGGCGTGGTGGAGCGCTCCGTGCCGTTGGAGACGCGCTCTGCGACTGGCATAGGCTGGATGCTACCACGGCCCGTAGTGAGAGCCGAGTGAACGTTCTCCGGGCCCCGCGGGCCAAGCGAAGGGCCGGCGTGCGTGCACGCCGGCCCGGTGGTCGCGTTGGCTGCGGGAGCCCGCGCTGCGGATCGTCAGCCTTCGAGCGCCAGCAGGAACGGCTCCTCGAGCGCGCGGCACACCCAGCGCAGGAAGCGCGCGGCCGCGGCGCCGTCGATGAGGCGGTGGTCGTACGTGAGCGCCAGCGGCATCATCAGGCGCGGCTCGAACTCGCCCGTCTCCTTGTTCCAAACCGGCTCCATGGTGGAGCGCGACACGCCCAGGATGGCGACGTCGGGCGGGTTGACGATCGGGGTGAAGCCGTGGCCGCCGATGCCGCCCAGGTTGGAGATGCTGAAGTTGCCGCCCTGCATCTCGTCGGGCTTCAGCTTGCGGTCGCGCGCCTTCTCGGCCAGCTCGCCGAGCTCGGCGGCGAGCTCGATGAGGTTCTTGCGGTCGGCGTCCTTGACGACCGGCACCAGCAGGCCCGCGTCGGTGTCCACGGCCACGCCGATGTTGACGTAGCGCTTGTAGACGACCTCCTGGCTCTCGACGTCGATGCTGGCGTTGAAGTCGGGGAACTTGCGCAGCGCGCCGGCCACCACCTTGAGCAGGATGGCGGTGGGCGTCAGCTTGGCGCCGGCGGCGTCGGCCATGGGCTGGTACTGCTTGCGGGTCTTCTCGAGCTCGGTCACGTCGGCCTTGTCGAAGTGCGTGACCATCGGCACCGTGGCCCAGGCCGTGCTCATGGAGCGCACGGTGGCCTTGCGGATGCCGCTCATCGGGACGCGCTCGGTCTCGCCCCAGCGGCTGAAGTCAGGCAGGGTGAAGGCCGGGGCCGCGGCCGCCTGCGCCGCGGGGGCGGGGCCGCCGGCGGCGAAGGCGCGCACGTCGTCGGCGGAGATGCGGCCCATCACGCCGCTGCCGCTGACCTGGCGGATGTCGACGCCTAGCTCGCGGGCCAGGCGCCGCACGGACGGGGCGGCGGGCACGAGCCCGGACTGCCCCTCGGCGCCAGCGGCGCGGGCGGGTGACGCCTGGGCCGGGGCGCTGGGAGCGGGGGGCGGGCCCTCGCGGGGCGGCTTCGAGCGCTCGGTGAGCTCCTCGACCCGCGCCGCGTCCTCGGCGTCCTCGCTGGCCTCGATGGCCTCGGAGGCCTCGCCGCTCGCGGCGCCCGTCTCGGGCTGCGCGGACGCGGGCTGGCTCCCCTCCTCGTCGATGACGACGAGCACGGAGCCCACCGCCGCCTCCTGGTTCTCGGAAACGTTGATCTTCGAGACCACCCCAGCAGCGGTGGAGGGCACCTCGACCACGGCCTTGTCGGTCTCGAGCTCGACCAGCGGCTGGTCCTTCTCGACCTTGTCGCCGACCTTGACCAGGACGCCTACGACGGTGCCCTGCTCGATCCCTTCGCCGATATCCGGTAGTTTGACTTCGGTCGCCACGCGTGATCCTTTCTCAGCTCAATCGACGTACGGGTTGGCCTTGTCGGGGTCGATCTGCAGGTCCTCGCGCGCCTCGAGCAGCGTGGCCTTGTCGACCTTGCCGTCCGCGGCCAGCGCGGTGAGCGTGGCCAGGACGACGTGGCGGGCGTCCACCTCGAAGAAGTCGCGCAGCTCGGCGCGCGCCTCGCTGCGGCCGAAGCCGTCGGTGCCGAGGCTGACCATCGGCCGCGGCAGGTGGCGCGCCAGCGCGTCGGGCAGGATCTTCATGTAGTCGCTGGCCGCCACGAACACGCCCTTGGCGTCCTTCAGGGCGTCGGCCACGTAGGCCGTCTGGGGCTCCGCGTCGGGGTTGAGACGGTTGTAGCGCTCGACCTGCAGCGCGTCGCGGTGGAGCTCCTTGTAGGAGGTGACGCTCCACACGTCGGCGGCCACGCCGTAGTCGCGCTCGAGGATGTCGGCCGCCTTCAGCACCTCGTTCATGATGGTGCCGGAGCCGAACAGCTGGGCGTTGAGCTTGGCGCGCTTCTTGGCCGACTTGCGGAAGAGGTACATGCCCTTCAGCACGCCCTCGCGCACCTGCTCGCGGGTCAGGTGCTCGGGCAGCCCGGGCTGGACGTAGTTCTCGTTCGCGACCGTCAGGTAGTAGAAGACGTTCTCCTGCTCCTGGTACATGCGCCGCATGCCCTCTTGCACGATGAACGCGATCTCGTGGGCGAACGCCGGGTCGTAGGCCAGCAGGTTCGGGACGGTGTAGCCCAGCACGTGGGAGTGGCCGTCCTGGTGCTGCAGCCCCTCGCCCGCCAGCGTGGTGCGGCCGGCGGTGGCACCGACCAGGAACCCCCGGGCGTGGCTGTCGGCGGCGGCCCAGATCAGGTCGCCGACGCGCTGGAAGCCGAACATCGAGTAGTAGAAGTAGAACGGCACGGTGTTGACGCCGTAGTTGGCGTAGGCGGTGCCGGCGGCGATGAACGACGACATGGCGCCCGCCTCGGTGATCCCCTCCTCGAGGATCTGACCGTCCTGGGACTCCTTGTAGTACATGAGGTGGGCGCTGTCGACGGGCTCGTACAGCTGCCCCACCGGGGAGTAGATGCCGATCTGGCGGAACAGCGCCTCCATGCCGAAGGTGCGCGCCTCGTCGGGGATGATCGGCACCACCAGGTCCTTCCAGTCCGGGTTGCGGAGCAGGCGCCGCAGTACGTTGACCATCACCATGGTGGTCGACACCTCGCGGTCGCCGCTGCCGCTCATGAACTCCTCGAACTCCTCGAGGGTCGGCGGCGCCACCGGCTCGGCTTGCACCACGCGCGCGGGCAGGAAGCCGCCCAGCGCCTCACGGCGCTCCATCAGGTACTTGTGCTCGGGGCTGTTCTCGGGCGGGCGGTGGAAGGGCTCGTCGGCGATCTGCTCGTCGGTGATGGGCAGGCTGAAGCGGTCGCGGAACGCCTTCATCTCGTTCTCGTCGAGCTTCTTCTGCTGGTG
>Ga0079224_100005732_pt1 | contig 16366 bp, 13 predicted proteins | sample Stecom2015_FD_80414 | JGI IMG/M metagenome (GOLD analysis project Ga0079224, IMG submission 80414) | Agricultural soil microbial communities from Utah to study Nitrogen management - Steer compost 2015 | ecosystem: Environmental > Terrestrial > Soil > Agricultural land | place: USA: Utah... | reverse complement strand
GCACGATGAGCGCAACGCCGAGCAGCAACACGATCGCCCCCACGACGCGAGGCAGGAACCCCGGGCCGACCTGATCCTCGTAGCGGTAGAAGTCGTACTGAAACGACAGCGCGAAGAACACCGCACCGACGACGGCAATGACGCCGTACGAGATCATCACGGCGCGGCGCGCACGCCGCTGGCGGGGGATCTCGATGACCTCGCTCATTCTGCGAACATCTCCTGAATCTGTGCGTCGTAGTCGGCGAGGTACTCCGCGAAGTCGTCACCGTAGAGCTGCTTCTCGATGAGCTGATCGGTCTCGATGTACGCGTGATAGACGTCGGTCTCCACGGCCGCCTTCATCTCATCGATCCAGAACTGCCTCGCTGCGTCGGAGATCCCGGGAGGCGCGAGCACGCCGCGCCAGATGACGACGGATCCGTCGATGCCCTGCTCCCTCGCCGTCGTCACGTCACCGAGCACCTCGTCGTCTGCCGGCGCCTCCTCCGCGAAGGTGCACAGCGCGCGGAGGTCGCCGGATTCGATGTACGGCTTCGCGGACGAGACGCTCGCGGGCGCGGCCGCAAGCTGCCCGCCGAGCAGCGCCGTCATGACTTCGCCGGAGGAGCCGTACGGCACGCGGTTCGCCTGCAAGCCCGCCGCGTCGAGGTGGTACAGCACCATCCCGTCCGCGCCGTACGTGCCGCTCGTGCCTACTGCCAGCCGCTCTTCCCGCGCGGTGACGAGGTCGGCACACGTCTCGTACGGCGAATCCGCCGGCGCGACGACGATGCGCGTGTCCTCCGCGAACAACGCGATCGGCGTGAAGTCGGCGAAGGTCCAAGGCAGCTCGACGCCCTCCTGCAGCGGCAGCGTGTTGATCGCGGTCTCGGCCTTCACCAGGTGGTTCGGCTGGCCTGCAAGGCTCAAGAAGTACGACCACCCGACGGCGCCGCCACCACCCTCGCGGTTCTCGACGACCGTGGAGTACCCGTCGGCGTTCTCGTTGATGGCTTCGGAGATGATCCGCATTGCGCGGTCGCTGCCGCCTCCGGCAGCCATCGCGACGACCATCCTGATCGTGCCCGACGCCGTGTACGGCTCGTCGTCGGCCATATGCTCGCCAGCCTCGGCGGCACCCGTGGCTCCCTCGCATCCCGACAGCAGGACGGAGGCAGCAGCGAGCGATGCGAGCGCTCTTCTTCGACGTGACACCATCGTCACGCTCCTTTCCTCGATGGAACTTATCGACGCATCAGTCGGCTCGCGGCCACCGAGACGGCGATGTCGAACGCATTCTGCATCGACGCCACGTTGGCTCGCTTCTTGCCGACGATGTCGAAAGCGGTGCCGTGCGCGGGGGTTGCGATGATGACGGGGAGACCGCCCTGCACCGTCACGCCGCCGTCGAATCCGAGCAGCTTCATCGCGATCTGCCCCTGGTCGTGGTACATCGTCACGATGCCGTCGAACTGGTCGCGCTGCAGGAAGATCGTGTCGGACGGCAGGGGGCCAGTGACATCCAGGCCGCGAGCGCGCGCGTCGGCGACCGCCGGGCGGATCTCATCGATCTCGTGCCGGCCGAAGATGCCGTTCTCGCCGTTGTGGGGGTTGAGTGCGGCGACGCCGATGCGCGGCGCGGCGATGCCGGAGTCGGCGAGCACCGCGTGCAGCAAGTCGATCGCCGCGATCACGCGGTCCTTCGTGACGAGCTGCGCGACAGCCTCGATGCCGACGTGCGACGTCACGCGTGCCGTCCACAGCCCGTCGAGAACGTTGAGCTCAGACGTCGTGCCCGCGAAGCCGAGCTCGTCGGCGAACCACCGCAGCTCGTCCTCATGCGTCATGCCGGCCAGGTGAAGGCTCGTCTTGTTGAGCGGCGCGAAGACGATCGCGTCAGCGTCGCCGGCCTGCACGAGGGCGACAGCGCGGCGCAGCTGGTGCAGCGCTCGCGCACCCGCCTGCGCGCTCTCGGTCGCGGCGGGGATCCCCGACGTCGGGGCCGAACTGTCATCCAGAATGACGATGCCGTCCTCGAGGTCGGCGCCGACGGGCGGCATGGCAAGGCCTGCCTGGCGCAGCCCGGCGTCGATTTCGTCGCGATCAGCGAGGACGAGGATCTGGGCCTTGCGGCGGTTGTCGGGGTTCGCGATCACCTTCGCGGCGAGCTCGGGGCCGACGCCGGCCGGGTCGCCAAGCGTCAACGCAATGCGGGGACGATTCGTCACAGGTACTCCATTGTCTTGAGAATCGGTACTATCCTATAGGATATTCGGGCATGTCTCGCTGTCAAGCGTCGCGTTCTCGCGACAACCGGGCGGGATCCTACGATCACTCAATCCAGCACACCGCCGATTGCAGCCTGATTCGCCCGCTCGCGCGGGGCCGCCACCCTCGGGAGCCGTTCCTATAGGATTGGTCGCGTCGCGACGTGGCGTATCGTTCACGATCGCGTGCACCAACTCAGCCGCGATGCCGTCCCCGACGCCGCCCGAGAGGAATCAACGATGACGTATCTCTTCAACGACCCGGCTGCCTTCGCGACGCAGGCTGTCAAGGGACTCGCGCTGTCGCACCCCGAACACGTGACCGAGGTGCACGGCGGCGTCGTGCGATCAACTGAGACGCCCGACGGCCAGGTCGCGCTCGTCATCGGCGGCGGATCCGGACACTACCCCGCCTTCGCCGGCTGGGTCGGCCCTGGTATGGGGCACGGCGCCCCGTGCGGCAACATCTTCGCCTCGCCGTCCGCGTCGCAGGTGTACTCGGTCGCGCGCAACGCCGAGAACGGCGGCGGCGTGATCCTCGGCTACGGCAACTACGCGGGCGACGTGCTGCACTTCGGCCTGGCGGCAGAGAAGCTGCGCGCCGAGGGCGTTGACGTGCGCATCATCCGCGTCAGCGACGACACCATCTCCAACTCGCCCGACAGACACCGCGACCGCCGCGGAATCGCGGGCGACCTTCCCGTCTTCAAGATCGCGGGCGCGGCCATCGAGGCGGGCGCCGACATCGACGAGGCCGAGCGCATCGCGTGGAAGGCGAATGACGCCACACGATCCTTCGGCATCGCCTTCGACGGCTGCACGATCCCCGGCAGCCACGAGCCGCTGTTCCACGTGCCCGAGGGGCAGATGGGCGTCGGCCTCGGCATCCACGGCGAGCCCGGTGTGCGCGACCAGCCGCTTGGCACGGCCGACGAGGTCGCCGAGATGCTCGTCGAGGGCATCCTCGTAGAGCAGCCCGCCCGCACCGCTGACGGCTACTCCGGTCGCGCGGCGGTGATCCTCAACGGCCTCGGCACCGTGAAGTATGAGGAGCTCTTCGTCGTGTACACGAAGGTGGCCGAGCTGCTCGACCGCGCCGACATCACGCCCGTGCGGCCCGAGGTCGGCGAGTTCGTCACGAGCCTCGATATGGCCGGCCTCTCGCTCACGCTCGTCTTCCTCGACGACGAGCTCGAGCAGCACTGGCTCGCCCCCGTCGACACGCCCGCCTACCGCCGCGGCGCGATGCCCGCCCGCGAACGCGCGCCGCGCACGTCGTTCTGGGAGGCCGGCACGGATCCGGTGCCCGATGCATCCGCCGACTCGCGGGAAGCCGCCGCCTCGATCGCCGAGGTGCTCGACCTGTTTCGCGACGTCTGCGCACGCGAAGAGGCGGAGCTCGGCCGCATCGACGCGATCGCCGGCGACGGCGACCACGGCCAGGGCATGAAATACGGATCCGCGGGCGCCGCGAAGGCCGCCCACGTCGCGATCGCTGAAGGCGCCGGCGCGCGCACCGTGCTCGTGCGCGCGGGCGAAGCCTGGTCCGATTCGGCCGGCGGCACGTCCGGGGCCCTGTGGGGCGCCGCACTGACCGCGGCAGGCAGTGCGTTCTCCGACGATGCTGACGTGACCTCGCGCGACATCGTTGCCGCACTCGATGCCGGAATCGACGCGATCCTGCGCCTCGGCGGCGCGCACGAGGGCGACAAGACGATGGTCGACGCCGCTGTCCCCTTCCGCACCGTGCTCGCCGACACGTTCACGGGCGACAACGCGGCAGAGGCGATCCTCGCGGCAGCCGGCGCCGCGCGTACCGCCGCGGACGCGACCGCCGACATCGTCGCGCGGCTCGGCCGGTCTCGCGTGCTCGGCGACAAGTCGCTCGGCACGCCGGATCCCGGGGCGATCTCGTTCTCGATCCTCATGAAGGCGCTCGGCGACCACCTGTCCTGAGCGCCCGCTCCACACCCGACCACACACTCACATCACGGAGGACCCCATGGCCTGGAACATCATCGTCGGCGGCGACAACGCCGGATACGGCTACAAGGAAGCGCTCAAGGCGGTGCTCGAGGCCGACGACCGGGTGGCGTCCGTGCAGGACGTCGGCGTCTCGGGCCGAGAGGACGAGACGGCCTACCCGAACGTGGCGACAAACGCGGCCGAGAAGATCGCGGCGGGCGAGGCCGACCGCGCGCTGCTCATCTGCGGCACGGGCCTCGGCGTGGCGATCGCCGCGAACAAGGTGTCCGGCGTCCGGGCCGTGACCGCTCACGACCTGTACTCGGTGCAGCGCTCGGTGCTCTCGAACAACGCGCAGGTGCTCTGCATGGGCGAGCGCGTCATCGGCCTCGAATCCGCGAAGGCACTCGTCGACATCTGGCTCAACCTCGAGTTCGACCCGAACTCGTCGTCGGCCGCCAAGGTCGACGCGATCTGCGCGTACGACGGCTCGCTCGAACAGGCCTGAGGGGAGTCCCCACATGAGCACACTGTGGGTCGGCACCAGCTGGAAGATGACGAAGACGCTCGCCGAGGCTCGAGCGTGGGCCGCGGGCCTGCGCGCGTACCTGTCGGGCGGCGCGCCCGAGGGCGTGCGGCCCTTCGTCATCCCCTCGTTCACCGCCACCACCGCGGTGCGCGACGAGCTCGGCGCCGACTCGCCCGCGATGCTCGGTGTGCAGAACGCGCACTGGGAGGACGCCGGCCCTTGGACAGGCGAAGTCTCGGTGCCCCAGGCGAAGGACGCCGGCGCGCAGCTCGTCGAGATCGGTCACTCCGAGCGGCGCGAGCACTTCGGTGAGACCGACGAGACCGTGCGCCGCAAGGTCGCCGCGACCCTGCGTCACGGGCTCACGCCGCTGCTGTGCATCGGCGAGAGCCTCGAGGTGAAGCAGTCCGGCGGATCCGCACGGTTCATCGTCGAGCAGGCCGACGCCGCCCTCCGCGGCCTCGGCACGGACGAGCTGTCGCGCGTCATTCTCGCCTACGAACCGATCTGGGCGATCGGCGAGCACGGGCGGCCCGCGACGGAGGCCGAGCTCGAAGCGCCGTTCGCCGCGCTCGGCGAGCAGTACGGCGGCGCCGTCGCCGGCCTGCTCTACGGCGGATCCGTGAGCCTCGACAATGCCGCCGACCTGCTCGGGATCCCGCACGTGACGGGACTGTTCGTCGGCCGCACCGCGTGGCAGCTCGACGGGTACCTCGAGCTGCTGCGCATCGCGGAGACGCACGCTCGCGCGTGAGTCAAGGGATTCGCGGGCCCGCTCCGAGCCGCGGCGCACCCGGCGGCGTCCGATGGCCGCGGATCCGCGCCGGTATCCTATGGGAAGAGTGATCCAGCGGCTCCCGCAGCCATGGTGACGACGCTGCTGAGGGGGGAACCGCCGATGGCCATCCGACGACACGTGCTCCGCGACGAGGTCGAGGAGCTGATCCTGCAGCGGCTGCTCGAGAACCACTGGGAACCGGGCGCCAGGCTCAGCATCGACGGCCTCGCGCGCGACCTCGATGTCTCGCCCACGCCCGTGCGCGAGGCGCTCGTGTCGCTCGAACGCTCTCGACTCGTCGAGTACGTGGCGCTTCGCGGATACGTGGTGGCGCCAATGCTCGATCGCGAGCACATGACCGAGCTGCTGGATGCGCGCCGGGTCGTGGAATCGGCTGCGCTCGGGCGAGCCTTCGAGCGGTGGGAGCAGTTCTCCGCCGACCTCAGCGCCGCGCACGCCCGCCACGCCGAGGTGCTCGCACACATCGAGGCCAGCCGCGAACAGGATCCCGAGGCCGCGCTCGACTACGCGCTCATGCACGAGCACTTCCAGGCCGACTGGGAGTTCCACCAGACCTTCTTCGAGCACGCGGGCAACCGGTATCTGCTCGACATGGTCGAGAACCTGCGCACGTACACCCACCGCATGCGGCAGACGTGGACCGGGGGCCCCGAGGCATTCGACGGCCGCGCCGCGCTCGACGAGCACGGCAAGATCCTCGAGAAGGTGCAGCAGCACCATTACGACGGCGCACTGCAGGCCCTCGACGCACACCTCAAGGGCGTTCTTGCTCGTTCCCTCCCTCAGGACCCGGCCGTGCCGTCCGAGCCCTGACCTGTCACCCCACAGGGTCGCCAAAAAATTCGGGTCAGCGCGTGCGCTGACCCGAATTTTTTGGCGACCCATCGTTCAGGTGGTCGCGACCTCGGCCTTCTTCTTGCGGGCCCAGCGGGCGGGGAGGTTCTCGCCGTCCCACACCTGGATGATGCCCCAGACCACGGCCGTGAAGGGCACGGCGAGGATCGCGCCGAGGATGCCCGACAGCACGGTGCCGATCGTCAGGGCGACCAGGACGACGAGGCTGTGCAGCTTGAGCGCCCGGCCCATGAGCACGGGCTGCAGGAAGTTGCCCTCGAGCTGGTTCACGAGCACGACGATGCCAACGACGATGACGGCCGCGAGCAGGCCGTTGTCCATGAAGCCGCCGTCGACGAGCGCGATAAGGGCGGCGAGGATCCCGGCCAGCGTCGCGCCCACGATCGGGATGAACGCGAGCAGGAAGACGAGCAGCGTGAGCGGGAAGGCGAGCGGGATCTGCAGGATGAACAGGCCGATCCCGATGCCGATCGCGTCGACGGCCGCGACCGCCGCCGTGCCGCGCACGTAGGCGCCGATCGTGTCGACGCTCTTCGTGCCGACGCGCTGCATGCGGTCGTACCACTCGCCGCGGAAGGGGCGCAGCAGGAAGTTCCAGATGACGGGTCCGTCCTTCAGGAAGAAGAACAGCACGACGACCATGAGCACGAAGCCCGTGATGAATGTCGCGACGGCGCTCACGCCCGCGATCGCGCCGGATCCGACCGTCGAGCCGAAGTTCGCGCTGGTCGCGAACTCCTGCAGTGCGGCCCACCACTCGTCGATCTGAGCCTGATCGGGTGCCCACGGCAGGTGGTTGACCCACTCGATCACCTGGTTGACGCCCTGCTCGGCGCTCTTGTACAGCTCGTTCCACTGCGCCATGACCGCGCTCACGATGGCCCAGACGACCCCGCCGATGACGACGACGATGCCGAGCAGCAGGATCACGGTCGCGAGCACGGCGGGCATGCGCTTGCGCATCCATCCCATGACGGGCTCGAACGCCGCGGCGAAGACGATCGCGAGGATCACGGGGATCACGACGACCGTGAGCTGGCGAAGGCCCCAGATCACGGCGACCGCGAGCACGGTGACCGCGATGATCTGGATGGATCGCGTCGCGAGCGCGCCGAAGCCGTCGCGCCACTGGCTGTGGACGGGCGGCGCGGCGGGACGCGGCGCGGGCGGTGCGGACGGAGTCTGACGTCGACCGAAGACCATGGGATCCCCCTTCTCGATGTGCCTATCCTGCCGCACCGAGACCGGGGATGGTGCGCATCGCGCGCGTGGCGGATCCTCGCCCCAAGCGTCTTCACAGCACGACGTCACGGGGCGACGTCACAGCGCTACTTCACGGCTCCCGCCGTCAGCCCGCCGACGATGTACTTCTGCAGGAAGAGGAAGAGGGCGACGACCGGCAGCGCCGCCATGACGGCCCCGGCGGAGAACGCGCTCCAGTCGGCGTACCGCGGATTCGACACGAGCTTCGTGAGGCCGACGGCGAGCGTCTGCACGTCGGCGTCGATCAGGACGACCGACGCGACGACGAACTCGTTGACCGACGCGATGAAGCTTAGGAGCGCCACGACGGCGAGGATCGGCGTCACGAGCGGCAGCACGATCGTGAAGAACACGCGCGCGTGGCCCGCACCGTCGATGCGCGCGGCCTCGTCGATCGACTGCGGGATCGTGTTGAAGAAGCCGTACATGAGGTAGGTGTTCACGCCGAGCGCGCCGCCGAGGTACACGAGGATTAGCCCGATGCGGCTGTTGAGGCCGATCGCGGGGAACCAGTCGCCGAGCGCCGACAGCAGCAGGAAGATCGCGACGACCGCGAGCAGCTGCGGGAACATCTGCACGATGACGATCGAGATGAGCCCGACGCGGCGGCCCGCGAACCGCATGCGCGAGAAGGCGTACGCGGCGAGCGCGCCGAGGAACACCGTGAGGATCGCGGTGATGCCCGAGATGATGAGCGTGTTCGCGAACCACGCGGGGAAGGGCGCCTGCGGGTTCTGCAGGATCCGCGCGTAGCTGTCGAAGCCGATCGCCGAGAACAGCGCGTTGGATCCCGTGAGCGTGCCGCGCGGGTTGAGCGAGCTCGAGATGACGAACACGATCGGCAGCATCGCGACGGCGAGCACGACGACGCCCGTGAGGTGGCGCCAGCCCGTGTCGCGGAACCAGGAGGCGAGGCGGCGGGAGGACATCAGTTCAGCTCCTCGAGGGACTTGGTGCGCCGGAACGCGATGATCGAGATGACGGCGACGAGGACGAAGATGATGATCGTGTAGGCGCTCGCGAGGCCGTAGTCGCGCGTCTGCCCTGTGAAGGCGACCTTGTAGACCATCGAGATGAGGATGTCGGTGTGGCCGACGGGGATCGGCGCCGACGAGTCGCGCGGCCCGCCGTCGGTGAGCATGTAGACGACGTTGAAGTTGTTGAAGTTGAACGCGAACGACGAGATGAGCAGCGGCGCGATGCTCACCAGCAGCAGCGGCAGCGTGATCCGCCGGAACGCCTGCGCGGGGTTCGCGCCGTCGACGCGCGCCGCCTCCTGCAGCTCGGCGGGGATGGACTGCAGGGCGCCCGTGCACACGAGGAACATGTACGGGAAGCCGAGCCACACGTTCACGATGAGGACCGACGCCTTCGCGAGCCACGGATCCGTGAGCCACGGGATCTCGGCGCCGCCGAAGATCACCTGGTTGAGGAAGCCGAAGCTCTGGTTCATCATGCCGGCCCACACGAGGGCCGAGAGGAACGACGGGATCGCGTAGGGCAGGATCAGCAGCGCGCGGTAGATGCGGCGGCCGCGCATGCGCGGGTGGTTGAAGGTGATCGCGAGGAACAGGCCGATCGCGAAGGTGAGCGCGACCGTGAGGAGCGCGAAGGCGAACGTCCACAGCGTGACGTAGACGAGCGGGCCCGCGAGGCGCTGATCCGTCACGGCCTTCACGAAGTTGTCGAAGCCGACCGCGACCTTCCAGCCGGGCATGAGCTCCTCGCCGTCTGCCGACGTGAACGCGCCCGTGCCGATGTCCTCGTAGACGACGCCCGTCGCGGTGTCGGTGACCGATCCGGTCGCCTCGTCGTACTCGAGCGTCGACAGGTAGCGGTAGGCGCTGGATCCGTCGGGCGTGCTGAGGCGGCCGTCGTCCGGATCCGACGAGAACGGCACCGACAGCGCCGTCACCTCGTCCTGCCGCTCGAGCACGTCGGCGAACTGCAGCGTCTCCCAGCCCGGGGCCGCGACGGCGCGGTCGCCCTCGAACGTCGCGCCGCTGACCTCCTCCAAGGGGCGCTCGCTCGTGCCGAGCAGCGCGTCGCCGTCGGGCGTCGTGACGAGCAAGCCGAGCTCGCCGGATCCCTCGACGACCGCGACGGGGTAGGCCGGCGAGTCGGGCACGCGCTCGAGGGACGACGCCGTGAGGGCGTTCACGGCCTGCTCCTTCGAGCCGTTGTGGCCCGTGCCGTAGTTCGTGAAGCCGACGTAGCCCGTGTAGAGCAGCACGAAGACCTGGAACAGGGCGAGGAAGATGACGCCCGGCGCGAGGTACTTGGCGGGCAGGGCGCGGCGCGAGAAGTAGATCCAGTTCACGAGCGTCGCGACGGCGACGACGATCGCGATGACACCCCACTCGCCGAAGCCCGCGAGCACGAGCACGGCGTAGATCGCGACGGCGTCGACGATGCCGACGAGGATCAGCTTCGCGATGAGGACGCGTACGCCGCCGGACGCCTGATCGGCGATCCCCCGCGCCCGCGCCTGTCGGCGCGCGCGTCGGGCGTCGGTCGTGACGCGTTCGGTCTCGGTGCTCATGTCTCTCCTTCTCTCACCGGCTCACTCCTCATTGGGTCGCCCCCGCATTGGGTCGCCACAAAAACCGGGTCGAGGCATGCCCGCACCCTGTTTTTGTGGCGACCCATCGTGTGGAGGGGGCCGGTCAGCCGATGGCGCCCTCGATGTCGGAGGCGAGCTGCTGCCAGCGCGACACCGGGTCGGAGCCATTGATGATCTCGGCCTGCGCGATGCCCCAGTACTCCCAGACCGCGCCCATCTCGGGGATGGCGGGCATGGGGACAGACTCGGCGCCGACGGCCGCGAAGCCCGCGATGATGGGATCCTCCGACGCCGTCTCGGCGGCGGCCGACAGGGCCGGCAGCACGGTGCCGGTCTCGAAGAGCGACAGCTGCGCCTCCTCGGTGCCGAGGTAATTCACGAGGAAGTCGGTCGCGGCGACCTTGTTCTGCGACTCGGACGAGAGGAAGAAGCCCTTCACGCCCGCGAAGGGCGAGGCGACCTCGCCCGTCGGGCTCGGCACGGGGTCGATCGCGACGTCGATGCCGGCGTCGGTCGCGGCCTTCACGTTCCACGGGCCCGTGAGCCAGAACGCCGCCGTGCCGTCGAGGAACGCCTGCTTCGCGATGTCGCCGTCGACGTCGGTGTTGAACACGCCCGTGCCGTTCTTGCCCTGGCCCGCGAGCCACGTCGCGAACTCCTCGCCGCCCGCATTCCCGATCTGCAGGTCGGACGCGTCATAGCCCTCGTCGTTCGTGCCGAACACGGGCGCCCCGAACGCGGTCTGGAACGGGTACAGGTGGTACGGGTCGCCCTCGGCGCCCTGCTCGACCGTGAACGGCTGCTCGAGGCCCGCGTCGCGGCCGGCCTGGATCATGTCGTCGAACGTCGCGGGCGCCTCGGGCACGAGCTCGGCGTTGCGCAGCACCGCGAGGTTCTCGACCGCGTACGGCAGCATGTACACGGTGCCGTCGTAGGTGGCGGCCTCGATCGCGACCTCGAGGTAGTCGCCCGCCGAGGCGCCGAGCTCGAGCGGTGCCACGACGCCGTTGGTCGAGAGCTCGCCGAGCCAGTCATGTGCGCCCATGACGATGTCGGGGCCCTCGCCCGTCGGCACCTGCTGGATGAAGTCGTCCTTGATGTCGGCCGTGTCCTTGCCCACGAGGTCGACCGCGACGCCCGCCTTCTCCTCGTACGCGTCGGCCGCGCCCTGGAGCGCGTCGACGCGCTCGGCGTCGGCCCACACCGTGAGCGTCGTCGACGCGCTCTGGCCCTCGTCGCCGGATCCCGCGTCGTCCGCGGGGGCGTCGGATCCGCCCGCGCACCCCGCGAGCGAGAGCGTCGTCGCGAGCGCGAGGGCCGCAGCCGCGCGCCCCGTCTTCTTCACCGTCATCGGTGTGCCTTTCGTCCCGCCGGCGTCCTCGCCGGAATCTGCAAACGCTTACACTATGCGATCGCGGCAATGAACCCGACTTTCAGGGATCGGCCCGCCGCTTTCGGAACCCCAGCATGCATGATCCGCAGGTATTTTGCAAGCGTTTCCAATTTCAGCGCGCCTGCCCTACGCTGTCAGCCATGAACAGCGAATGGTGGCGTACCGCCGTGATCTACCAGATCTATCCGCGCTCGTTCGCCGACGCGTCCGGCGACGGCGTCGGCGACCTCGCGGGCATCACGCAGCGGCTCGGCTCGCTGCGCGACCTCGGCATCGACGTCGTCTGGCTCTCGCCCTTCATGACCTCTCCGCAGAAGGACGCGGGCTACGACGTCGCCGACTACTGCGACGTGGATCCCCTCTTCGGCACGCTCGCCGACTTCGACGAGATGCTCGCGCGTGCGCACGAGCTGGGGCTGCGGGTCATCGTCGACCTCGTGCCCAACCACTCGTCCGACCAGCACCCGTGGTTCCAGGAGGCCCTCGGCGCGGCGCCCGGCAGCGCCGCCCGGCAGCGCTACGTGTTCCGCGACGGGCGCGGGGAGGCGGGCGAGGAGCCGCCCAACAACTGGCAGTCGGTGTTCGGCGGATCCGCGTGGTCGCGCCTGCCCGACGGCCAGTGGTACCTGCACCTCTTCGACGCGTCGCAGCCCGACTTCGACTGGTCGAACGCCGAGGTGCAGGAGGAGTTCCGCAGGATCCTGCGCTTCTGGCTCGACCGGGGCGTCGACGGCTTCCGCGTCGACGTCGCGCACGGCCTCGTGAAGGCCGACGGCCTGCCCGACTACACGGCCCCCGAGGGCGCCGACTCGATGGGCGGCGCCGAGCCCGTGCCGTACTGGGGCCAGGAGGGCGTGCACGAGATCTACCGCGACTGGCGGCGCGTGCTCGACGCGTACGACGGCGAGCGGATCCTCTGCGCCGAGGCGTGGATGCCGACCGTCGCCGAGATCGCCCAGTGGGTGCGTCCCGACGAGATGCACCAGGCCTTCAACTTCGCCTACCTCACGACGCCGTGGGAGGCGCCCGCGCTGCGCGAGGTCATCGACGACTCGCTCGCGGCGTTCGGCGGCGTCGGGGCGCCCTCGACCTGGGTGCTGTCGAACCACGACGTCATCCGCCACGCGACGCGCCTCGCGCTCGGCGACGAGTTCCCGCAGGGCCACGGCATCGGCCCCGCCTCGCCCGGTCGCCCGGACCCCGCCGAGGGCCTCGCCCGCGCCCGCGCCGCGACGACGCTCATGCTCGCGCTGCCCGGCTCGGCCTACGTCTACCAGGGCGAGGAGCTCGGCCTGCCCGAGGTCATCGACCTGCCCGACGAGGCGCGGCAGGATCCGACGTGGTTCCGCACGAACGGCGAGCGCTACGGCCGCGACGGCTGCCGCGTGCCGCTGCCGTGGACGGCCGGCGCGCCCGCGTACGGCTTCAGCGAGACGGGCAAGGCGTGGCTCCCCCAGCCGGACGACTGGGCGGGTTTCGCGCGCGACGAGCAGGAGGGGGATCCGTCCTCGACGCTCGAGCTGTACCGCGCCCTCCTGCGCCTGCGCCGCGAGCACGGTCTCGGCGGCTCGCCGCTCGAGTGGCTCCCCGAATCGGCCGGCGACGTCCTCGCCTTCCGCACCGGCGACGTCGCGGTCGTGTCGAACCTCGGCGCGGATCCCGTGCCGCTGCCTGCAGGCGAGGTGCTCGTCGCGAGCGGGCCGCTCGCGGGCGGATCCCTCCCCCGCGACACGACCGCCTGGATCCGGGTCGCCTGAAGCCGGGCTCCCCGCACGCGAGATGAGATGATGCGTCGGTGAACATCGCTGAGGTCGCCCGCGCCGCGGGGGTGTCGAACGCGACGGTCTCGCGCGCGCTCTCGGGGCGCGGATCCGTCTCGCCCCACACGCGCGAGAAGGTGCTGCGGGCGGCCGACGAGCTCGGCTACGTCGTCTCGCAGGCGGCCTCGACCCTCGCGAGCGGCCGCAACCGCAACGTCGGCATCGTGCTGCCGTTCCTCGACCGCTGGTTCTTCACCCAGGTGCTCGCGGGCGCGCAGCAGCGGCTCATGCGCGCGGGCTACGACGTGACGCTCTACAACCTCGAGGGCGACGGCACCGAGCGGCAGGAGGTGTTCGAGCACTTCCTGCCGCGGCAGCGGGTCGACGCCGTCATCGCCGTCTCGCTCGAGCTGGGCGAGGACGAGGTCGCGCGGCTGCACGCCCTCGACAAGCCCCTCGTCGGGGTCGGCGGGCCGATCGAGGGCGTGCGCACGCTCGCGCTCGACGACGTGCGCGCGGCCCGGCTCGCGACCGAGCACCTCGTGGGCCTCGGGCACGAGCGGCTCGCCCACATCGGCGGCGACGAGGCGAGCGACCTCGACTTCCACCTGCCCACGCGGCGCCGGCAGGGCTTCGACGAGGCGCTCGCGGCGCACGGCCTGGACCCGGGCGTCGTCGTGGGCGCCGACTTCACGGTCGAGGGCGGCTACCGCGCGGCCAAGCAGCTGCTCGGATCCCCCGCCGGCGCGCGCCCGACCGCGATCTTCGCGGCGTCGGACGAGATGGCGATCGGCGCGATCCTCGCGGCCCGCGACCTCGGGCTCGTCGTGCCGCAGGACGTGTCGATCGTCGGCGTCGACGGCCACGACATGGCCGAGTTCTTCGGCCTCACGACGATCGCGCAGTTCCCGCGCACGCAGGGATCCCGCGCCGTCGACGTCATCCTCGCAGCGCTCGACGGCGCCACGGCCCCCGACGAGAGCGAGATCCCGTTCGAGCTCGTCGTGCGCTCGTCGACCTCGCGCCCGCGGCGCTGACCCTCACCCCCGCGCGCCTCACCCCGCGCGCCTCACCCCGCCGTCGAGGCGCGGATCTCGAGCTCGGGGGCGAAGACGACCGACTCGCGCGGGGCGCGGTGGTCGCGGATGTGGGCGATGAGGAGCTTCGCGGCCCGCGCGCCCATCGCGAGGGCGGGCTGGCGCACGGTCGTGAGCGGCACGGCCGCGACCGACGCGAGCGACGTGTCGTCGAAGCCGACGACCGCGATGTCCTCTGGCACGCGCACGCCGCCGTCGAGCAGCGCGCGCACGAGGCCCATCGCGAGGTGGTCGTTCGAGCAGAACACGGCGTCGGGGCGGTCGGCTGGTGCGCGCTCGGCGAGCGCGGCGCCGAATGCACGGCCTGCCCATGGATCCGTGCGCGGCAGGCGCTCGGAGGGAAGCGAGAGCCCCGCCTCGGCGAGCACCGCGGCGGCGCCGTCCTCGCGCTCGCGCACGTGCGGGATCTCTCGGCGGGATCCGAGGAACAGCACGCGGCGCCTGCCCACCTCGAGCAGATGGCGCGCGGCGAGGCGGCCGCCGCCCGCGTTGTCGAACGAGACCGACGAGAGCTCGTCGGCGGGGTCGGTCGCGTCGACGAGCACGACGGGGATCCCGCGACCGCGCAGCCGCTCGACCTCGCTCTGGGTGTCGCCGAACGGGGCGAGCAGCGCGCCCTCGACCTGCACCGACTCGAACAGCCCGAGGTGCGCGCGTTCCTGCGCCGCGTCGTCGTCGCTGTTGCCGGCGAGGACCCGCATGCCCTCCTCAGAGGCGGCGTCCTCGGCGCCGCGGATGAGGGATCCGAAGAACGGGTTCGAGATGTTGATGACCGTCATGCCGATGAGGCCGCTGCGGCCCGCGCGCAGCTGCCGCGCGGCGGGCATCGGCGCGTAGCCGAGCGTCTCGGCCGAGGCGCGCACGCGCTCGCGCAGCGCGGCGCTCACGCGCTGCGGGCGGTTGAGGGCGTTCGAGACGGACGCGATCGAGACGCCCGCGTGCTCGGCGACGTCGCGGATCCCTATGCGCTTCATCGAGCCCCCTCCCGGCCGTTCCCTCATCGGCGAGTGAGCGGCCTCATAGACATCATGCCCCAGCAAGCGTTTTCCCGCGCGAGGACGCGCGTCGACGGACGAAGACCCGTCCGCACCATCCTCCGCCTGCTCGCCCGGCGCCCCGGGCGCATGACGGTCGCGATCCTCGCCTTCGCGGTCAAGGAGACCCCCTGTGGGCGCTGCCCGTCATCACGGCCGGCGTCGTCGACATCGTCTCGACGGACGGCGAGCTGTCGGCCATCTGGTGGTGGTTCGCGCTCGCGATCCGCTGGTTCTCGTCGCGCCGCTCGCGCGTGCGCAACGAGCGCTACCGTCGCGAGGTCGAGGGCTTCGCGGCGCGGGTCGGCGAGATGGCGACCCTCATCCCCATCACCCGCGCGCACGGGCTCGAGCAGACGGCCGTCACGCGCGTCGCATCGAGCGCCGACGAGGTGCTCGAGGAGCCCGACCTCGAGATCAACGACGGCCGCGACGCCGTCGACGCCATCGGCGGCGCGATCGCCCTCGAGGGCGTCGGCCACACCTACCCCGACGGCGACACGACGGGCGTCGAAGGCATCGACCTCGAAATCGCGCCGGGCGAGACCGTCGCGTTCGTGGGGTCGAGCGGATCCGGCATGTCGACGCTGCTGAACCTCGTGCTCGGTTTCATCCGGCCGACCGCCGGGCGCATCCTGCTCGACGGCCGCGACCAGGCCGAGCTCGACCTGCGCACCGTGCGCCGCCACATGTCGGTCGTGCCGCAGGAGTCGGTGCTGTTCGAGGGATCCATCCGCGAGAACGTCGTCTACGGCCTCGAGAACGTGCCCGACGAGCGCGTGCGGGAGGCGCTCGTCGACGCGAACGCGTGGGAGTTCGTCGAGGGCCTCGACGCGGGCTGGGACACGGTCGTCGGAGG
>Ga0079224_100005731_pt1 | contig 16370 bp, 14 predicted proteins | sample Stecom2015_FD_80414 | JGI IMG/M metagenome (GOLD analysis project Ga0079224, IMG submission 80414) | Agricultural soil microbial communities from Utah to study Nitrogen management - Steer compost 2015 | ecosystem: Environmental > Terrestrial > Soil > Agricultural land | place: USA: Utah... | reverse complement strand
GCATTGTCCACGTGGGCGATATGACCGGCAGCGCCATCACCAACAAAATGCTGGACACACTGGCGACACGGCCCAATGTCCGCCTGCTGACTCACCATACCGCCATCGACCTGATTACTTTTCCGCATCACGCGCTCGATCCGCTGGCGATCTACGAGCCGATGACCTGTCACGGCGTTTATGCACTCGACCGTAACACCGGCGAAATCATCCGCATTCTGGCCGGATATACGGTGCTGGCAACCGGCGGGCTGGGGCAGATTTACCGCAACACCAGCAACCCGCGCGGCGCGCGGGGCGACGGGCTGGCGATGGCGGAGCGGGCCGGCGTGCGTATTGTGAACATGGAGTACATTCAGTTTCACCCCACGACGCTCAGTGTGCGCGGCGCGCCTAATCTGCTTATCAGCGAAGCGGTGCGCGGCGAGGGCGGGGTACTGCTGACGCCCGACGGTCAGCCGTTCATGCACCGGTATTCGCCGGAATGGCGCGATCTGGCCCCGCGTGACGTGGTGGCGCGCGCGCTTCACATGGAAATGCTGGAACACGGTTACGATCACGTGTATCTGGACATCGCCAGCAAGCATCCGGCAGTGTTTATCCGCGAGCGATTCCCGCAGATTGTCGAAAACTGTGCCCGCTACGGCATTGACGTGACTGCTGAACCGATTCCCGTCGTTCCGGCAGCCCATTATTCGTGCGGCGGTGTGCTGGTGGATGAATGGGGGCGCACCAATTTCGACGGCCTGTACGCAGTCGGTGAGGTGAGCTGTACCGGCCTGCATGGGGCCAACCGGCTGGCAAGCACCAGCCTGCTGGAGGGTCTGGTGTGGGGAGATCGGGCCGCGCGCGATATTCTGGCGAGTCCGCGCGACCCGATTGACAACGCTCGAGTGCCGGGCTGGGTGTACCGGGGCGACAGCGACCCCGACCCGGCGCTGCTCGAAGGCGATATGACGACCATCCGTAATATCATGTGGCATTATGTCGGGTTGGTGCGCACGGAGGAACGGCTGGCGCGTGCCCAGCGTGAACTGCGCCATCTGTGGCACGAAATCGAGGAATTTTACCGCACCACCCGCTTAAACGATCAACTGATCGGCCTGCGTAACGCCGTGCAGGTAGCCCGGCTGGTGACGTATGCGGCTATCCGTAACAAAACCAGTCGCGGGGCGCATTACCGCGCTGATGCACCAGCAGCCATACCGCAGGCTGCGGAAGTCGTTCAGGCGAGAGGATAAGTAGATGAGCGAATTTATCTATCTGGATCACAGTGCCACTACGCCCACCGACCCGCGCGTGGTTGAGGCGATGCAGCCGTACTGGACCACCACATTTGGCAATCCATCCAGCCTGCATCAGGTTGGCAAAGCAGCACAGGCGGCACTTGAACAGGCTCAGGAGACTATCGCTGCCGTGCTCAACTGTCAGGCGGCGGGGCCGTCAGAGATTGTCTTTACCAGCGGGGGGACGGAGGCGGATAACCTGGCGCTCAAGGGGGTGGCGTATGCCATGCGCTCGCGCGGGCGCGGCCAGCACATTATCACGACGAGCGTGGAGCATCATGCGGTGCTGGATGTGGCGAAGGAGCTTGAGGCAGATGGATTCAGCGTGACGTTCCTGCCGGTGGATCAGTATGGCCGGCTGACGCCGCAGCAGGTTATCGAGGCGATGCGCGATGATACCGTGCTGGTAAGTGTGATCTATGCCAACAACGAAGTCGGCACGGTGAACCCAATTGCCGAAATCGGCGCGGCGATCAAACAGAAGAACCGCCGGGTGTTGTTCCATACCGATGCGGTACAGGCTCCCGGTCTGCTGCCGCTGGATGTGAAGGCGCTCAACGTCGATCTGATGAGTCTGTCGGCGCACAAATTCTATGGCCCCAAAGGAATAGGTCTGCTGTATGTGCGGCGGGCTGTGCCACTCAAGCCGCAGATGGAAGGGGGCGGCCAGCAGGCGCACCGCCGCAGCGGGACCGAACCAGTGCCGCTCATCATGGGCATGGCCGAGGCGCTGCGACTGGCTGAGGCCGAGCGCGAAGAAACGGTCAGCCGCCTGACCGCGATGCGCGACGACCTTATTTCCCGCCTGCTGGCGACTATTCCCGAAGCCAACCTGACCGGCCACCCCACCGAACGGCTGCCGGGGCATACCAGCTTTACCATGCGCCTGCTCAACGGCGATTCCATCCTGCTCGACTGAGTGAAATTGGCATCGGGGCCAGCGGCGGCAGCGCCTGCACCACCGGCCAGCAGGAACCCAGCCATGTGCTGCTGGCGATGGGGGTTGACCCCGATCACCTGATGGGGCAGATGCGTTTTGTGCTGGGCAAGCACAGCACGCCGGAACACGTAGATCGCCTGATTTATCATCTGGGCGTGCTGGTGGAACGCCACCGGGCGATGGTGCCGGATATGGGGGCGTGATGGGCAAACCCCGTTATGTGGTGACTCTGGAAGATAACCCGCCGCCGGAAGACCTGGATGCTGTCCGCAGCGGACTGGATCAGTTTAACCGCAGCGCGATTGAAACCGCCAAGGGCGATGATTACCAGCCGCTTCATCTGCTGGTGCGCGACAATGATCGCCGGGTGATGGGCGGGCTGCTGGGGGCGTCGTGGTGGGGCTGGCTCTATATCAGCATCCTGTGGGTTCACGAGGACCTGCGCGGGCAGGACTTTGGCACAGACCTGATGCGCACCGCAGAGCAGGAAGGGCTGCGGCGCGGGTGTCATTCCGCTTTTGTGGATACGCACAGCTTCCAGGCGCTGCCGTTTTACCTGAAACTGGGGTACGAGGTGTTTGGTCAACTGGAGGATTTTCCGCCCGGCCACGCCCGCTACTTCCTGCGCAAGCGGCTGGTGCCCAGCGACTGAACGAAAATAAAAAGGCCGCCGTCAGCAAAGGCGGGCAGCGGCCTGTACGATTCCCTAAAGGGGCTTAAAGATTCGGGTTGGTCACCTGATAAATCATGATGAGGTTGCCACAGGTATCATCAAAGATGGCGGAGATTGAATCGCCTGTGTTGGTTGGTTCCACCGTGAATACCACCCCCAGACCCTTCAGGCGTTCATATTCTGCGTGAATATCGCTCACTTCAAAGGCGGTGAAGGGGATACCATCTCGAACCAGGGCTTCCTTGAGCGCCTTCATCGCCGGGTAGTCTGCATTTGGCTCCAGCAGCAGTTCAGGGCCGTTGGGGTCTTCAGGCGAAACCACTGTCAGCCAGCGGGCGCCGTTCCCCAGCGGAATATCCCGCTTTTTCACAAACCCCAGTTTTTCGGTATAGAATGCCAGGGCCTTGTCATAGTCACCGATGGATACACTGGCAAGCGAAATTTTCATGTGGATTTCCCTTTTCTCAGAATGGCGGTTGCCGTACGGCAGTCAAGCTGACGAAACTCACGCGGGCTGATTCCAAAATGCTGCCGGAATGCCTTGCTGAAGGCGGCATGTGTATCATAACCGGCGGCCAGCGCCACCTCGGTAATATCCACCGCGCCCATCCGCAGCTTGTAGCCCGCACGCTCCAGGCGGACACGCCGGACATAGCTGGCCACACTTTCCCCGGTGGTGGCGGTGAAGATTCGATGCAGATGTGGCACAGAAAAGCCTGCGACCTGTGCCAGTACGTCCCGATGAAGCGGCTCGTCCATATGCTCGCGGATGTATTCCTGAACCTGCCTGATGCAGCGGTCATGATGTCGGTTGATGAGTTTGGTCTCAGTCCGCATGAGGGTATTCTATCCTGTCAGAACAAGCGTTCGCTATTCCAAATGTATCATTTACAGCTTATCCCATAGCTTATCATAGAAATTGCTTGACATTGGACGCGGTTGCGGTACACTCATGCGCTATGATTGCGAAATGGTTCACATTTACGCGCCGTGAGCGTCGTCGCCGTACCTGTGTTTCTGGTTCGGTGGTTTAGGCGTGTAAACCAACTGTTTCGAGCAGCCGAGAAGCCTCAAACCCCGAACCGAATCGGGGTTTTTTTGTGTCGTCTGGAGGGACAACTGTGGCAGAAAGACCGGAAGTCAAGAAAGTGGTACTGGCGTACAGCGGCGGGCTGGATACATCGGTGATCGTGCCCTGGCTGCGCAACAATTACCGGAACTGCGAGGTCATCTGTTTCTGCGCCGATCTGGGGCAGGAGGAGGAACTCGATGGGCTGGAGGAGAAGGCGCTCAAGTCCGGCGCGAGCAAACTGTATATCCGCGATGTACGCGAAGAATTTCTGACGGATTTTGTTTACCCGACCATGCAGGCGGGAGCCGTTTACGAGCGCGAATATCTGCTGGGGACATCATTCGCGCGTCCGCTGATTGCCAAGCATCTGGTCGATATTGCCGAGATCGAAGGGGCAGATGCCATCGCGCACGGCTGCACCGGCAAGGGCAACGATCAGGTGCGTTTCGAGCTGACGGTGATGGCGCTCAATCCCAAACTCAAAGTAATTGCCCCCTGGCGCGAATGGGAAATTCGCAGCCGTCAGGACGCGCTGGCCTACGCCGCAGAATTTAATGTGCCGGTGGCGCATACCGAAAAGGACATCTACAGCCGCGACCGCAACATCTTCCATCTCAGTCACGAGGGCGGCCTGCTGGAGGACCCCTGGAACGAGCCGGAAGAGAGCATGTACAAGATCACCAAAAGCCCGTTCGATGCGCCTGATACCCCGGCTGTGGTCGAGATCGGTTTCGAGCAGGGCGTGCCGGTCAGCATTGATGGCGAAAAACTGCCGCCAGTGGAATTGTTCACCCGCCTGAACAAGCTGGCCGGCGAACACGGCATTGGCCGCGCCGACATTGTGGAGAACCGCCTGGTCGGCATGAAGAGTCACGGCGTTTATGAAACCCCCGCCGGGACGCTGCTGCTCAAGGCGCATCAGGCGCTGGAAAGCATTACGCTCGACAAACACGTCATGCATTACAAGGATTTTGTGGCAGTCAAGTACGCCGAACTGGTCTACAACGGTCTGTGGTATACCCGCCTGCGTGAAGCTCTCGACGCCTTCGTGAAGGTGACACAGGAGAACGTGACCGGTGTTGTCCGCCTGAAGCTGTACAAAGGCAACATCATTATCGCCGGGCGCAAAAGTCCCTTCAGCCTGTACCGTGAGGATTATGCTTCGTTTGGCGAAGAGGATGTCTACAACCAGAAGGATGCCGAGGGCTTTATTGCCCTGTTTGGCCTGCCGCTGAAGGTCGAGGCCATGCTGACAATCGAAGGTGGTGGCGCGAGTCGCTATCGCAAGCCGGATTACAGCAAGTTCAAGCGAGACTGACAACCTGCAATGTGAAGGGCGCACGCATGGGCGGCGATTGTTGCCTGTCTGCGCCCTTCGCAGCGAATCCTTTATCATATCGGTGAGGAGCAGAGCTGATGAGCTTATGGGGCGGGCGTTTTTCAGAGCCGACGGATGATGATCTGCGGGCGTTGAACGACAGCATTGGTTTTGACCGGCGCATGTACTGCGAAGACATTGCGGGCAGTATCGCGTATGCGCGGGCGATTGCAGCTGTTGGCGTGATTGCGGCGGCGGAAGCGGAGACGATCATCAGCGGCTTGCGGCAGGTGCAGCAGGAATTTGACAGCGGCGCGTTTGAGTTCACACCTGCTGATGAGGACATTCATACGGCTGTCGAACGCCGCCTCACCGAACTGGTTGGGCCAGTTGGGGGCAAACTGCATACCGGGCGCAGTCGCAACGATCAGGTGGCGACGGACTTTCGCCTGTGGGTCATGAACGCGCAGGACGAACTCGATCAGCATATCGCCGCGCTGCAAATGGCGCTGATCGAACAGGCGGAGGGCCACCTCTATACCGTTATGCCTGGTTATACCCACCTTCAGCCGGCGCAGCCGATCACGCTGGCGCACTGGCTGATGAGCTTCTTCTGGATGCTGGCGCGTGACCGCGAACGGCTGGCCGATGCGCGGCGGCGGACCGCCGTACTGCCGCTGGGATCGGGGGCATTGTCCGGCACCCCACTGGCAATAAACCGTCAGGCACTGGCTGAAGAATTGGGCTTCAATTCGTATAGTCAGAACAGCCTGGACGGGGTGAGTGACCGTGATTTTGCGGCGGAGATGCTGTTCGCGCTTGCGCTGATGAACACCCACCTCAGCCGCCTGGCCGAAGACATCATCGTGTACAGCAACCCGCTGTTTGGCTTCATCACACTTCATGACCGTTACAGCACCGGTTCGAGCCTGATGCCGCAGAAGCGCAACGCTGATCCGATGGAACTGACACGCGGCAAGGCCGGCCGGCTGATTGGTCACCTGACAGGTTTGCTGACGACACTTAAAGGGCTGCCGAGTGCCTATAACAAGGATTTGCAGGAGGACAAAGAGGCTCTGTTTGATGCGGTTGATACCATGCATCAGATACTGCCGGTAGTAACGGCTATCATCCGCACCTTGCAGGTCAACCCAGACAGGATGCGCGCCGCGCTGGATGAGGAACTGCTGGCAACCGAACTCGCTGACTATCTGGTTGGCAAAGGTATGCCATTCCGGCAGGCGCATCATGTCGTCGGCGGGGTGGTGCAGTTCGCTGCGGCGAACCGGCTGAAGCTGTCGCAAGTGCCGCTGGACAAGCTGCGGGAATTATCCGAGCTTTTTGATGCGGACGTTGCCAGTGTGTTTGATTTTGATGCTGCTGTTGCGCGCCGTGCGGCCCCGGGAGGCACAGCACCACAGGCTGTCCAGGCGCAGATTAAGGCGGCACGACAATGGTTTGAAAATCATCGCAGCTAATCTTTGTGCAGGTGACACAATTTCAGGCATATAATTTATATGAAATTGTGCCGTATAGAACCATCCCCTTGACTCTTTACGAATTGATGGTTACGCTTTACACAAGTTAAGTACAGAATCAGTGTAATCAATGAACACAAAGTATTTCGCCATCCTCATCAGCCTGATCGTTGTAGTCGTACTCGTCCTTATTATTGGCGGTCTATAACGGCTTGGGTGGCGAAAGTTTAGCGTATATCGAAAATCAGCCCCCAGGCCAGGGGGCTTTTTTATTTTGGCGAGTGGAGACGATGGAAAACTATCCCGACTCAGAACCTCATATGTTCGACCCAACACAGCCGGCTGCGACCCATACAGCATCTGGATTCCGTCGTCAGTTTGTCGTGTTCATCCGCGCGCTTTCCATCGCCATCTGCTGAGAAAGCGCGCTATTTTTTTAGCTCCGGGAGAGAAAACAATGCCTGCTGAATGGATCTGGATGGATGGCAAATACGTTAAGTGGGAAGAGGCTACGGTACACGTAACGACTCATGCATTGCATTATGGTTCCAGCGTATTTGAAGGTGTCCGGGCGTACAGCACACCGCAGGGACCAGCGGTTTTCCGCCTGCGGGAACACACCCGGCGGCTGGCTCATTCCGCGCGTATGGCCCGGATGGAGATGCCGTTCAGCGAGGACGAAATCAACAGCGCGATGATCGAACTGATTGCTCGCAACGGCCATGAAGCCTGCTATATCCGCCCGCTGGTGTTTCGGGGTGCGGGGCCGCTGGGTCTCGAAGGGCGCAAGAACCCGGTCAACGTCGTCATGTTTACGATGGAATGGGGGGCGTATCTTGGGCAGGAGGCGCTTGAAAATGGAGTTGATGTCCAGATCAGTTCATGGCGGCGGCTGGCCCCGGATACGGCGGCTTCGCTAGCCAAGATCGGCGGACAGTACGTTAACAGTCAGTTCATCAGTATGGAGGCGCACGATAACGGTTTCAACGAAGGGCTGGCGCTGGACATATACGGTTACGTCAGCGAAGGTGCGGGCGAGAATGTCTTTGTGATTATCAACGATGTGGTGTATACGCCGGGTCCGGCGTCGAGCATCCTGCTGGGCATCACCCGTGACTGCGCGCTGACCATTCTGCGCGACATGGGCTACACCATCCGTGCCGAACATATCAGCCGCGACATGCTTTACATCGCGGACGAAATTTTCTTTACCGGGACCGCTGCCGAAATCACCCCGGTTCGCTCGGTTGACCGGATGCCGGTTGGCGCGGGCGGGCGCGGGCCGATCACCAAAGCGGTGCAGGACGAGTTTTTTGCCATTACGTCCGGGCGCAAACCGGACCCCTATGGCTGGTTAACCTACGTGAGACAATCTGAACCGACGAGTGGGGATTGAGAGGGAGACGTATTCAATGCAACTCACTGGCGCTGAAATCATCATGGAATGTCTGCTCCGCGAAGGGGTGGAGGTGATGTTCGGGTATCCCGGCGGCGCGATTCTGCCGACGTACGATGCCATGACCAAGTACCCGCAGATTCATCATGTGCTGGTGCGCCACGAGCAGGGCGCATCGCATATGGCGGATGGCTACGCGCGGGCCACCGGCAAAGTCGGTGTCGCAATTGCTACCAGCGGTCCCGGCGCAACCAACCTCGTGACCGGTCTGGCAACCGCGATCATGGACTCTTCGCCGGTAGTCGCCATTACCGGCCAGGTGGCGCGCGGGTCGATTGGGACCGATGCTTTTCAGGAAACAGACGTGACCGGGGTCACGCTGCCGGTGACCAAGCATAACTATCTGGTAGCCGATGTGGATGAACTGGCATATGTGATCCGCGAGGCGTTCTATATCGCGCGCACGGGGCGGCCCGGCCCGGTACTGATCGACGTGCCCAAAGATGTGCAGATCGAAAAGACTGAGTTTGTGTACCCCGAAGGCGATATTCGCCTGCCCGGTTACAGGCCGCCGCAGGAGGCCCCGGCAGATCAGATTGCTGCTGCTATTGAATTGATTAACCGGGCGGAACGGCCAGTGATCCTTGCCGGACACGGCATTCTGATGGGACGCGCAATGAACGAACTGCGCGAACTGGCTGAACGAGCCGGTATTCCGGTGGCGCTGACGCTGCTGGGGAAGGGCGCAATGCCGGAAAAACATCCTCTGGTGATGGGTATGATGGGGATGCACGGCGCGGCTGCCTGCAATTATGCCATTCAGGAGGCCGATCTGTTGATTGCGCTGGGGATGCGCTTTGACGACCGCGTGACCGGCAATCTCAAGACCTATGCTCTCAACGCCCGCAAAATTCATATCGACATCGACCCATCGGAAATCAATAAAAACGTGAAAGTCGATGTGGGTATTGCCGGGGACGTGCGCACAGTGGTCGCGCAGCTGCTTCCGCACGTCGAAGTCAGGCAGCACCCCGACTGGCTGGCGCGTATTCGTGACTGGCAGGAAGATGCTGACGAACGGGATATTCTGCATCATGACACCGGCGAACGGCTGTTAGGCGCGCAGGTCATCAACGACCTGTGGAAATTTACCGGCGGCGAAGCTATCACCGTGACCGATGTGGGCCAGCACCAGATGCTCGAAGCGCAGTATTACCCGCATCAGCGGCCCGCCACGATGATTACCAGCGGCGGTCTTGGGACGATGGGCTTCGGGTTGCCGGCAGCGATTGGCGCGAAGTTTGGCCGGCCGGACGAAGAGGTCTGGGCGATTGTGGGTGACGGCGGCTTCCAGATGACCATGTGCGAGCTGGCAACTGCGGCACAGGAAAATGTCGATATCAACATCGCCATCCTCAACAATGGCTTTCTGGGCATGGTGCGCCAGTGGCAGGAATTCTTCTATGAGGAACGTTATCACGCCACGCCCATGTTCAACCCGGATTTCTGCAAACTGGCCGAGGCGTTCGGTGTCCCTGCCATGCGGGTGACCAGCCGCAGCCAGATCGAAGAATCGGTGGCATTTGCGCGCAGCGTGAAGGGGCCGGCGCTGGTGGAATACGTGATCGAAAAAGAAGAAATTGTGTACCCGATGGTTCCTGCGGGGGCTGACCTGCACAACATGATCCGGCGGCCAAAGCCGGGTGAGGTGATTCAAAGATGACCGACCAGAGCGCGACTCAACAGCAGACTGAACAGCACCAACGACACACACTGGTGGCGCTGGTGGAAAACAAGCCCGGTGTCCTGAACCGGATTGCCAGCCTGTTCCGGCGGCGCAACTTCAATATCGACAGCCTGACCGTAGGGCGGACTCATAAACCGCATGTTTCGCGCATGACGATTGTGGTAGACTCCGCGCAGGCTAATCCCAATCTGATTGCGGCCAACCTGCTCAAGCTGGTCAATGTGATCGAAGTGCGCGTTATTTCCGGCGAGCCGCACGTTAGCCGCGATCTGGCGCTGATTAAAGTGCGCAGCGACGACCCGGAATCGCGCAATGCTGTGACTGAATTGTGCGAACGCTATCCGGCACGTATTGTGGACATTGGCACCAAGGTGGCGATAGTCGAAATCGCATCGCAGGAAAGTATTGTCGAGGCGCTGATCGAGGAACTGCGGCCTATCGGTATTGTCGAAATGGTGCGCACCGGTGTGGTGGCGATGGGACGCGGAACCCGCATTCAGGATACGGAATACGAGCCGCCAGTGAAGATCAAGCAGAACAGCAACGGTTACCAACGCTTCAGTGTGTAACGCTTACGGGAGCGGGCGTTCGTGGTGAGCGCCCCCTGATTATGGAGAAATATACATGGCAACACTGTACTACGACAAAGATGCTGATCTGAGTCTGCTCGATGGCAAAACGATTGCGGTTATAGGTTACGGCAGCCAGGGCCATGCTCACGCGCTGAACGCCAGAGACAGCGGCGTTAATGTGGTGATCGGCCTGCACGAGGGCAGCAAGAGCCGTGCCAAAGCCGAAGCCGACGGCCTGAAGGTGATGTCCGTTGCCGATGCGACAAAGGCGGCTGACATCGTCATGGTCGTGATTCCCGACACCAAGCAGGCGCAGGTGTACGGTGAATCGATTGGCTCGAACCTGAAGCCGGGCAGTATGCTCATGTTTGCGCACGGCTTTAATATTCACTTCGGCCAGATCACCCCGCCGGATTCGGTGGATGTGGCGATGGTCGCGCCCAAAGCGCCGGGTCATCGTGTCCGTGAGGTATTTGTCGAAGGTGGGGGCACTCCCGGTCTGGTCGCGGTGCATCAGGACGCAACGGGCAACGCCAAAGCGATTGCGCTGGCCTATGCCAAAGCGATTGGCTGCACCCGCGCCGGCGTGATTGAAACCACGTTTAAGGAAGAAACCGAGACCGATCTGTTTGGCGAACAGGTGATCCTGTGCGGTGGGGTAACGGCGCTCATCCGCGCTGCTTTCGAGACTTTGGTGAAGGCCGGGTATCAGCCAGAAGTGGCTTACTTCGAGTGCCTGCATGAACTCAAGCTGATCGTTGACCTGCTGTACGAAGGCGGCCTCAGCTATATGTGGTACAGCGTCAGTGATACGGCGGAATACGGCGGCTATGTCACCGGGGATCGGATCGAGGAAATGGTCAAGGAAGACCTCGATGGGATTCTGGATGACATCCAGAGCGGCAAGTTTGCGCGGGAATGGGTCGAGGAAAACAACCAGGGTCTGCCCAACTTCCGCGAGCGCCGCCGGCGCGAACATGATCTGCTGATCGAATCGGTTGGTGCTGATCTGCGCGATATGATGACCTTCCTGAAAGCCAAACGGATCAAGCAGGAGTCGTAAGCACATGGATGATGACTCTGGCGTAGTTACGAAAGGGGGTGATCGGCATGTCTGAAGATGGCCTTAGCGACCTTACCGACCTGACATCCGTAAGCCAGTTAGATCATGAAAGGATCACTCCCAATGACAACCGAATCGGTAGACTATGTACGCATTTTTGATACGACACTGCGCGACGGCGAGCAAAGCCCCGGCGCAACACTGACCAGCGCCGAAAAGCTGGAAATCGCTCGGCAGCTCGCCCGGTTGGGTGTGGACATTATTGAAGCCGGTTTTCCCGCCGCGTCGCCCGATGATCTGGCAGCGGTTCAGCGCATCGCCCGTGAAGTGGGCACGCCTGACGGGCCGGTGATCTGTGGGCTGGCGCGCGCCGTCGAATCAGATATTCTCGCGGCATGGGAAGGCGTGAAGGATGCCGCCAAACCGCGCATCCATACGTTTCTTGGCACGTCGGATATTCACCTGAAATACCAGACCGGCCTCACCCGCGAGGAAGGTCTGGAACGGATAAAAATGGCGGTGACTCTGGCGCGCAGCCTGTGTGATGATGTCGAGTTCAGCCCGATGGATGCCGGGCGTACCGACATGGATTATCTCATTAAGGTGTGCGCACTGGCGATTGAGTGCGGGGCGACAACGCTGAATATCCCCGATACCGTCGGCTACGTAACGCCGGAAGAATGGCACGATACGATAGCCAATCTGATTGCCGAGACGCCGGGCGGTGGCCCCGGCAGCGGGATTATCTGGTCGGTACACTGCCACAACGATCTCGGACTGGCGACAGCCAATACGCTGGCCGGCGTACTGGCCGGTGCGCGTCAGGTCGAGGTGACGATCAACGGCATTGGCGAACGCGCCGGTAACACCAGCCTCGAAGAAGTGGTTATGGCGCTGCGGACCCGCCCGCAGTTCTACCATGTGGATACACGCATCAACACGCGCGAGATTATGAAGACCAGCCGCATGGTCAGCAACTACACCGGTCTGAGCGTCCAGGCCAACAAGGCTATTGTCGGCAAAAATGCCTTTGCTCACGAAGCCGGCATCCATCAAGACGGCGTGCTGAAGCATCACAGCACCTACGAAATCATGCGGCCCGAAGATGTAGGCCTGGCCCACAGCGATCTGGTGCTGGGCAAACACAGCGGGCGCCATGCCCTGCGCGCCCGGCTGCGCGAACTTGGCTATGAGATCAGCGACGACGAACTGCAAGAGGTCTTCAAACGGTTCAAGGATCTGGCTGACGCCAAGAAGACCGTCACCGATGCCGATCTGGAGGCGCTGGTGGCTGACCAGGCGCAGGGGCCGGGTGAGTTCTACAAACTGGTTGACATTCAGGTCACAAGCGGCACGATGGGGATGCCCACTGCAACGGTTAAGCTGGAAAATGGTGATGGTCAGCGCATCGTTCATGCCGCCGTGGGAACCGGTCCGGTGGATGCGTCTTTCCGCGCCATCGACGCGGTAGTGAAGATTCCCAATACACTGCTGGAATACAGCGTCCACAGCGTTACCGAGGGGATCGACGCGGTGGGCGAAGTGACAGTACGAATCTCGCCAAAGGATGACCCGCGCTCATTTGGCGGTTATGGCGCGGATGATGACATCATTGTCGCCAGCGTGCGCGCTTATCTGGCGGCGCTCAATCGGATGATCGCTGTAACCGGAGCGGGCGGACGCACGCCCGAAGGCGAAGCGGCGACAGTCAATATCTAGCCGGAAGTTTTTTGACAGATTGGAATCAATTGAGGAAGCGAGTCAATGGGTGTAACAAACGGCAATCCCCGTACCCTGTTCGAGAAAGTATGGGACAGTCATATCGTCAGGCCGCAAACCGCGGAGACCCCGGCGGTGCTGTATATCGACCTGCATCTGGTGCATGAGGTCACCTCGCCGCAGGCGTTTTCGATGCTGCGCGAGCGAGGGCTGAAAGTGCGCTGCCCAGATAAGACGCTGGGCACGATGGATCACAGCACACCCACGACGCCGCGCAACGCAGATGGCATTATCCCGATTCTGGACATGCAGGCGGCCAAACAGCTTGACGTGATGCGCCAGAACTGCGCCGATTTCGGCATCAGGCTCTACGATCTGGGCAGCGAGAATCAGGGCATTGTGCATGTGATCGGGCCGGAGCAGGGACTCACGCAGCCCGGTATGACCATCGTGTGCGGCGACAGCCATACCAGCACACACGGCGCATTCGGTGCGCTGGCGTTCGGTATCGGCACGAGTGAAGTGGGTCATGTGCTGGCAACCCAGACACTACTGCAAAACAAGCCCAAAACGATGGCCGTGCGCGTGAATGGCCGCCTGCAACCGGGAGTCACGGCCAAGGACATCATCCTCGCCGTGATCGCCAAAATCGGGGTGGGTGGCGGTACGGGTTACGTCTTTGAGTACATGGGCGAAGCGATTCGCAGCCTGAACATGGATGGCCGCATGACCATCTGCAATATGTCGATTGAAGGCGGCGCTCGCGCCGGCATGATCGCGCCGGATGACATCACCTTCGAATATATGGCGGGTCGTCCGTATGCGCCGAAGGCTGCGGATTGGGACAGGGCTGTGGCACAGTGGCGGCAACTGCCAACGGATGATGGCGCATCGTTCGACAATGAAGTGGTACTCAACGCCGACGAACTGGCCCCGATGATTACCTACGGCACGAACCCGGGTATGGGAATGCAGATTGTGGATGTCGTCCCTGACCCGGACAAGCTGAGTGATCCATCGGCGAAGGTCGCGCTGGACAAGGCGCTGCGCTACATGGACCTGCAACCTGGCGAACGGCTGCTTGGCAAGCGGGTAGATGTGGTATTTCTGGGTAGCTGCACCAATTCGCGCATCAGCGATCTGCGGGAAGCGGCGCGCATTCTCAAGGGCCGCAAAGTGGCGGATGGCGTGCGCCTCCTGGTTGTGCCCGGTTCGCAGCAGGTCAAGAAGCAGGCGGAAGACGAAGGGCTGGATCGGGTGTTTCGTGAAGCCGGGGCCGAGTGGCGAGAGGCGGGCTGTTCGATGTGTATTGCCATGAATGGCGACCAGCTTCAGCCGGGGCAGTACGCTGTCAGCACCAGCAACCGCAACTTTGAAGGCCGGCAGGGCAAGGGCGGACGCACGTTTCTGGCAAGTCCGCTGACTGCTGCTGCCACGGCGATCAATGGTGTGATCAGCGATGCGCGTGAATTTGTCCTGGAGTATGCCTGATGGAACCGATCAAGTCCTTTACCGGCAAGATTGTGGCTCTACCGATCAACGACATCGACACCGACCAGATTATCCCGGCCCGTTTCCTCAAGACGACGGACAAAGAAGGGTTGGGCAAGGCGCTGTTTTCTGACTGGCGCTACGAAAGTGACGGCAGCCCCAAGCCGGACTTTGTGCTTAACAGGCCGGAACATCAGGGCGCGAGTGTGCTGGTCGGCGGGCACAATTTTGGCTGCGGCAGTTCGCGCGAACATGCGCCCTGGGCGCTGCTGGGCGGCGGCTTTAAGGCGGTAGTCAGCACCTACTTTGCTGATATTTTCCGCAACAACGCGCTCAAAAACGGCCTGCTGCCGATCACAGTAGATGAACAGACACACCAGCAGCTTATCAGTCTGGCCGAGGAAGACCCGAATACAGCGGTCACCATCGACCTTCAGACGCTGACGCTGACGCTGCCGGATGGCCGCCGCGTTGAGTTTCCGATTGACAGCTTCTCGAAATACTGCCTGCTCAACGGCGTCGATCAGCTCGGTTTCCTGCTCAGCCTCGAAAATGAAGTCGTCGCCTATGAAGAGTCGCACCCGGCTCGGGTTAACACGCTGGTCGGCTAACGCATATGATTTCCAGGGCACATCGCCGGATGTGCCCTTTCCTGTGAGTGATGCAACAAGAGGGATACCATCATGACGACAGTCGCCATCTATGACACCACGCTTCGGGACGGAACGCAGCGCGAAGGGATTTCGCTGTCTGTAGCGGACAAGATACGAATTACGAAGCTGCTGGATGATCTGGGTGTGGCCTATATTGAGGGCGGCTGGCCGGGTTCTAATCCTAAGGACGCGACGTATTTTGAGATAGTGCGCTCGCTGCAACTCAAGCACGCCAGAATTGCGGCCTTCAGCTATACCTGCCGCAAAGGCAGCCGCCCGGAAGATGACGCCAATATACAGATGCTGGTCGATGCGCAGACGCCCGTTGTCACGATTGTGGGCAAAACGTCGATGCTGCATGTCACCGACGTGCTGCAAACGACACCGGAAGAAAATCTGCGGATGATCGAGGACACTGTGCGTTACCTCAAGGGGCTGGGCAAGGAAGTCATCTACGATGCCGAGCATTTCTTTGACGGCCTGAAGCTCGATCTCGAATACGGTATGGATACCGTTGCGGCGGCGGTGAGAGGCGGGGCGGACTGTGTGGTGCTGTGCGATACTAACGGCGGCGCACTCCCCTGGGAGGTGACGCAGTATTTTGAAATGGTCACGCAGGCTTTTCCGGATGTGCCCTTTGGCATTCATACTCATAACGATAGCGAACTGGCCGTCGCCAATACACTGGCAGCGGTGCGGGCCGGGGCCGTGCAGGTACAGGGGACAATCAACGGCTACGGTGAACGCTGCGGCAACGCCAACCTGTGCAGCATTATCCCCGACTTACAGATCAAAATGGGCTATAACTGTGTGCCGCCGGAAAGCCTGCGCACGCTGACGAAGCTGTCGCGGGTGGTGGCCGAGATTGCCAACCTCGCGCCGGACGATCATCTAGCGTATGTCGGCAAGAGCGCCTTCGCCCATAAGGGCGGCATCCAAGTCGCGGCGATCCGGCGCAATGT
>Ga0079224_100005729_pt1 | contig 16372 bp, 18 predicted proteins | sample Stecom2015_FD_80414 | JGI IMG/M metagenome (GOLD analysis project Ga0079224, IMG submission 80414) | Agricultural soil microbial communities from Utah to study Nitrogen management - Steer compost 2015 | ecosystem: Environmental > Terrestrial > Soil > Agricultural land | place: USA: Utah... | reverse complement strand
TGACAAAAAGTTTTGAAGACAACATAGTATCTACGCTCGCGTCCAGCCACGCGCGTCTAATACGTCGCTGCAGGTGAAAACATCAATTTCGGCCCACTACCGAACCGAAGGAAAGCTCCCACGGATAAGGAAGCACTCGTGTGCTCACTCGAGCATCTCGAAGCCTGCGAGGCGTGTCAGTAAATTACTCAGAAGCACATTGGAGGATTATGAATAAGATAGGATTCCTGGCCGGCGTTATAGTCACGCTAGGTGTTTGTACTACTTTTTGGTTTGTCGAAACGACGTCGTCGCAGGTTACGGTTAAACCGAACGCGGTCAGAATGGCATCGATACCTTCGGATACGGAGAAACGCCTTTCGGCACTGGAGGCCGACAATTTAAAACTGAAAAAGGATGTCGCCGGATTAAAACTTCTCCTTTCCGGTCTCGACAAGGGCGTTACGACCTTAAAGAACAATTACGAAAAACATACGCATAAACTTGTCGGTCCGACCATGACCTACGGTAATTTCCAAGTCGCTGAAAAGAACGGCTTTGCGAACATGCTTCCGTATATGACGGCTGATCAATATAAAGCCAACGGCGGATTTATGACCGGGGGGCCAATTCAGAAATAGCCCGGCAAAATGGCGGCGAGGTCAGCTTCAGCGAAGCTTTCTAAGAGTTTTGCCTCCGAATTACACGAATTAACGCGAATAGGATAATCTTTTCCTATTCGCGTTTTTTCGCATATTTAGCGGGCAATATTCTTATGAACGGACAGATCACTAACTTTATCAAGCATCACTATCGGCATTTTAATGCGGCGGCGCTCGTTGACGCTGCGGAAGGTTATAAGAAACATCTCGCGGGCGGCGGGAAGATGATGATCACGCTCGCGGGTGCGATGTCGACGGCGGAGTTGGGACTGTCGTTAGCCGAAATGATCCGTCAGGATAAGGTGCAGATCATTTCGTGCACGGGTGCGAATCTCGAAGAAGACCTTTTCAACCTCGTCGCACACGATTTTTACGAACGCGTGCCGCATTATCGCGATCTTACACCGCAAGATGAGCAGGCGTTGCTCGATCGCCATATGAATCGCGTGACCGACACCTGCATCCCCGAAATGGAGGCGATGCGTCGGCTTGAAAACGCGATGGTCGAGGTCTGGACGCGCGCCGATGTCGAAGGCCGACGGATGTTCCCGCACGAATTTATGTATGAGGTCCTTCGGAACGGCTCGCTCGAGGAGTTCTACCAGATCGACCTCAAAGATTCGTGGATGTACGCCGCGATGGAGAAGAACCTTCCGATGGTCGTGCCCGGTTGGGAAGATTCGACGATGGGCAATATGTTCGCGGGCCACGTTATCACCGGCGACGTCGAGAACGTCCACACTGTGCGCACCGGCATCGAATATATGACGTTCCTCGCCGATTGGTACACTGAGAACGCGAGCGAAGATTCCACGATCGGATTCTTCCAGATAGGCGGCGGCATCGCGGGCGATTTTCCCATCTGCGTCGTCCCGATGCTACATCAGGATCTGCAACGCGAAAACGTCCCGGTCTGGGGCTACTTCTGCCAGGTCAGCGACTCAACGACCAGCTACGGCAGCTACTCCGGCGCCGTCCCCAACGAAAAAATAACGTGGGGCAAACTCGCCGCCGACACCCCAAAATTCATCGTCGAATCCGACGCCTCCATCGTCGCCCCACTGATGTTCGCTTATATTTTGGGCTGGTAAGCGGAGCGCCGATGTTTACATATATCCTCGGCTGGTAGCTTTGTTGTATAGTTAACAGGTGGTGTGTGCGTTATGTTGACTACTGTAAAAGCAGAAGTTGAAGTTGGCGGGAATGTGCGGCTTTTGGAACCACTTGAGGTTTCGAAGACCACACGAGCACTCGTTACTCTCTTGGAGGAGAATGGCCATCCAAAGGATGCGAAAGCCTCACTCGCCTTCCTAAAAGCGAATAGGCTTCCCAAAAGCTCGCGCCCGAGTCCCTCTGAGATCGAAGCCCGTATAAGGGAGGCGCGCGACTCTTGGGATTAACGCCAACCAGGATTTACATCGACTCTTGTGTCGTCATCTATCTGGTGGAAGAGCATCGGGATTTTGCCCCTATTGTCGAATCCCTTTTAGAGAAGGCGCCTGACGCCAAACTTTTCATCTCTGACTTGACCGTAATGGAAAGTCTGGTTGGGCCGTTCAGGAGTGGTAACAAAGCTCTTGAAGCAAAGTTCAACGGGTGGTTCGCTGGCATAACGGTGCTTTCTCTCACAAACGAGATCTTTGTTGACGCTGCCCGTCTTCGTGCCGCCAACGCGTCGCTCAAGACTCCGGATTCACTCCATCTTGCCACCGCGACGCACTATTCGTGTGACGAATTTTGGACAAATGACGGGCGGCTCGACAAGGTCGCTCCGACGATCGTCAGAAATATTTTGTAAATATCTTGGTCGAATCCGACGCCTCGATCGCAGCCCCCGCTGATGTTCGCGTACATTTTGGGCTGGTAACGGAGCGCGGACACTCTCGTCTGCATCGCCGGTTCCTCCGGCGAGAGACGTATCTGTTCATAGACATTCCGACTGGTGCGCGTCATTGTTTCCGGTGGGGAAAGCAACATTCTCGGCGTCTGCGGACTCTAAGTGTAGTATTGAGTGCTGCATACAATTTATAGGGCCGAGGTATTTCCCTTGCGTTGAACATTCAGTCGAGGTAATCCAGATGAAAAGAACTCCTATCCTTCTCTCGCTAGCGATTTTTCTCTTGTTGTTTTTTGGAAAGACAGCGCTTGCTTGTTCATGTTCGGTGCCGGGCACGGTTCTCAAAGCGTATGACGATGCCGATATCGTCGTGGCAACGAAGTTGGTTGCGGTTGAGAAAGGTAGGAGAATCATGGGCACAAGTGAAACAGGTGAAGATCTTTACATCGAACGCATTGTTTCTTCGACGATGGTCGTTACAAAGGTTTACAAGGGTGCTGTTAAGGTTGGTCAGGAACTTAAGTTTGGCCAGGGCGGCGGTGGCGATTGTATATGGATGTTCGATGATAAGGGGATCGGCAGTGAATACTTGTTCTATCTTGGAAAGCCGACGAAAGGCCATCCTTTTTTACCCGAACCGAAGAACAGCGACGCTGAGCCAATGTATCACGCGATAATTTGCGGGCGTTCGAAGCACCTGAAGAACGCTTTCGAGGACCTCGCCTATCTCGACAATATTGACAAACTGCGTGGCAAGACTCGCCTTTACGGCACCTTCGAAGTATACGGCCGCACCGATTTTCCAAAGGAAGGTATCAAGATCAAGGTCGTTAGTGAGAAGGCAAGCTACGTGGTCAGGACCGACTCAAATGGTTTCTTCGAGCTTTATGATCTTCCGCCCGGTGACTACGACGTCTCGTTCGAGAGCCCATTTGGCTGGCGATTGGCAAGCTATGAGTACGGCAAACGAAGCAATGGGCATTTTCGCGTTCAGATCGAAAAGGGAAACGACAGCGAGTTCGATAAGAGTTTTTTTATCGATACAAGCATCCGAGGAAGAGTTTTGTCACCAACCGGCGAACCTATGGCGGGTGTCTGCGTGAACGCGATACCGATCCCTGTGAGGAAAGACGGTGATGACCGGGCTTACGGTTGTACTGAGAAAGACGGTACGTTTGAGATCAAGCGTATTGATCCCGGGAACTATGTCCTCGTTGCAAATGCCGACGGCCGAATAGACAGCACAAACCCGTTCGGAGCTGTTTACTTCCCCGGCGTTGATCAAATAAAGAACGCAGGAATTGTCACCGTCGAGGCGGGCAAACCGATCGTGGGCCAGACAATTCAGATACCTACGATGGTCCCGCTTGTGACGATCCGCGGCAGGGTTACATATTCGGACGGAAAACCGGTTGCCGAAGAATCCGTCGATTTCGAACCTGACGATACGGCCACGTATGGCGTCGTGCGTACAAAGACCGACAAGGACGGACGTTTCACATTTAAGCTCCCTCGTGGTGCCGCGGGTAAGGTCGTGGCCGGAATGTTCCTATTCGACGACGATTATAAGAATTGTAAGGAGATACTCGACTTGATCACACGCGACAACTCCGTCGCCCGCGAGATCGCATCCTCGGCTGTACGCGTTTCGACCGAATCGCCGCCACCGTCTGTTACACTCGTCTTCCCATTTGCGTACTGCAAACCCTCGGATAAGTGACGGTTGCCGGAGGATCGCTTGTTGCTCGAAAGGCTGTCGGTTTGCGGCGGTGTGTCCTGGAAAGGTAATCTAACCAAACAATTCTTTATCTGGAGACGATACAAATGAAACGAATTCTGGCGGCGATGGGCGTGGCGACGATCCTTACCGCACTACTTGGAGCTTCGGTTCTTGCACAGACGGGCAAGAACGATGCGGAGGCAAAGCTTCGTGCGAAGGCGTTGAAGATACACAAGAAGGTCATCACGCTCGACACGCACAACGACATCAGCACGCGGAATTTCACCGACGCAGTGAACTATTCGCAGAACCTCAACACGCAGGTGAACATCCCGAAAATGCGTAAGGGCGGCCTCGACGTATCGTGGATGATCGTTTACACAGGCCAGGGGCCGCTCACCGATGCGGGCTATGCGGCTGCGTATAAGAACGCAATCGATAAATTTGATGCGATCCATCGCCTCGTTGATAAATTCGCGCCGAATGACATCGGCCTTGCGCTGACATCCGCGGACGTTCGCCGGCTGCACAAAGAAGGCAAGCTCATCGCGATGATCGGAGTTGAGAACGGCTACCCGATCGGAACAGACCTTTCGCGCATCAAGGAATTTGCCGACCGCGGTGCACGATATATGTCGCTCGCACACAACGGCCACAGCCAGCTCGCCGATTCGAACACGGGCGAAGCCGACGGCGTTTGGCTGCACAACGGCCTCAGCGAACTCGGTAAGAAGGCGATAGCCGAGATGAACAAGTGGGGCATAATGGTGGACCTTTCGCATCCGTCGAAACAGTCGAATCTGCAGGCGATCGCTCTTAGCAAAGCTCCCGTGATCGCGTCGCATTCGGGTGCACGCGCTCTTTGCGACCACAGCCGCAACCTAGATGACGAACAGCTCGAGGCCATTCGCAAAAACGGCGGCGTTGTCCAGGCCGTCGCATTCCGCAGCTATGTGAACAAGGAAAAGAGCGCACTGCGGTCGGCAAAGCAAAGCGAGCTGCTCAAGGAGCTCGCCGCAAAAGAAGGATTTACGATACTCTCGCGTGCCGAGATGATGAAGCTGCCCGAGGCCGAGGCCGAGGCGTATTTTGGCAAGCTCCAGGCATTCCGCACGAAGAATCGCGACCTCATCAACGAACGCCTAAAGGACACGGCCCCTGACGTCAACGTCAAAGATTTCGTCAACCACATCGATTACCTCGTTAAGAAGATCGGTATCGACCATGTCGGCATCTCTTCGGATTTTGACGGCGGCGGCGGCGTCGAGGGCTGGGACGGAGCGGACGAGACCTTCAACGTAACGCTCGAACTCGTTCGCCGCGGCTACACCGAGAAACAGATCGCAAAGCTCTGGAGCGGCAACCTCCTGCGTGTCCTCGACGAGGCGCAGGCCGTCGCCCGCAAACTGCAGACTCAGAAATGATCCCAACATACGTTGAGGCCTCGGCGCTTTCGCACGTCATCGAGGCCTCAAAGCTACCTGGCTTCCCGTGCAGAAAACTGTCATTATCTTCGCAGGCCGAAATCCGGTTGCTGTTTGTGGTGACGAACGGATATGATTCGGATCAATGATCGATCGACGATCCTGTAAACGATCTGATACGGAAAACGGTCAAGATTGGCGCATCGAAGGTCTTTTGTGACTATTTGATAGGCTTCGGGATTTCTAATTATCTTGCGGACCTTTGATTCGAGTTGGTCGATCAGATCGTTCGCGACCGTTGCTCCGGCAACTCGTTTGTAATATTCCAAAGCACGCTTAACGTCACGATCCGCGGCCGAACTAAATAGTGCCTTCATCGTCGAACGTGATCTCGAAGCGATGCGAAAAACTCCTCTTGCGTCATCGCCGTCTCCGGCTTTTCATCCATTTCCCGGTCACGCCGCAAAGCCTCTTCAACCCTGTCGTCATCCTCTGTCGTAAAAGGAGAAGGCAGGGTAGAGATGAGCCGTTCAGCCTGTTGGCCACGTTCAGCCTCGGATAGTTTGAAAGCGAGTTCTTCAGCTTCAGCGATTATCGACATATTGATGACTCCGGAGCGATCAAGTCGCCCTTTGTTTACATTCTAGCATCGATCTGGCGTTTGTGGCCGCGGGTTTCGTAGCCGATGATCGTGACGACGGGTGCGAGCATCAGGATGATGAGGCATATCGGCATCGAGACGCCTAAGACTGCCGCGGCGAGCGAGGCGGCGATGACCAGAGGAGTACCGAGCAGCAGCCATAGGTGGAATCGGTCGAACGCATCGACAAGATACCCGTAGAACGCATAGATCAACGCGAGGAAGATGATGACAGGAACGGCGACGGAGAGCAGCGTAGCGAGCGGGCCGATCTTTGCCTTGTGCTCGATGAAGTAGGCCGCCGTGTGCAGGCCGGCACCCGTAGCGACGATCGACGCGAACGTTATCATCATACCGTAGCCCCAGACGAAGGACTTAGCACGCTTCTCATGCAGCATCTCACCCGCAGGCACAAGAAAATAGACCCACCACAACCCGAACGTAAGCCCCGTGCCCGCAACTCCGACAAGAGCGACATCGAGCGTCCAGCCTTGTGATTCGATAACGGCGGCTAGGGCCGCAACCGTGCCGACGACGCCTTCGCCGAGGGCGATGATCGCGACTAGCGAATAGCGTTCGGCGATGTGGTGTGCGTGCCACGGCGTGCCGCCGTCCTTGCCTTCGGCGAGATACGGCCCAAGCATCTCGATGCCGACGAAGATCGCCGTGAGCACGATCGTAACGCCGATCGAGAAGTTCAAAAAGATCAGGATGATCCAGCCAACCTGCGCGAGCGAGATGGCTCTGGCATACGCAAGGCAAGCTCGACGGCGCTCCGGATCTTGCCTTGCTGCCCGCAGCCATTGGAAGACCATCGCAAGCCGCATTATCACGTATCCAAGAACGACGATGCGGTTGTCCAGGTACTCGCCCTTTTCGATCGACGAGAATACGTCCGGCAGCCCGAGCGCGAGGATCAGCACGCCGATCATCTGCACCATCGTCGTAACGCGATAGATCCAGTCGTCCGTGTCAAAAGCCGATGCGAACCACGAAAAGTTGATCCATGCCCAACAGATCGCGAATACAACGAACGGGAACGCGATCAGCGCTGTCCCGAAATGGCCGTCCGCCACATAATGCGAAAATTGCGCGGCGGCCTGTGAAAATGCGACCACGAACGTCAGATCGAAAAGCAATTCCAGCGAAGTTGCGACGCGATGCTTCTCGTGCGGATCGCGTCCACGCATTCTTTGCCGGTGATGATGGAGGATCGATGTTCCGGCCACGGCCGCCTGCTCAGACATAGCTTACAAGATAGCAAGCGTCTGCATTTTTTTCATAAGCCATCCTTAGGTCGTGGGTTCGGACGCCATCATTTCGAGGGCGATCTTTGGCCATTAGCTACCCGCCATTCCCCCTAAGCGAAAATACTTCTTGACAAGCGTGGTATCATTGTAGGTGATACAACAGTCGTTGTATCCGCCGTCAGCCCAAGAGGTCGGACGAGGTGAGGTATGAAAAGTCTTATTTCAATTGCGCTACTGGCTACGGCCTGCTTGATGGTCTTTGTCGTTGGCTGGCGGTCACAATCTCCCGCACCTGCACCGGTGCCCGCACCAACACCGGGTTCGCTTGAAATAGTTCAAAGTTACACGATGCCTAAGGCTGCTGGTGGCATTCCATCCGGGTTTGGCTTTGTAAACGGAATACTCTGGTCTCGCGGCAGTCCGGATAACAAGACGAATGAGCTAATGTCCTCAGCAGACTATGGAGCGAACTGGCAGTTCGTTAAAGTTCCCCGTTCCGGGCGCAAAGACGATCCCGAAGGCCTCGGAGGGAACGGCGGATTTGAGTTCGTCGATCCGGAGAACGGCTGGGCTTATGACATCTATACGCTTATTCGGACATCGAATGGCGAACGAAGTTGGCAGAACCTTGACGATGTTCTCAAGACATTCAAGCTTACACAGATCCAAGCGGTTCACTTCGTTGACAAAGACACGGGATTCCTCGGCGCATCTGCTTCCTATTTGATCGACAAGGGGTTAGGTACGTCGTACTTCGCAATAGTCATACTTTGTACGACCGATGGGGGCAATAGCTGGCGGGTTTGCAAGAAAGAAGAAGGCGTCGGTGATGTGCGATCGATCGTTTCGTACGGAAGGCGTGTCGCCGTCCTGTCGAATATGGGCAGGATGCTCTATAGCGACGATCTTGGCAAGACGTGGACGAGCCTCGACCGCAAAGCGGACGTTAGCGCTTTGGTACCGGATTTCAATGGAAGATTTTGGCTTACCAGACGAGACGGTGGGTTAAAGTCAAGCACCGACCTAATCAATTGGACCGAATCGCGAGTCGGCGGCAAACCCATTACAAGAGAATTGGAGACGATAGCCTTCTCTCCGACCGGGAACGGCTTCGGCATGGCCGGAGGTGCCGACGGATATCTCCTAACGACAAGAGACGTTGGGGCAACATGGACACAGGTCGATCCAAGACAGGTTAAGGGAGATAGCTGGAATATCCGCATCGACGGCACCAAGGCGGCAATGTTGGTCAACGGACGCAGCATCATCACGGTGCGTTTGGATTGAAGGGAGCGGGTGAAACAACGGTTTTTGCTTTCGATGCATCAGGGAAGATGGTGGCGGAGTATTTGACGAACCCGCAAAGGAAAGGCCTATGTCAGTATGACTTATTCAAACCTCAATCATTTCGTCGTTATTTGTGCGGTCTGTGTAGCAACGATATTCGTCGGCGCTCAACGCTCCGAGGCTCAAGAGCACGTAAAGAAGCAGTCACCGACGAAGTGCGAGATGCTTCTACTGCGTTTTGACGAAGTGATAATGCAGGCGTCGGATGATCTGACGTTCCCGATATTTGTGATCGCGCATCGAGGTAAGGCGGAGAGCCGCCGGACCGCGGAACGGCGTCTGGATGGATATCGTAATTTGCGTGCCGCACGCGATCCGGAAGGGAAACTCGAGTTCGTCTTCGCGGAAGGCGACAAGGTTGCCGGTCTCGGTACGATCGATACCTATGTGAAGGGTCGCTTAACCACGACGATCTTCTTCGCGCACAACGACGTTGACCCTTGCGTTGGGCTCTGACGAGAGCTGTGGCGAACGCTCCTTTGAAGGTAGAACGATACTGCCGAGGAATGAATGATGAGAAACGCAAACACGAGAATTATCTATGGAATAGGCGTGGTTCTGCTCTTAGTAACCTCGTCGTGGTCGCAACAATTGGAAGTTGTGCCTTCGACCGAAGTGATGCCGGCGATCATTGCCCAGCCTGACAGTCCGCTTCGGATCGAAGAGTTTACGGTTGTTCGCGATCGCGACACCCACCGCATTTCAACACAGTTCACCGTGCGCAATACCTCGGACAAAGTGGTCAAAGAGTACCTAATAATGAGTTGGTACGACACAGATACTGGATGGATCGTCCACGGCCCTATCCCGTCAAATCGCAAGATGCTGCCGGGCCGAGCATTCAGCTCAAATCCCCGCAACAACATCCTGCGCGGACCGATCTCCGCATATGATGGAAAGCTGAAACGCATCGTGTTCGCAATGGTCTATTCGGTGATATTTGCGGACGGTACCGAATATTCCGCTGAAAGTACTTCGAAGGCTCTGCGAGGACGCTTAGAAGAATATGGCGTTGGTTGGTAAGAATCGTTAGACTTTCGTTGAGCAAGATAGGCAGATCTTATGGCGTTTGGTGAAGAGGCGATCACGGCGGAGCGGGGCGTTGGAGCGCGGACACTCTTGTCCGCATCGCCGGTGCCTCCGGCGAGAATTGGATTGACAACCACAGTTGTCGCGTAGGTTTTCGCGTGTCGCAAGCGACGCTCATGCGGACAAGAGTGTCCGCGCTCCGTTTCGGCGAGAATTGGATTGACACGCACAGTTGTCGCGTAGGTTTTCGCGTCGCGGCGACGCTCATGCGGACAGAGTGTCCGCGCTCCGTTGCGGCGAGAGTAAGGTTGACAAGCACGGGTTGCCGGCCTTGAAAGTAGCAATGCTGCCGTCGAATTCAATCGGGACCCTGAGGGAAATCTGGGATTGCATTGGGTCGTGCTGGAGCTCATGAGGTTGGACATTACCTCGTCAGTGAACCCCATAGTGCTTCCGGGGAAATGAAAGCTGTATTTTCGGGACTCGACTGGTTCGGTGGCCAAGAGTATCGTGCAAAGTGGTACTTCAAAGATTCTCAAAAGAAAGCTATCCGAGCCACGCTGACTATCCTCAGGGCAAGTGATCAATTCGTAACCTAAAGTGTCTCTGGAGTGATTATGGAAATCAAGAAGGTTTTACTAACTCTCGTTATCGTAGTTTTCTGTTCATTCTGCACATTTGCGCAAGACACGAAGGCGCTGCCCATCCCAAAATATGGGCCGTTCTATGCAGAGGTAATCAGATCGCTCGATCCGACAAATCCGATGTATCTAGCGATCGATGCAGGCATGCGCGGTCACGGTCCGCATTTCTTCTGGATGGATGAAATGAAGGCGAAAGGCATCAAGCATGCTTCCTTCAAGGTCGCGTTCGTTTGGTTTTCGGGGAACTTCTCGATGATCAAGGCAGTGCGTTCCACATATCTTCGAAACTACTTCGTGTTTTCGGACCCGATCAATGATCCAAAGATGACACGCTCCGATCTCGAACTTCAGCTGCAAGGCGAGGCCGAAAGTCGAGCGATAGACGAGGCCAGGTGGTTCTTGATAGATCGTCCAAGGCGGAACGAGCCTATTTGCGGCACGTTGTACGAGGAGATATTTGACGACGAACGCCTGCCTATCTTTTCGACCTCGTCGATCAAACTTCTGCCAACGTGTGATGGCCAAAAGGAAGACGAATGAGAATGGCGCGGTTACGTCGCGGAAGGACTTTATGGCGTTTGGTGAGGAGGCGATCACGGCGGAGCGGGGTGTTGGAGCGCGGTGGGAGCTTATGAGAACGAGAAAAGAACACGGGCGAACCCGAAAGGCGCGGTTCATTTCAGATATTTTTCTGACCTTGTGCGCGTTTGTCATCTTTTATGGTGTGGCTGACGGCCAGAGCCTTCCATGTCGATCTTTGTTCTCGGTTCCGGAAGCAGCTGCTGTGGCGCGGGGCGAGAACCCAAAGTGGGGACTTATTGACTGTAAAGGGAATTTAGTTGCGAAGATCGAATACGACCAGGCATTTCCATTCAACGACGGTGTTTCGGTCGTGGTCGATCAACGGGGTACGACGTTGGTGGATATTCGAGGGAAGCGGACGAGCCTTCCTGAGATCAGGCTGATAACTGCGTTCTCCGAGGGTCTTGCGATCGGGAGCAAGGGCGATGCCTATTTTATTTTTGACAAGACAGGGAAGACGGTCGCGCCGTTGCCGCCGAATTTTGAACCCGAGGATATTCCTCGTTTCTCCGCAGGTGAATTTATGTCCGGCCTTGCCCCGATCAACGGCAAGGATGGGGTTGGCTTCATCGATGAACGTGGGGTGTTCGTCATTAGCCCGAAGTTTGACTACACGAACGGTTTCTTTGACTCGATGGCGACCGTTTCGATAGACGGGAAGCGCGCGGTCATTGATCGGAAAGGCGATTACATACTCCCGCCGACTGAGGACTCTGTCGATGACCCTTCGGAAGGCTGGGTGTGTGTCGGCACCAGGATCAGCGTATGGACTTGGAAATATATCGATAGAACAGGGCGGACGCAATTGACCCTCTCTTACGACTATGCAGGGAGTTTTCATGAAGGACTTGCGCAGGTGGAAGCTGGCGGGAAGTGGGGCTATGTCGATAAGCGCGGCAAACCCGTTATCCCCTTCCGCTATGATGATGTGAGTGACTTCAGTTCAGGCTTCGCCGGTGTAACGGTCGGCCTCAAACTTGGTTTCATCGACCAAAAGGGCAGATTTCTGGCTCGACCAAAATTCGATTACCTTTACAAGATCGAGAACGGATTGGCGTATGTGACCCTTGGCGACCGAGAGGGCTATGTGGATAGATATGGCAAGTGGATATGGCAGAGCGCCCGGTGAGGTTGGAATGGCTGTCGGCCGCCGACGCGGGCTCGATTTTTGTTTGGGGGCACGATTCCCATAACTGACGCTATGGGCTAGATGTTGTTATCCGCTACGCGGATTCACGGAGCGCGGACACTCTTGTCCGCATCGCCGGTGCCTCCGGCGAGAGTAAGGTTGGCAAGCACGGGTTGCCGCGTAGGTGTTCGCGTCGCGGCGACGCTCATGCGGACAGGAGTGTCCGCGCTCCGTTTCGGCGAGAATTGGATTGACACGCACAGTTGTCGCGTAGGTTTTCGCGTCGCGGCGACGCTCATGCGGACAGGAGTGTCCGCGCTCCGTTTCGGCGAGAATTGGATTGACACGCACAGTTGTCGCGTAGGTTTTCGCGTCGCGGCGTCGCGTTCCAACGGTGATATTTATGAATAGAGGCTGGCTAAAAGCCTTCACGTGGCCCGGTGTTGTACTCGTCGCCGTAAACTTTGCAGTGAATATAGGGATTCGGTATTTCTCTCCTGAAATGCCTTCCGGGATCGCGTACGAATATGATAATGAAACGGAAATATTCAAATGGTTCTTGTGGTTTAACTCATACCCCAACTCATTAGCCGGATGGATCCTTTCACCCATAAGTCGTTCTTACATGACATTGTCCCATCCACCTCGTTGGCTTGATATCGCGTTCACTGCATCGTTTCTTTTTTTGGTCGCCGTGCAGTGGCTTGCTATCGGCTACGGTATTTCACTGATCTTCCGTCATTACCGCGACCGCTTGTGGAATACGAAAAAAAATGAACAATAGGCTGAATACAGTGAAGAGGCGATATCGACTGAGCGTAATGTCGGGGCAAATAAAAAAGCCCTACCTAGGACCCCAGCAATGAGGTGCAAATTCATGAAACCATTGCTTTTTCTGACGACCATTCTTTTCCTTACGGTTAGTATCTTTGCGCAGTCTCCCGGTGTCGATCCGCTCGACCTATCTATCACGATGCCAAAGGCTTGTTACGCGCCGGATGAGACTGTTCGAGTCCAAGTGCAAATTGCGAACAACTCAGACAATATCTTGTCGCTCTTTAGACCGAAAAAAGAAGAACAACTTCGAGGTTTACATCTCGTTTTCATCGATGAACGGGGCAAGATAGCTGGAAATCGCGATCCTATTCACATGGTTCACCCTCGAAACTTGACGGGAGACGAATTTGTTCAGATACAGCCGCGGGATGCTTTGGTCGAGGGTATGAACTTTAGCCCGAGACTGTCGGGGCTACGATTGGGTCGAGTTTATTTCGTCTATGTCTCGTATGAAAGCACCCTTTTTGAAAATGACGTGCCTGCAACTGTAAGGAAAGATCCTGTCTGGACATTTGAAAAGCCAAAGATCTACTCCAATAAAGTTGAATTTGAAGTGCGTAAGAATTGTCACTGATCATCGGGGGCAATGTCAGTGCTCCGAGGCCAAGTTTCGCGTGTCGCAAGCGACGCTCATGCGGACAGGAGTGTCCGCGCTCCATTCGTGGATATTGTATCATTGTCTCTTATGGGTGAGGCGAAGATCATCGTTACGGGTGGAGCGGGTTTTATCGGGAGCGCGGTCGTTTGGCGGCTGAATGAGCTTGGCTGCGAGGACATACTTGTTGTCGATCGGATGGACGAGACCGACAAGTGGAAGAATCTTGCGCCGCTCAAGTTTGCCGACTACATCGACGCGGACGATTTCCTTGACGACATTGACGATCTAAAGGATGCCGAAGCGATCTTTCACCTCGGGGCGTGTTCATCGACGACCGAACGCGATTCGGACCATATGCTCCGCAATAACTTCCAATATACGAAGGACGTTGCGGAGTTCGCTCTTGAGAACGACATTCGATTCATCTATGCCTCGTCTGCGGCGACCTATGGCGACGGGTCGGCGGGAATGGCCGACGGTACGGACGCGCTCGACAAGCTTCGGCCGCTGAACGTTTACGGCTATTCGAAGCAGCTCTTTGACCAGTACGCTGCAAGGAACGGCTATTTCGACCGGATAGTCGGGCTGAAATATTTCAACGTCTTCGGCCCGAACGAGGATCACAAGGGCGATATGCGCTCGCTGGTGAACAAGGCCTTCGATCAGATCAAGGAGACGGGCAAGATCAAGCTTTTCAAGAGCCACAACCCCGAATACGCTGATGGCGAATTCGGCCGTGATTTTGTCTATGTGAAGGATGCGGTCGATATGACGCTCCACTTCTATGGCGGCCTCGGCGGCGGTTCGAGTGCAGGCGGAACGGGCGGATTGTTCAACGTCGGTTCGGGACGAATGAGCACGTGGAACGAGCTTGCCGATGCGGTCTTTGCCGCCTTTTCACTACCGCGAAATGTCGAATTCATCGATATGCCGGAACACCTTCGCGAGCGGTACCAGTATGAGACGCTTGCCGACCTTACGCGGATCCGTTCGACGGGCTACGCGGCAGAAACTACGCCGCTTGGTGCTGCGGTCGAGGACTATGTGCAAGACTATTTAATACCGGGAAGGCACCTCGGCGATTGATATTGCCCCGCCGGCATTTGCCACAAAGACACGAAGAAGGGATTGCCGCGAGAACACGAAGGCACAAAGATGCGAAGTAGGATATCAGCAGGATGAAAATATTCCACGGCCTTGAGAATGCGAACATCCAAAAACCCACGCTTCTGACGCTTGGCGTCTTTGACGGGCTGCATCTTGGGCATCAGCAGATCATACGCACGGTCGTCGAGCGTGCCGGCAAGACCGGCGCGATCCCGACGGCGATCACGTTCGACCCGCATCCGCGTGCCGTCCTGCATCCGGAATCCGCCCCGCCGCTTCTTCAGACGCTCGATCAGCGGCTCTCGTATCTTGAGTTCCTCGGGATAGAGCAGGCGATCGTTATACGCTTTTCGCTTGAGTTCGCCGGCCAGTCCGCCGAGGATTTTATACGCGACACGATCCACGACCGGCTACGTGCAAAGGAGATCTATCTGGGCAAAGGCTTCGCGTTCGGCAAGGGGCGGAGCGGAAATATCGAACTTCTGCGGCGAATGTCGGACGAGCTCGGATTTCACGCCGATGAGGTTGACGAGGTGCGTCTTCGCGGTCGGCGCATCAGCTCTTCGCTGATACGCGAGGAATTGCTCGCCGGACACGTAAACCTTGCACGCAGAATGCTCGGGCGGCCGTACGGCGTCGAAGGTGTCGTTGTTCGAGGTGACCAGCGCGGGCGCACGATCGGCTTTCCGACCGCGAATCTCAAGCCGCACAATCGCGTCATTCCGCGATACGGTGTTTATGCGACGGCAACGCTCATCGACGGCAAATGGCGAAAGAGCGTGACGAATATCGGCGTGCGGCCGACATTTGGCGGCGAACGCGAGCCTTCGGTCGAGACGTATGTGCTGGATTTCGAGGATGACCTATATGGCATCGCGCTCCGCGTAAGATTCCTGCATCGAATAAGGGATGAACGCAAGTTCAACGGAGTAAACGAATTGACCGATCAGATTACCAAAGACGTAAAGCGTGCAAGGAACTATTTCGCGAGGCCGGGCGTAAGGAATATGCTCGCAATACTTTGAGAGCAGTAAGAGATGAGCGATCCGGCAGTAAAAGAAAGAACCATTGAGGAGCTTGAGCGGACGGGCGGGCCGTCCGGCCTTTCGCTTGTAAAGGCAGCCGCTCCGATCGAGAAAGGAGACGAAACTCTCGCTCCCGAAGCGAGGCCTGCCGACGGCAAACTCGGCCTACGCGGCTATCTTCGATTGTTCCGCATCTCGCGCGTCATCGCGACGCTTTCGCTTTATCTATATCTCGACCAGTACGACGTTCACGTAAAGCACCAGAAGAAGCGTCTTGCCGCGCGGCGTGCCAGCGCGTACGCGCTAACGCGTGCGGCGGTTTTCGGCGAATGGCTGCATCGGATGAGATTCACCGTACTCGACGCTTGCTTGCGAGTGTTGAGAAGGCTCATCGTCGGCGGTGCCGCAACAAAGCTCGAACACCAGGAGCGGCAGGCCGTCTGGCTTAAGAACAAGCTCATCGAGCTCGGGCCGACGTTCATCAAGATCGGACAATCGATGGGCACGCGTGCCGATCTGCTGCCGCTGCCATTCGTAAAGGAACTCGGCACGCTCGTCGATC
>Ga0079224_100005728_pt1 | contig 16372 bp, 10 predicted proteins | sample Stecom2015_FD_80414 | JGI IMG/M metagenome (GOLD analysis project Ga0079224, IMG submission 80414) | Agricultural soil microbial communities from Utah to study Nitrogen management - Steer compost 2015 | ecosystem: Environmental > Terrestrial > Soil > Agricultural land | place: USA: Utah... | reverse complement strand
GCCGGGTTAAATGTTAAACGTATCATTAATGAGCCTACAGCCGCTGCCTTAGCTTATGGTTTGGATAAGGCGCACAAGGACATGAAGATTGTTGTGTTCGACTGTGGTGGTGGTACGCATGACGTTTCCGTTCTTGAGTTAGGTGATGGTGTATTTGAAGTGAAATCTACAGACGGTGATACCCATCTAGGGGGGGACGACTTCGATCAAGTAATTATTGATTGGTTAGTTGAAGAGTTTAAGAGCGATAATGGCGGATTGGATTTAAGTAAAGATGCCATGGCTTTGCAACGCTTGAAAGAAGCTGCAGAGAAAGCAAAGATCGAACTTTCCAGCACATCTTCTACCGAAATCAATTTACCATATATCACGGCTGATGCAACCGGGCCAAAGCACTTGGTGCGTAACTTAAGCCGTGCTAAATTCGAGTCTTTGGCTTCAGACTTAATCAAACGTACCATCGATCCTTGTAGATCAGCCTTGAAAAATGCCGGTCTTTCAACCAGTGAAATCGATGAAATTATTCTGGTAGGTGGTTCTACTCGTATTCCGGCTATACAAGAAGCAGTGAAGAGCTTCTTCGGTAAGGAGCCTTCTAAAGGGGTTAACCCGGATGAGGTGGTTGCTTTAGGGGCAGCTATTCAAGGCGGTGTATTAACCGGTGAAGTGAAAGATGTATTGCTATTAGACGTAACGCCTTTGTCATTGGGTATTGAAACCATGGGAGGTGTAATGACTAAGCTGATTGAAGCAAATACAACGATCCCAACTAAAAAATCGGAAGTGTTCTCCACGGCTTCGGATAACCAGCCCTCGGTAGAGATTCATATTTTGCAAGGTGAACGTCCTATGGCGGCACAGAACCGTACGATTGGTCGTTTCCACTTAGATGGAATTCCGGCAGCACCTCGTGGTGTGCCACAAATTGAAGTAACATTCGATATTGATGCAAACGGTATTTTACACGTATCCGCGAAAGATAAAGCAACCGGGAAAGAACAAAAAATCCGTATCGAAGCTTCTTCAGGCTTAAGTGATGAGGAAATCAAGAAAATGAAGGCCGATGCAGAAGCGAATGCTGACGCAGATAGAAAAGCCAAAGAAGAAGTGGATAAGCTAAATGCAGCAGATGCGCTTATTTTCTCCACAGAGAAACAGTTGAAAGAGTATGGCGATAAAATCAGTGCCGACAAGAAAGCACCGATCGAAAGCGGTTTGGCCAAATTAAAAGAGGCTTACGCTGCTAAAGATTTCGCGGCCTTGGAAACTGCGCAAACAGAATTGCAAGCATCTTGGAATGCAGCTTCTGAAGAAATGTACAAAGCTTCTCAGGAAGCCGGTGCTCAGGGTGCCCCTCAGGGAGAAGCACAACAGCCTGGCAATACCGGAGATGAAGTAACTGATGTAGATTTTGAGGAAGTAAAAGATGATGATAAAAAATAAGTTTTTTTTCAATTCTTAATAAAGAAGCCGCAATATTCATTGCGGCTTTTTTTATGTTCGATAATTGTGTTTCGCATGTTTTTATTAGTTCCTTTTTGGGAACAAACAAGTGTAGCGCTTTTTTTGCATATTCAGACAAATTAGCTAAGTTTAGCCAATAAACTTTAGCTATGTTCAAGAATATTATCTTCGATTTCGGAGGCGTTTTAGTCGACTGGAACCCCAAGTATCTTTATAAAAAACTTTTTGCTGAGGAGGCAGCGATGGAGGAATTCCTGGGGAATGTTTGTACATCCGACTGGAATGAGCAGCAAGATGAAGGCCGAACCCTCAAGGAAGGAACTGAGGCCCTTGTTCAATGTTTTCCGGAAAAAAAGGAGCTAATTGAAGCCTATTATGGCCGTTGGGAAGAGATGTTGGCAGGACCGATAGCAGGAACCGTTGCGATCCTGGAACAGTTGAAAAAATCCGGAAAACACAAATTGTTTGGACTCACGAATTGGTCGGCAGAAACATTCCCCATTGCTCTACGGCGATTTGACTTCTTTAGCCTTTTTGACGGCATCCTAGTTTCAGGTACCGAACGTTTAAGAAAGCCACATCCCGCCTTCTATCAGTTATTGCTGGATCGATATCATTTAATGGCGAATGAATGCCTTTTTATCGATGACAATATAAGAAACACAGATGCGGCCCGTCAATTCGGTATACAAAGTATTACTTTTGAAAACCCCGATCAGTTGAAAGAAGAACTGATTCGTTTACAGGTTTTATAACTAACGCCTTGCTTTACTGATCAGCCATACGATAATGGCAATGACGATGATAACTAAAAAGACGCCAACATACACGCCGCCTTTAAATACTCCGGCAATAAAGTCACAACTGCTAATGCTTGTGAGCAGGATAATTGCTGCCGGCCAAATGATATAATTGCTTCGACTCATAAAATCTTTTTTTATACAACCATCCGACAGGCCAAAAAGTTTTGAGTAGGAAAATGCTTAAGTTTGTTGGATGGAGCAATATAAGAGAAAAATAGCACTAACAAATGCTCGTTTTTATGCTTACCATGGCTATTATCACGAAGAGCAGATGCTTGGAAACGAGTTTTTTTTAGATATCATTTGCTTTGTAAGCAACCCTACATTGAATACGGATGATAATTTGGTGAAAACGATCAATTACGAAGAGCTTTATCGCATTGCTAAAGAGGAGATGGCTCAACCGAAAAAACTGTTGGAAACGGTTGTGGATAACATACTCAATAGTATTAAGGTAAATTTCCATGAGGTAAATGAAATAGAGGTATCCCTGAGAAAAAGTAATCCGCCTTTCGGTGGAGATGCTGCAACTGCTGAAGTAAGTTTATACTGGCAATCGGGCGCTTAAAGTTATAGCTTCGTAATATAAACCGAAATCGGGCTGACTTCTGACAGCCGAAAGCTGAACGCTAAAACATGTTGAATAAAATTACACCGGATATTCTGCAATTATTCAAGCAGGCAATCAACGAAGATCGTTTAGTGAGCGATCCCGCTGTATTGGCGGACTACGCGCATGACGAGACAGAAGATTTACACTATTCACCAGACCTTATTGCCCTACCGGAAACGGCAGAAGAGGTAGCTGCTCTGCTAAAAATCTGCCATGAGCACAGCATCCCTGTTACACCTCGGGGCGCTGGTACCGGACTATCGGGCGGCTCCCTGGCTATTTATGGAGGCTTGATGATCGCGATGCAACGTATGAACAAGATTATAGCCATCGATGAAAGAAATTTGCAGGCGACTGTTGAACCCGGCGTTGTTACAGAAGAGTTAATCAATTTAGCTGCTACGAAGGACCTTCTGTACCCTGTTGATCCGGCCAGCAAAGGATCTTGCTTCATCGGCGGGAACATTTCTCATGGCAGCGGTGGCCCGCGTGTTGTGAAATACGGAACAATCCGCGAATATGTACTCAATTTACAGGTGGCCCTCCCTACGGGAGAACTGATTTGGACAGGTGCAAACACCTTGAAATATGCGTCGGGCTATAACCTTACTCAACTATTTATCGGTTCAGAAGGCACCTTGGGTATTATTTGTAAAGCAGTGCTTAAATTAATTCCGAAACCTAAGCAAGACTTATTACTTTTCGCTTCCTTTGCATCCAATGAGGAAGCCTGCGAAGCAGTTGGTGCCATTTTTAGAAAAGGTATTATTCCATCCGCTGTAGAGTTTATGGAGCGAAAGGGCGTTGAATGGGTCATCTCTTATGATCAGGTTCAATTTAATCTTCTTCCGGAAATGGAAGCTTTCTTATTAATTGAGTTGGATGGAAATAGCCTCGACGAGCTGATGCTGCAATGTGAAGAGGTGAACCAAGTACTGGAAGAAAAAAACTGCTTGGATGTTTTGTTGGCAGACACGGCTAACCAGAAAGAAACCTTGTGGCGCCTACGTCGTACCATGCCTGTATCGGTGAAAGCCAATTCCATTTATAAAGAAGAAGATACGGTAGTTCCACGTGCAACGCTGCCCACCTTGATTAGAGGTATCAAAGCAATCGGCACACGCTATGGCTTTGAATCGATCTGTTACGGTCATGCGGGCGATGGCAATCTGCATGTTAATATTATCAAGGGAGAAATGACTGAGCACGACTGGCACCATAAGCTGAAGGAAGGAATCAAAGAAATATTCGACTTAACCATCGAGCTGGGCGGAACTATTTCCGGCGAACATGGTATCGGTTTGGTTCAAAAAGAATATATGCCCTTAAAGTATTCCGCCCTCCATTTAGACCTCATGCGCGGTATCAAAAAGGTGTTTGACCCGAAAGGCATCCTGAATCCGGGAAAGATATTTTAAGGGTGTCCGGCAAGCGGAGCTCGGGCACACCCGTAAAGTACGGTGTTTATAGCTTAGATATAGTGAAAGCCAGCCAATGAGCAGATGCGAACGGTAGCTTTTTTCCTTTTGAATTTTTAATTTTGACTTTTGAACTTTTCACACACATGAACAAAACCTTAATTTTAGCGACTATTTTGGCAGCAGGATCTGTAAAAGCACAGCAACCGCTCACGCCCGAACTATTATGGAAATTGGGACGGGTTAGCGCAGAGGCGGTAACGCCCGATAAGAAATATGCCGTTTATGGCGTTACACACTACAATCTGGCGGAAAATAATAGTGAACGTAATCTTTATAAAATTCCGTTAAATGGTGGCAAGGCCTTGCAACTGACTAAAAGCCAAGGAGGTGAAACACTCGTCCATTTGGAACAAAACGGCAATATACTTTACTTAAGTAAGGGCCAATTGTGGCTTCTGGAATCGGGTAAAGAAGAACCTAAACAGCTGACGAAATTTGATGGGGAATTGAGTAATGTTAAAATTTCACCCAATGGACAGTATATCTTATTCTCTCAGGAAGTAGCCTTGCAAAAAGTGCAAAGCGCCGATAAGTATGAGGATCTTAAGAAATCCGATGCCTACATTTTCAATTCCTTGAATAATCGCCATTGGGACACTTGGTTTAATGGGAAGTTTTCCCACGTTTTTTATGCAAGCTATCAAAACGGCATAATTGGCGAGCCGGTTGACATCATGGCTGATGAGCCTTACTTCACCCCGCAACAACCATTCGGAGGTGCGGAAGATATGGTTTGGAGCCCCGACAGTAAACAAATCATCTATGTTTGCAAAAAGAAATTCGGAACAGACTATGCACAAAGCACGAATACCGATCTCTATGCTTACGATATCGAGCGCAAACAAACCGAAAATCTAAGCGACGGAATGATGGGTTACGATGTAGCGCCGGCTTTTAGTAAGGATGCTAACTACCTGGCTTGGTTGAGCATGAAAGAAGATGGTTATGAATCGGATAAAAATGATCTAATTGTCCGCGATCTAAAAACGTCAACAACCTATAACTTAACCAAGGATTGGGATGAGACGGTAGGTGGTTTCCTTTGGAGTGCAGACGGCTCCAAAATTTGGTTTACAGCGCCCACCGCAGGAACGATTCAACTTTTTGAAATCGCACTTTCAAAAGATTTAAGCAAAGTTGGCGCTAAACAGGTGAAACAATTAACCAAGGGCGACTATGATATCACTTCGGTAAATGGTGAAAGCGGTGACCTATTGCTTGTGAGTCGGACCGATATGAACCATGCAGCCGAACTCTACACATTTAACCGTAAATCTAAAGAACTGAAGCAATTGAGCCATGTAAACGATGAATTGAACGCTTCGATCGCCCAGAGCAAGGTGGTAGGTCGTACCACCAAAGCAACAGACGGAAAAGATCTCTTTTCGTGGGTCATTTACCCACCTGATTTTGATGCCAATAAGAAATATCCGACTTTGTTGTATTGTCAAGGCGGGCCACAGGCAGCTTTATCGCAATTCTACTCTTTCCGATGGAATATGCAGTTAATCGCCGCACAAGGCTATATTGTGGTAGCACCCAACAGGAGAGGAATGCCCGGACACGGTGTGGAATGGAATCGCTCTATTAGCGGCGATTGGGGAGGACAGCCTATTCGCGATTATTTAAGTGCCATTGATGATGTAGCCAAAGAGCCTTATGTCGACAAAAATCGATTGGGTGCAGTAGGTGCAAGTTACGGAGGCTATTCGGTATTTATGCTTGCAGGAGTACACCAAAATAGATTCAAAACCTTTATTGCACATGATGGCCTCTTCGATACACGCAGTTGGTATGGCACTACGGAAGAACTTTTCTTTGCCAACAAGGAACTGGGAGGCAACTATTGGCAGCAACCCATACCGAAAGCTTATACACAATTTAATCCGATAAGCTACGCAGATAAATGGGACACGCCTATATTAATTGTACAGGGCGGGAAGGATTTTCGTGTGGGCATCGAACAAGGTTTAGGAGCTTTCCAGTTGGCGCAGCTTAAAGGAATAAAAAGCAGATTACTTTATTTCCCCGAAGAGAACCATTGGGTATTGCAACCTCAGAATGCCATTGTATGGCAACGTGAATTCTTTACTTGGTTGAAGGAAACGCTTTAAGAGGTTGAAGGAACGAAAGGCCAAAGGTATAGGGTTATAAAGGTATAATTAAGCTTATGCCTTATGCCCTATACCTTACACCTCCACTAAAATAACTTAGCAGGATAAACTCCTTTTTCAACGAGCGTAGAAATACACTTTTGAACAATCGGTTTATCTTCTTTATAAGTAACACCGAACCACTCTTCAGCCGTTGGAATTACTTTAAAAGCCGCTTTGCCGGATTGGATTAGACTATCAGCTACTAAAGGAATAAAAAATTCTGCTTTCGGATTGTGCTGATTGGCTTCCACAAAATCGATAAAAAGCTTTTTCGTTTCTTCAAATACAGCCGGTGTAAAGCCCCAAAAGTTCATAGATACACGTGTATCGTTGGGGATTTCAGTCTCTACACCATTTTCCTCATAAAAAACTTTCTTTTCGCCGTTAACCTCTTTGAAGTACACTTGCGTGCGTTCATTAATGGCCGTCATATTTCCTTGACCGTTCACCGCACATACACCGCGTGAAACAGTACCATGGTCTGATAAGGTTTTATCAACCTGATAGCCCATCAACGAGAATGTTTCGTCCGACACCTCCGTAGTCAAAAATTTCGCCATTTTTTCGAAAGCATCATAACCGTAAAAATCATCCGCATTAATCACACAAAAAGGTTCGTTTATCTGATTGTGGGCCTCTAAAACAGCATGTGCCGTTCCCCAAGGTTTTGCTCTTTCAATATCTTTATCAATGCCATATTTTCGAAGATCCGTGCCTTGATAAACATAGTCAGTTTCTATTTTCCCCTTTAGTTTAGGTTCAAAAATAGCTTTAAATGGTTCGGCAAACTCTTCACGGATAATAAAGCTTACCTTTCCAAATCCCGCCTTGATCGCATCATAAATCGAATAATCAATGATCGTTTCCCCATTGGGACCAAAGGCATCGATTTGTTTCATACTTCCGTAACGGCTAGCCATACCTGCTGCTAAAATCAATAAGGTGGGTTTCATTCTTTTCTTTAATTTATTATTAGTTAACGTTGTTATTTTTCTTTAGTTTTTTCTTTTTTTTCCGCCAATAAGCGATGCTATAATTGCAGTTCCGAGTTTGGTTAAAAACTTGATGCCCTCACGTCCGAGTGTCCGTGATGCGCTCTTAGCCATGGCCTCCATAGGTGTTTCTCTCGAGCTACTACCTGCCCCTTTTTTTTGTATCGGTTTTTCCTCTTCCGCTACGATTGTTTCCTTTTCATTTTCCTCCAATATATCAGCTGCACTTCGTGTGTTAACAGCCTCCTTGTATTTGCCATAAATGGCCGACTCATTTACCAGGGCATCGTAGCTAGCTTTATCCAAAGGCCCCATGACCGCTCTCGGCGGAATAAGGTGAGTCGCTACCACTTCCGTGGGGATTCCTTTGTCATTTAAGACCGTAATGATGGCCTGTCCGGTACCTAAACCGGTTAGGGTTTTGTCTATTTCGTAAAAGTCGGAATGCGGATAGGTTTTTGCTGTTTTGCGCAATGCTTCCGCATCATTCGGTGTGAACGCTCGTAAGGCATGCTGAACGCGATTTCCTAGTTGGCCCAATACGGTGTCAGGCACATCAGTAGCTGCTTGCGTGCAAAAAAATACACCTATTCCTTTTGATCGTATGAGGCGGATAATTTGCTCTATTTTACCCAAAAACGCTTTCGAAGCTCCATTGAAGAGAAGGTGTGCCTCATCAAAAAAGAAGATAAGCTTAGGTTTATCTAAGTCGCCTACTTCCGGCATCTGTTCAAACAATTGGGATAGTAAGCTTAACAGAAAAGTAGAAAATAAAAGCGGTTGACTTTGAATATCCGAAATATTCAGCAGACTGACGACCCCCTTCCCATCTACGCGTTCAAACAAATCGTTTAGGTCCAATGCAGGCTCTCCAAAAATGTGGCCAAGCCCTTGTTGCTCTATAGCCACGATTTTGCGTAAAATGGTAGTAGAGGTAGCACTGCTGATTTTTCCATAGCTCTCCTTTATTTCGAGCGCACCATCTTCTGACGTTAAGTAATTTAATAATTTCTTTAGATCTTCCAGATCTATTACAGGGTAGGATTTGTCCGCCGCATACTTAAATAAAACGGAAAGAACGCCTGTCTGTGTATCATTCAACTCGAGAATCCGTCCCAATAAGATGGGTCCAAAATCACTGATCTTGACGCGCATCGGTGCACCAAGATCTCCCGAAAGCGAATAAAGCGCAATAGGAAAACCCGACGGCACAAAAGGCCTCCCGAGCGCTTGTCCCCGCTCTTCCAATGCCGCATTCGTTTTTCCGGGTTCATGTAACCCCGATAAATCGCCTTTTACATCGAGCATAAAAACAGGCACATTGGCATCCGATAATTGCTCAGCGATGAGCTGAAGTGTACGTGTCTTTCCGGTACCTGTCGCGCCCGCGATCAGGCCATGCCGATTCATCATCTTTAAAGCAAGATTTACCTCTGCTTGTGCTACAATGTTTCCATCCAATATCCCGGCCCCAAGATAGATAAATTCGCCCTTCGGTTGATAGGAAGCGGTTATTTTTGCAATAAACTGGTCGATATCAGCCATATTTAATAATTTAAGCCGATGCAAATTACACAATTTTTATTGCTTACAAAATTGGCAATTTCGCCTTTGCAATTATTATTCCGTTTGTTTATCGGTTACTTTTCTATTCTTGACATATTTTTCAAGCCAACAATCCATCTCCCAGAATGTATGCATGATGGATTCCTTTGCTCGATAACCATGAAACTCCTTCGGAAGCAGTACTAAACGGACCGTTCCTCCATGGCCTTTAATGGCGTTGTAAAGTCTTTCACTTTGTATAGGGAAAGTTCCGGAATTTTCATCATCCAAGCCATGGGTCATCAATAAAGGTGTTTTTATTTTATTTGCATAGCTGAAAGGCGACATTTGGTAATACACCTCGGGAGCCTCCCAATAGGTCCTCGATTCATACTGAAAACCGAAAGGTGTAAGGGTTCTATTATACGCACCACTTCGAGCTATTCCCGCAGCAAAAAGATTGGTATGGGCTAACAGATTTGCCGTCATAAAAGCTCCATAAGAGTGCCCTCCAACAGCAATTCTGTTTCGATCGGCAATACCCATATCCACAACATAATCAATTACGGCTTGCGCATTATCTTGAATTTGCTGGATAAAGGTATCATTGGGCTCTTCTTTGCCTTCACCCACAATAGGCATGTCGGTTTGATCCAAAATCGCATAGCCACGGGTTACCCAATAGACGGGCGATCGAAAAGCAAGCCGTGTAAAACGGTATGGAGAGCCTTTTACCTGTCCTGCTGCCTTTAAACTTTTAAACTCTTTAGGGTAAGCCCATATCAAAACCGGTAGCGGGCCTTGTTCCTTGGTATAACCCTTGGGTAAATACAAGGTTGCTGTTAGTTTAATGCCATCCTTACGCGGATAAGATAACTGCTGTTTACTAACTCCTTTGAGACTTGGATAAGGATCGGGAAAGGTAGTCAACGACATACCATTGCCATTTTTCAAATCTATCCGGTAAATGTTCGGTGCTTGTTCTACGGACTCGCGGGAAACATATACAACGCCTTTATTATTAAAAAATAAGGGCTCTTCATAATAGGGGGCCTTAGACTTAAAGAGGGTGTCCTTTCGATCGCTTAACAAACCCCACTTCATCAAAAAGGGACGATCGCCCTCCGGAGAAGATCCGACTCCTATACTGAAAGCCATAGGCTCTGCTTCTTTTTCGAATAACAGGACAGGTCTGTCGTAAGGTCCGTCAGCATGTACGAACTGGCCTGGATCGGTATAACTGTCCTCAGACGAGCGGTCGGCAATGACTTTAACGATCTTTCCCGTTTCCGGATGGATCAGCGTCATCTTTTCTTTTCTATCTTTTCGCCACTCTTCTTTTAAAACAGCATACTGCTTATTGCCCCATTCAATCCCTTGATATCGCAAAGTGGTTGACGTCAATTTAACGGCCTCTCGATTAAAAGGTGCTTTCAAGGTAAAGACTACATCGCGGATGGCTTGTTCTTTGTTTGGGTCACCTCCATCCTGTGCTTCTACCCAGTATAAAGTGGCAGGTGCATCGGTCCGCCATCCAAACTCCCTAGCGCCACTAATGACAGCATCAAAGCCGGTTGGAAGATTTTCAGCTAAAGGAGATGTCGCCAATTTTTTCACTTCCTTTCCCCAAGCGGTATAAATAATATTTTCAAATGGGAAGGAATAAATAGGCACTAAATAAGAATACGGACGTATCACCTTTTGAGCAAGTATATATTTACCGTTGGGAGCATAAGCTAGGTCACGGTAAATTCCTGGAGCTAAGATCTTTTCCACTTCACCGTTTAGACTTACCAAGGCGGGTTGAGAAGTTAAGAAGTAATCCATAAGCGTCTCGTCGTAAGGATTCTTTAGCAGATTCTGATAAGTTCTGGATGGAGCCGCCAAGCCAATGTTCTCCTGAATAATCGGTCCATTGGGGACCAGGCTCTCCCGGGGTTGCGTACCTCTTGCATCTACAAGTAGCTGTACCAATAATTGATTACCCTCAGGAGCCCATTGTAAGGTCCGCCCATAGGCGTCATTTACATATCTTTCGGATATTCTTTTGGCCTGTAACTTTTCGATATCGACGAGCCACAGCTCTACTCCTTCTTTTGTTGCATTTGTGAAAGCAAGATACTGTTCATTCGGACTCCAAGTAATATTGCCAATCTTTGCCGACTTTGGTAAACCTTCCACCAGTTTTTCATTGGTTGAATTTACTTCTTGGATCGCCATCGATGTATACGTAGTAGATACGGCTGAAGAATTATTCAATGGATTAATACGTAAACCGGCGAGGCCAAGAATGGGCTGGGAAACATCTTCAATGGATGGATAATCAGGCACGCGTAAAAGCAATAACTTGGTACCACTCTTATTAAACCGGACAACCGGTGTATTCGGTGCGTTCAAGAGCTCTTGAATACTGGCGGGTGGGCTTTGATAACCCTTTTGCTCCTGCGCTCGGGCGGATATAGTAGCAGCAAAAATTAAAAGGCTAAGTAGTGTTTTCTTCATGTATATTATTTTAATTAAAATACTGTTAAAATGGTCGATCGTGAACCAATTATATTAGGTGATTAAAAATAGCTGCAATATGCCAATAATTGCCCGAAATACCTAACATGAGATATAAAAAACTGAGTATTCGCCGTTAAGAACGAAGTGCCATATGTGTAAATACGTTCTTTTAATTGCAAGGACCAATGTAAGTTGAACGGGAAATCCGGGCTTGTTTATCCATCGTTCTTTGATATGGCAAAAAATCAATACTTTTACGATAAAATAATTGGAAAAAGAATAGAACAATCATCTAAATAAGAAAAAATATAATTCATGAAAGGTATTATTTTAGCAGGAGGATCAGGTACCCGTTTACATCCCTTAACACTGGCGGTAAGCAAGCAACTGATGCCTGTGTATGACAAACCGATGATTTACTACCCCTTATCAACACTGATGCTAGCGGGTATAAATGAGATTTTGATTATATCCACGCCACACGATTTGCCCAACTTTGAAAAATTGTTAGGCGATGGCTCGCAGATTGGTTGCAAGTTTTCTTATGCCGTTCAGGCGGAACCCAATGGCTTAGCGCAAGCCTTTGTTATAGGAGAAAAATTTATCGGTGAGGATAAGGTGGCGCTGATTTTGGGAGATAATATTTTTTATGGTGATGGCTTGTCTAAGTTGTTGCAACAGAGTGTTAATCCGGAAGGCGGCGTCGTTTTCGCTTATCCCGTGTCCGATCCCGAACGTTATGGTGTTGTTGAGTTCGATGAGGACAAGAATGTGCTATCGATCGAAGAAAAGCCAAAAGAACCCAAATCAAATTATGCCGTTCCGGGTATTTATTTCTACGATAACTCGGTCGTATCGATTGCCAAGAATATCGAACCGTCTGCAAGGGGTGAGTATGAGATCACGGACGTGAATAAAAAATATTTAGAAGCGGGTCGTTTAAAAGTAGGGGTTTTCAGTCGTGGTACGGCCTGGTTGGACACAGGTACTATTCCTTCTTTAATGCAGGCAGGTCAATTCGTGCAAGTTATTGAGGAGCGCCAGGGCTTGAAAATAGGGTGCATCGAAGAAGTAGCCTATCGTATGAAATATATTAACGCCGATCAATTACGGACCATCGCTGAACCTTTGGTAAAGAGTGGTTATGGGGAATACCTATTGCGACTGGTGGGAGGGAAGTAGGTGAATCGATAAATAGCCAATTAGCCAATTTGATGATTAGCTAATGTGATGATTTACGTTAAGAGGTGTTTTACGTTTTCCGGTACGGCTAGCCAGTGAGCGGTTGGATCGCAAATTCAATTATTTCTATCACGTGAAAACGGCTGGAGGGAAGGATTCAAAAGACTAACAAAAAAAGGCTGGCGGTCGATAGCTGACAGCTGATTGCTATAAAAATGAAAACAGCATTAATAACAGGAATTACCGGACAGGACGGTGCATATTTAGCCGAATTTCTGCTAAAAAAGGGTTACCGTGTCCATGGTGTGAAGCGGAGAAGCTCGCTTTTTAATACAGATCGGATCGACCATCTTTATCAGGATCCCCATGAAGCGAATCCGAAATTTACTTTGCACTACGGCGACTTGACCGATTCAACGAATCTGATTCGTTTAGTGCAGGAAACCCAACCGGATGAAATTTACAACCTTGCAGCCCAAAGCCATGTAAAGGTCAGTTTTGATACCCCCGAATATACAGCCAATGCCGATGGTTTAGGTATGCTCCGCTTATTGGAAGCAGTCAGATTGTTAGGAATGACAGCGAAATGCCGTATCTACCAAGCTTCCACTTCTGAACTCTATGGGCTCGTACAAGCGGTACCTCAAAGTGAAACAACTCCGTTCTATCCCCGATCTCCTTACGCGGTAGCAAAATTGTATGCCTATTGGATAACGGTCAATTACCGTGAAGCCTATAAAATGTACGCATGTAATGGTATTCTATTTAATCATGAAAGCCCAATAAGGGGCGAAACTTTTGTGACGAGAAAGATTACCCGCGCAGTATCCAAGATTGCACTAGGGTTGCAAGACCGGTTATATTTAGGGAATCTCTCTGCGCAACGCGATTGGGGGCATGCTAAAGATTATATTGAAGCCATGTGGCTGATTCTCCAGCAGGAGCAGGCGGAGGATTATGTAATTGCGACAGGTGTTACGACTACCGTACGTGATTTTGTGCGAATGAGTTTTGCCCATGTAGGTATCGAAATTGAATTCAGTGGAAAGGATGAGCAGGAGAAGGGTGTTATTATAGATGCAGATGAGCAAAGATTGACGGCGCTCGGAATAGACCCGGCTAACATCAAATTCGGTCAAACGGTTGTTAAAGTAGACCCTACTTATTTTAGACCAACGGAAGTCGATTTACTTATCGGCGATGCCACAAAAGCGCAGACTAAACTTGGATGGAAACCAAAATACAATCTCGAAAGCTTGGTAGCTGACATGATGGAGTCTGATCTACACCTCATGCGTAAAGAGGAATACCTTAAAAAGGGCGGCTTTAAAACGATGAATTACTTTGAGTAGCGGGGTATTTTAGGTATAAGGTATGAGGTTTAAGGTGTACGACCTGCACAACCTTCTAAACCTTATACCTTCACCCCTACGCCCCTAGTTTCTTCTAACATAGTCTGCTGCATCCCCGTCCATCATACTATAAGGGAGCAAGCTAAAGCTGAAGTTGATGGGTTCTTTGGCAATTTGGTATTGCGGCAGCGTAATCGGTCCACAACTACCATTACCTACCCCTCGTTGCGCATAATCAATATGTAATATAACTTCCGGCCTTGCCTTTAACTCATAAGGATGCTTGGCCTTATGCAAATCCCTTTCGGTATAATGAGAAGCACTAAAGCCGAGTTTATTGTCTGCAACAACGATCATTCCCTGGTTATTCGTATTCGTAAGCTTTACCCACTTCGTATCTTCTCGGTTCGCCATACTTTGGGGGCGCATATAATTGCTTCCTAACTGTTCCACGGTACTTTGGTAACGACCAAAAAAGGCAGCCTGCTTACGGTCGATATAATTCTCATGCGGCCCTCGCCCCAGCCATTCAACAGTATTATGTCGCCCATTGACGGTTGCGCTAAAACCAATCCTTGCCAGGGGTAGTCCATCTTTGTTGGGGTTGATAAAGGCCGAGACATGTATAATGCCGTTTCCGTACACGGTGTATACAAGATTGAGCGGAATTTCATACCCGGACTTGGTACTTGCGATTACCGATGCGGTAACCTGAACCGACTTACGGCTGCTTTGATTGATGTTGAAATCATTTACCTTAAACGACAGGGAGTCATATCCCTCCTTTTCCCACGGAATCGCCTGTCCCCAATCTTTATCGCGGTCGTTATCAAGCGTAGCCCGATAGATGTTCAATTTCAAGCCATTTCCGAGACCTTCGATCAGCTGATTATTTCGATAAGCCAAGGATGAAATCATGCCATTATTGCGATTGAATCCTACATGGAACTCTTTGCCGATTAAGGTAACCTCATCTTCTTTTTGGAGTACAATAATATCAGGCAGGGTGGTCACCGTATCCAAGTAGGCAACTTGTACCGGCGCTCGATAGGGCATTTCAAACTGTTCCGTTGCTACCACGGTCCCTTTCGGAGCCCATCGCTCATCCTTAGTTGATTTAACAGAAAGTTGCAAATGATAAGATGCCCCCGGAGCTAAGAGCGGTTGCTTGATGGGCACACGTAAGATGCTGCTATCGCCCGGTGCCAGATTCAGCGGCGGGAGTACGCCTTGCTGAACCTCCTTGCCATCCTCTGTTAGTACCCAATCCAATGTAAAATTGTTCAAGTCCAGAAAAGCATATTTATTCTTTACACGGACATTTCCTTCCACAAGATTTGCTGCCGTGAAGCTTACATATTGATACACTTTTTTCACTTCTTCCAACTTGGCCGTCGGTTTTCTATCCGGTGTCAATATACCATCCATGCAAAAGTTTCCGTCATTCGGCTTATCACCAAAGTCGCCGCCATAAGCAAAAAAGGTTTGCCCCTTCGCGGCTCCCGGTATCTGTTTGCTTAAACCATGGTCCACCCATTCCCAAATACAGCCACCGATAAGGCGCGGATGACTTTCGATGACATCCCAATATTCTTTCAGATTACCGATGGCATTTCCCATAGCATGTCCATATTCACACATCAAAAAAGGTTTGGTGCTAGCCGTTTGCCCGCTCTTTAATAGACTGGCGACGGAAGGATACATGGTTGATTCAATATCTGCCACTTCGTTGTAACTTTCAAAATGAAGCGGTCTGGTCGTATCAATCGCCAGTACCGCTTCACGGGCGGCCTTGAAGTTCTCATGGCCCCAAGACTCATTGCCTAAAGACCAAATAATGATCGAAGGATGGTTTTTATCGCGCTGTACCATCCGCCTGTGCCGATCGATGTAGGCTGGTTTCCAACTGACGCTATTTCCTAAATCTGCCTTTGCTCCATGGGTTTCCAAATCCGCTTCATCAATTACATAGAGGCCATATTCATCGCATAACTTGTACCAACGTGGGTCGTTGGGATAATGAGAAGTACGTACCGTATTGATGTTATTTTGCTTCATCAATTGGATGTCTTCCAACATACTTTCATAAGGTACGGCCTTGCCGAAAACGGGATGTGTTTCATGTCGATTCACGCCCTTTAATAAGATCGGCTTATTGTTTACATACAAGCGGCTATTCTTAATTTCAATTTTTCTAAAACCGAACTTGCTCGATAAAACTTCAGTGACCTGATCCTGTTTGTCTTTCAGGGTAAGGATTACCGTATAAAGGTAAGGCG
>Ga0079224_100005727_pt1 | contig 16372 bp, 12 predicted proteins | sample Stecom2015_FD_80414 | JGI IMG/M metagenome (GOLD analysis project Ga0079224, IMG submission 80414) | Agricultural soil microbial communities from Utah to study Nitrogen management - Steer compost 2015 | ecosystem: Environmental > Terrestrial > Soil > Agricultural land | place: USA: Utah... | reverse complement strand
CTGAACCCGCTTCCGGTTCGGACAGGCAGAAGGCGCCAATTTTTTTCCCTGCAGCCAGGTCTTTGAGGTATTTTTCCTTTTGTGCCTCCGTCCCGTATTTTTCCAGTCCCCAACAAACCAGGGAATTGTTTACGGACATACAGACAGCGGCAGAAGCATCAACTTTTGAAATCTCTTCCATGGCCAGCACATACGACACGCTGTCCATTCCTCCCCCATGGTAGGCGGGATCGACCATCATTCCCATAAAACCCAGTTCGCCCATCTCCCGGACCTGTTCGTGTGGAAACACCGCATGGATGTCCCTGTCAATAACTCCGGGGAGCAAACGTGTCCGGGCAAAATCCCTTGCCGCATCCCTTACTGCCAATTGTTCTTCCGAAAGGTCAATTTTCATTTTGAAAGGGTGAAGGTAAACATGAATGGAAATATACGGAAAAAAAGAAAAGGGGCAATGTCTTGCCCCTTTTTGAAACTTTTATGCGTTCGGACCGCTTATTCCCGGTTTCCGAAAAATATAAACACGTAGTAGGCCAAAGTAGCCAATGAAGCCAAAGCCGCGACCACATAGGTCATGGCAGCCCACTTGAGTGCATCCTTGGACATTCCGTATTCCGAAGGCGTTACAATGTTTCTTGTTTTTACCCAGGCCAGCGCCCTTTTACTGGCGTCAAATTCCACGGGCAGGGTCACAAAGGTGAAAAGCGTAAGGATTCCATAACTGCCCACCACGATTACACCCACGGCTTCATAAGGAAGGCCAAACAAAGCTATACCCCCAAAGAGGGCAGCAATCAGAACGATATTCAAAATTTTTCCACTGACGTTTTGAATGGGAACAAGCGCTGATCGAAGAGAAAGCCAGGCATAGGCCGTCGCATGTTGTACCGCGTGTCCACACTCGTGGGCAGCAACGGCGGTAGCCGCAGCGTTGCGTCCATAATAAACCTCAGGGCTTAGATTCACGGTTTTGTTCATTGGATTATAATGGTCGCTCAATTGTCCTTCCACACAGTTCACCCGGACGTTGCCGATATTGTGGTCGGCCAACATCAATTCCGCAACCTCTTTCCCGGATAGATTTGCGGTGAGGGTAGTTTCGGAATATTTTTTGAACTTATTCTTCAACTTGCTGCTTACCACGTATCCAAGGATACCAAATACTACGATAATTAAAATTAGTAACATCTTTAATTTAGCTTTTAAATTTTATTTAAAGGATTTAACGCAAAGATTCCGCAATAGGTTCTTCTTTCGGCAAAGATTTAAAAAGCATCAAAATACTGATAATACCCAACACAATGATAGTAAACAATTGGGTTCCATGGACGATTACCGCAAAAATTTTCGCCTCGGTTTCCGATAAACCGTAGATAACCAGGATAAAAGCTACAAGCGCATGGAAGGTGCCGATCCCTCCCTGCACGGGCGCCACCATACCTATGCTGCCAAAGACCAGGACCATCAGGACCGATCCGGGGTTTAAGCCTGAAGTGCTGGAAACGCCAATGGCTACAAAATACATCATCAAAAAATAAATGACCCAGATAAGCAGGGAAGAGGCCCAAAATCCCAATTGGTTATTCACATAGCCGATACTTTTCAGTCCGCTGAGGAAATCACTGGCAAAATTTGCCAGCTTTTTTACCAGTCCCGCTTCCCGGTATTGGCGGAATATCAGAAATGCCAGCCCGGCGCCGAGGAAAAGCACACCTATTATATAAGGAAAATATCTGGCGAAAAGCGATCCCACGGATTCCAGCGAACCGGATGTCCCTAGCAAGGATAAAAAAACCTCTTTTTCAACGGCAAACGCAACAAAAACCATTAACACCAAAAATAACAGGTCCACGGTACGTTCAAGAATGACTGTTCCCAGGAGCTGGCCCATCTGGAGCCCGGCGGTTTTGGCAAGTACTCCACACCGCGCCACCTCTCCGGCACGCGGCACAAGCAGATTGGCCAGGTAACCGGTCATCAATGCCCAAAAGACCTTTAGCGTATTGACGTTCTTTTTTTCAGAAGCATTTATAAGCAGTTTCCATCGCCAAGCCCTAAGCCAATAAGCCCAGAGCGAGATGATGATGGATAAGGTGATCCAGAAGAAGGATGCCTGCCGCACCGCTGCCACCAGGCTTTCCGCATCCAGGTCTTTATAAAGGTACCAAAAAATTCCAACGGCCAGCAGTAATGGAAACAGGATCTGAAAATACTGCTTCGGTGAGCGCTTCAATATCAAATCAATTGATTATGTTCATCGGGAAAAATAACTATGGGTTTGTGGCTTTTGGCCGACTCAAAGTCCATGGAAGCATAGGATATAATAATTACCACGTCTCCCACCTGTGCTTTTCGGGCCGCGGGTCCGTTCAAACATACCTGCCCTGATCCCCGCTCTCCTTTGATTACATAGGTTTCCAGCCGCTCCCCGTTGTTCACGTTGACGATCTGCACCTTTTCGTTTTCCAGGATATTGGCTGCGTCCATAAGGTCCTCATCAATGGTGATGCTCCCCACATAGTGCAGTTCAGCCTGTGTAATCTTAACCCTGTGAATTTTTGACTTTAATATTTGGATATGCATTATTCCTAAACGGTAACGGTCATGTTGTCTATTAACCTGGTTTCTCCTACAAAGGCCGCGATACATATTGAACAGGAATCCTCAGGAGTGATTGAGGAAACCGTCTCCATCGTCTCTGATTTTACCAGTTCAACGTACTCCAGCTTTGCCCGGGGTTCTTCCAGGAATCTCCGGTTTATTTTTTCTTTAACTGCAAACCAGTTTGCCCCCTTTAATAGTTCATCTTTGGCATAAATCAGGCTGTTAAAAAGGATAAGGGCCGTGGAACGTTCCTCAGGGCTCAGCCTGGCATTGCGGGAAGAAAGAGCAAGACCATCCTCCGCCCTTCGGGTAGGCACGACGGTAATGTTGATGTCAAAGGACAAATCCTTGATCAAGCGCCGGACGATCGCCACCTGCTGCAGGTCTTTTTGACCAAAAAACACATGGGTGGGGTGGAGTATATGAAACAGTTTGGTGACAATAATGCCCACTCCGTTAAAATGTCCCGGGCGATGGGCGCCTTCCAGGCTGTCCCCCAATCCGGAAAATTCGAACTTGACCAGAGGTTTTTCGGGATAAATTTCCTCCACTTCGGGAACAAAAACAAAATCCGGCTTAAATTTCCGCAGTTTCTCAAGGTCATTGTCGAGATTGCGCGGGTACTTTTCCAGGTCTGAAATGTCGTTGAACTGGGTGGGATTTACAAAAATGGAGACCACCGTAATGTCAGAATCCGATTTGGATTTTGCCACTAAATCCAAATGACCTTCGTGCAAGGCCCCCATTGTAGGTACCAATCCAACAGAATTTTTTAAACAAAGGTACTCTGAAAGAACCCCCTGGATCTCCTTTTTGGTATGGATAACTTTCAACTTTCTCGGGTTTGCGTATAGCAAAATAGCTGCAAAAGTATAATATTATCCATAAACTCAAGGCTTTTTGCGATTTTTTTTGTACTTTTGTACACCCATTATATCCTATACACAAAACACATACGTTATGTCTAAACTTCGTATACTTTACGTTGCCAGTGAAATTAATCCTTTTCTACAAACTTCTGAAGTTGCAAATTTCGTGCGAGCTTTACCTCAGGCGATGCAGGAAAAAGGAATGGAGATCCGTATCCTCGTGCCGAGGTTTGGTTTGATCAACGAAAGGAAAAACAGATTGCATGAGGTGGTGAGGCTTTCCGGAATCAATATTTCGGTCGGAGAAGAAGAAAAACCTCTGGTGATCAAGGTGGCTTCCATACCCAATGCCAAACTTCAGGTTTATTTTATCGACAATGAAGACTATTTTCAAAGGAAAAGCGTTTTCTTTGACAAACAGGAAAAGTTTTACGAAGACAATGACGAACGTGCCATTTTCTTCTGTAAAGGGGTGATAGAAACCGTCAAAAAACTCGGGTGGGCACCCGATGTGGTACATTGTAACGACTGGATGACCAGCCTGATTCCCATGTACCTGAAAACTACGTATAAAAACGAGCCGCTATTTAAAGACACAAAATCCGTGTTTGCTATTTACAACAACGGATTTAATCATAAATTTGGCGACGATTTGTTTGAAAAGGTCAAGATGGTGGATATTGACGACAAAATCCTCGCCCCGCTCAAATCCAAAGACTATGAGGGTTTTCTGAAGCTGGGAATGGAATACGCCGATGTTGTCATTCAGGGAAAGGACGTTTCTGACAGTCTGATCAAATTAATAAAGGAGTGCTCTAAAGACAAACAGTGTGAAATTAACAGCGAAGAAGACGAACAGCTTTTTGAAAGTTACTACAACATTTATACAGAACTTGCCGGCTAAAGGCGCTGCAGCCATTGCGGTTGTCCTGTTTTTTTTCAGTGCCTGTTCCGAGCCGTCAGAATTCATACTGGATCCGGATAATAATCAGATAGGGGTTTTCTATACAGAAATACCCCTTTCTGCTTCTATGGTATTGATGGACTCCTTCAACACCACCCGGCAAGGCTTACTCGTAGTGGGGGGAGACATCAGTCCCTTCTTTGGCAAAACCAGCTCCACGGCCTACAGCCGCCTGTCCTTCAACCCCGCCGGCACGCCGCCTACGGATAAAGCGATCTTTGACTCTGCAAAATTCCACCTGAACATAGTAAATCTTGAAGGACTGAATTTTGGTGAAGAAAAAACTTTTTCGGTCCACCGGCTGCTGGAGCCCATCCTGGACACCGCCTACTACAACTTCAGCGAAATACCCTTTTCGGAGCAGACGATTGCTTCGGGTTCCTTTTTGCTGGACGCGGACACCCTCAACCCGGTGAGCATGGTCCTTGACGAAACGCTGGCGCTCGACTTTTTCGAAAAGCTGAAAGCCGATGATCCGGTGTTTAGTGACATCTTCGCATTTAGGGACTATTTTCCCGGTATCGCCATCCGGGGAAATCCCGAACAACAAACCACGGCTGCCATTGCACCGGGCAGCGGCACGGGTATCTCCCTTTACTATCATTATGAAGGCGACACGGTGTCCACCGTTTATCCCATCAATACCATTCAGTCCCGTTATTTCAACCAGGTAGAAAGTGACCGGTCTGGCACTCCCACCGAAACGATCACAGAGACAAATACGGCCTACGAGCTCCCCGGCAACCTGATCGGGAGCAAGGCCGGTGTAGGGTTGGCGGTAATGCTTGACACCGATCCTATCTCCGATTTTCTGGATACCCTGGAAAATATCACCTTCAATCAATTTACCCTGGAAATGGGTCCTTTGGAGAATTTTGCCGACACCAGGCAGCCCATCCAAAACCTTATCATGTATTTTGTGGATGAAAACAACAACAAAATCATGAAGCGGTCGGACGGAAGGGATATTTCCGTGCAGGGGGAAAGGCAACCACAGATCCAGGGCAGAGATGCGGACGGAAATATTGTCCCGGCGGTAGACAATCCGACCACTTTAATTTTTAATAAAGAGAAATTTACTTACAATCAGCAAATTACTTCGTATATTAATGCGGTTTATCGTGCGGGCCTTCCAAGAACTGATCTGATTTTGTATCCGACCGCTACCACCGGCTCCGGAGATGAGTTTAAGCAATCTTTGAGGGAGTACATCGTGGATAAACGTACTGTTAAGCTTAAGATTTATTATTCCAAGGTAAAGTAACTCATTTTTCACTTTCGGATTTTTATATGTGCGGTATTGTGGCTTACGTGGGGCAGCAGGAAGCCCTACCCATTATCATCAAGGGCTTAAAAAGACTTGAGTACAGAGGTTATGACAGCGCCGGGATCGCCCTGTTAAACGAAAAAGGCTTAAGCATTTACAAAAAGAAAGGAAAGGTATCCAAGCTTGAGGAATCGCTCCAAGACCTTCCGGACCTGCTTTCCACCATCGGCATCGGACACACCCGTTGGGCCACCCATGGTGAACCGAATGACGCAAACGCACATCCCCATTACTCCTCCAACGAAACCTTTGCGATGGTGCACAACGGCATCATCGAAAACTATGAGGTACTGAAGACCGACCTGATCAATAAGGGCTACACCTTTAAGAGTGAAACAGACTCGGAGGTATTTGTTAATTTCATTGAAGATATTTACAAAAACAACGCATGTAGCCTGGAGGAGGCGGTGCGCCTGGCCTTGCACAAAATCGTGGGGGCTTATGCCATCGTACTCATCAACAAAGAGGAACCGGAAACGTTGATCGCAGCCAGAAAGGGTTCCCCTTTGGTCATAGGTGTAGCGGAAGACGGTTATTTTTTGGCTTCTGACGCCACGCCGATCGTGGAGTATACCAAGCAGGTGATCTATCTGGACGATTATGAGATTGCCCTGATCAAAAAGGACAAACTTCATATTAAGACCATTGAGAACGTCGAAACCAATCCGTACATCAACATGCTGGAGATGCAGTTGGAAGCGATCGAAAGGGGAGGCTATGATCATTTCATGCTGAAGGAAATCAACGAACAGGCGCGGTCAATCGCCGACTGTATGCGCGGCCGGCTGGATGCCCGCGCCGGACGGCTGATTCTTGGCGGCTTGCGGGACTACCGTCATCAATTTCAAAACGTGGACAGGATTATCATCATCGCCTGTGGCACTTCCTGGCACGCAGGATTGGTGGCTGAATACCTCTTTGAGGAATTTGCCCGCGTGCCGCTGGAGGTAGAATACGCCTCAGAGTTCAGGTACAGAAATCCCGTGATCAAGCCTGGGGATTTTGTAATCGCCATTTCCCAGTCCGGGGAAACGGCGGATACCCTGGCCGCCATAGAGCTGGCCAAATCAAAGGGAGCCACGATTTTTGGTGTCTGTAATGTCGTGGGTTCTTCCATCGCCCGGGCCACACACGCCGGTTCCTATACCCATGCCGGACCTGAGATAGGGGTTGCGTCCACCAAAGCCTTTACCGCCCAGATTTCCGTGCTCACCATGATGGCATTGATGCTGGGTTATCAGCGGGGCACTTTAACCGAGTCCAAATACATGGATTTATTGAAGGAGCTGGAGGGCATCCCCGCCAAAGTGGAAAAGACGCTGCGCTTAAACAGACAGGTGGAGGAAATTGCTTTTGAATTTAAGGATGCCAAAAACTTCATTTATCTCGGACGGGGGTACAATTTCCCGGTCGCCCTGGAGGGAGCACTGAAATTAAAGGAAATCTCCTACATACATGCGGAGGGTTATCCCGCAGCGGAAATGAAGCATGGCCCCATTGCATTGATTGACGAAGAGATGCCGGTTGTTTTTATTGCCACCCAGGACAGCTCCTACGACAAAATCGTTAGCAATATTCAGGAAGTAAAGGCCAGAAAGGGCAGGATCATCGCCGTGGTTAGCGAAGGGGATATACAGGTTAAAAAAGTCGCGGATTATACCATCGAAATACCGAGGACCCATGAGGCTCTGGTGCCACTGCTGTCCGTCATCCCCCTGCAGCAACTCTCCTATCATATCGCGGTAATGCGGGGATGTAATGTCGACCAGCCAAGAAACCTCGCCAAATCAGTCACGGTGGAATAAAGCTTCTAAAAGCCATGCGTCCAGGCACTCATGAGGCTGTGTAAAACAAAAACCATTAAAAATTTCACTCTGCAGGCGAAGAATTAAGGCAATTGACGCGTATTCTGGCGGCGGTCGCTACCTGCAATTCACTTCCAGCCCGAGATTCTCCACGGGCATCTGCATCTTCCATCCTTCACCAAAATAAATTCTGGATAAACTGTATCATTTCAATAAGGAATGCGTATTAGATACAATGTTGTTTTACGGAAGGCCATGGGCTGCCGTGAGGACATGGAAAGCCTTTGTTTGTGAAGACACCTGTTGATTGTTCATGGCTTAAAAAAATCCCAGCCATGTTACTACTCATGTGAAAAACGTCGCGTTTGCTTATACTTCTTGATCCTAATCCTTTTAAATGATGTACATAAAGTTGTATTGCCTCATGGCTGCTATGTGGGGAATTCCGTTTTTATCGGTGGCCCAGGAACGTTTCACCGTCAGTGGTAATGTCAGGGACGGGGATAACGGAGAGGAGTTGATCGGTGCCACGGTGTTGGTACAGGAATTGAATACCGGGGGTGTCACGAACGAATATGGCTTTTTTTCCCTGACCTTGCCCAAAGGTGAATACAACCTGGTCATCAGCTTTGTCGGATATGAGTCTGTCACCGAACCCATTCTTCTTGACGAAAACCTAAGACTTAACATCGAGCTTATGTCCCAGTCCAGCAACCTGGAGGAAGTGGTGGTAACCAGTGACCGTCCCGATGCCAACGTGAGGTCGACTTCCATCGGGGTCAATAAGCTGGATGTGAGGGAAATCGAAGTGGTACCCGTGGTTTTCGGGGAAAAAGACATCATCAAAACCTTACAGTTCTTTCCGGGAATTAAATCATCCGAAGGAGGCGGGGGTTTCTTTGTTCGGGGGGGAAGTGCCGACCAAAACCTGATAATGCTGGATGAGGCCCCCGTGTACAACGCCTCCCACCTACTTGGTTTTTTTTCCGTCTTCAATTCAGACGCCATCAAAGACCTGTCCATCTATAAAGGCCATATTCCGGCGGAATACGGCGGCCGGGCTTCCTCGGTTTTGGACATCAGGATGAAAGACGGCAATTCGAAGAAGTTCAACGCATCAGGGGGCATAGGACTTATTTCGTCCCGGTTGGCACTGGAAGGCCCAATTGAAAAAGACAAAAGCTCCTTTATTGTTTCGGGGAGAAGAACATATGCGGACGTGTTCCTGAAGTTGTCTAACAATGAAGACCTGTCCAACTCCATCCTTTATTTCTATGACCTGAATGCGAAAGCCAATTACCAGTTGAACCCCAACAACCGGATTTATCTATCCGGCTATTTTGGGAGGGACAAGTTTGGCTTTGCGGATGTCTTTGGGTTTGACTGGGGCAATACCACCGCGACCCTGCGATGGAACCACTTATTTAATGACAAGTTGTTTTTAAATTCCACCGTGCTCTTTAGCGACTACAATTATGAGGTAGATATCGGAGGAGACGAAGGGGAAAACAACGGCTTTAGGATCACTTCGGCCATCCGCGATTTCAGTATCAAAGAAGACTTCGATTATTTTATCAATCCCAGAAACACGTTGAAATTCGGTGCCAACCTGATCCGGCACAGCTTTATGCCTGGGGCCATCACCACCGACCAGTTTGCAGATGTCAATGCTTCGGAGCTACAGAAAAAAGCTGCCTGGGAAGGAGCTTTATATGCCTCCCATGATCTGGAGCTTTCCAGACGGTTTTTGGCCAACTATGGTCTTCGCTATTCCTATTTTGCACAGGTGGGTCCCGGGGATATATTCACTTACAATGAAAACGGGGAGGTCACCAATATCGAAAGGTATGGCTCCGGGGAGGTGGTCCAAACCTACGGGGGGCTGGAGCCGCGGATCGGGCTGACCCATGTCCTGAACGATGAAAGCTCGGTAAAAGCTTCCTTTGGCAGAAACAGGCAGTACCTGCATTTGCTGTCCAATTCCAACTCCGGGACCCCGATCGACTTATGGATTCCCAGCAGCAATAATGTAAAACCTCAATTTGTAGATCAATATGCCGCGGGGTACTACAGGAATTTTCAAAACAACACCTTTGAAAGCTCAGTGGAACTGTATTACAAGGACATGCAAAACCAGATAGACTACAAGACCGGAGCAGAACTTGTGTATAATGAAAACGTGGAGTCCCAGTTGCTTTTTGGCAAGGGTTGGTCCTATGGCGCGGAGTTTTTTCTAAAGAAAAACAGCGGTGACCTCACCGGCTGGATCAGCTATACCTGGTCCAAAACGGAAAGGAAATTTGCCGGCGTGGACCAGGGCCGGGTTTACCCCGCCAATCAGGACAGAAGGCATGACCTGGCGGTCGTGGGCATATACCAGTTAAATTCTAAATGGACCCTTTCGGCTTCTTTTGTTTATTATACCGGCAATGCAGTCACATTTCCCATAGGAAAATATGAGGTTGAGGGAAAGGTCATCAACCTGTATGACAAAAGGAACGCCAACAGGTATCCGGATTACCACCGGCTGGACCTGGGAGCCACCCTGCAACTGAAGGAGACGAATAATTTCTCCTCCGATATCAACTTTTCGGTATACAATGCTTATGCGCGAAAGAACGCCTATAGCATAAATTTCAGGGAAGTTGCGGAAGATCCGAGCAGAACGGAGGTCGTAAAATTGTCGCTGTTCAATATCCTGCCCTCCATTACCTACAATTTCAAATTCAAATAGCATGAAGTTAAAGATAAAACCTGTTCTTAGGCTTTTGGGCTGTATGGCTTTGGTTTCCTGTGAAGAAGTAATTGATCTGGATTTGGGGGAAAATGAGCCCAGAATGGTCATAGAAGGCACGGTCACTACAGACCAGGGACCTTACACCGTAAAGATCAACCAGTCTGTGGATTATGGTGAGCTGAATGAGTTTCCACCTGTATCGGGTGCCACGATCAGCGTAAAGGATGATCAGGGAGCTACGGCAACCGTGGTAGAGGTGGACGAGGGGATTTATTCCGTTCGGGATATTCAGGGACAAAACGGTAGAAGCTATACTATGGAGGTCAGTTACAATGGCGAAACCTATCAAGCTTCCAGTTCACTTCCCCCAACCGTCATTCCCATCCAGTCATTGGAATATACCTTTGAAGAAGAGACGCTATTTATCGATGAAGGCTATTATCTCACCGCGTATTTTGCTGACCCAATAGAGGAGACGAATTACTACAGGCTCAGGATTTTTGTCAACGGCGAAGTTTATTATTTTGAAAGGGACGATAACCGTGTCAGGGATGACAACTTTTGGCTCATCAATGACAAGTTTTTCAACGGCAAGGTGATGGATTTCGAATTCCCCCATACCCTTAAAGCAGGGGACAAGGTGGATGTGGAGCTTCATCAGGTGGACCGGACGACCTTTGATTATTACAGGACTCTGGTGGAACTGATGGGCGTCGGTGGCGTAGCTCCGGCAAACCCTCTTAGCAACTGGAGCAACGGGGCTTTGGGATATTTTGGAGCAATCTCGGTCTCCTACGCTTCCATTGTAATAGAGGGGGAATAGGATCCATTGTCTTTGCGATTCAAATCGCACATCAAATAAACAAGATGCTTATTTTTGCCCCACCATGGTCTGGAATGAATTATTGACCCCAAGGGATGGGTTATCTATATATGGAATTTGAATTTTACAAGTATCAGGGTACGGGAAATGACTTCGTCATGCTGGACGACCGTGCCCAACGGTTTGATCCTACCGATCTGGAATTAATAAAAAGAATGTGTGACAGGAAGTTTGGCATTGGTGCCGACGGCCTTATCCTCATCCGAGAAAAGACGGGGTATGATTTTGAAATGATATATTTCAATGCGGACGGCAGCCAAAGCATGTGTGGAAACGGCGCCAGGTGTGCCGTGGCTTTCTCTACCTTTCTGGGAATGTTTTCCGGCCGGTGTCGTTTTATTGCCTACGACGGCCCTCACGAAGCTTCGTATGAAGATGGCCGGGTGGTGTTGGGAATGGCTCCGGTGCAAGAAGTGACAAGGGCAGGGGAGGATTATTTTGTAGACACAGGCTCCCCCCATCACGTCCGGTTTGTGGAGGATGTAAAATCGTATCCGGTCGTCGGGACAGGCGCGAGAATCAGGTACAACGAGGATTATCAGCCCAAGGGCACCAACGTGAATTTTGTCAGCCAGATTTCAGAAAATGAGATTTACGTTAGGACTTATGAACGGGGCGTGGAGGATGAGACACTTTCCTGCGGCACCGGAGTGACTGCCTGCGCCTTGGTGGTGGGCCATCTAAAAGGCCTGGACCGGGTAAAAATTCAAACTCCCGGTGGCAATTTGGAAGTAAAATTTAAGATCAATCCGGGAGGAGGTTTTGAGGATATTTTTTTGATTGGGCCCGCTGAACAGGTTTTTAGCGGCACCATCCAGGTGGGATAAAGCTACAAAACCGCAGGCCTGGCATCGGTTTTCAAAACCTTTTGTGCCGGTACCCGTGTCAAATCTCACTGGGAATCATTATAAATTGTCCCAAAAAGGAAGTAATTTTAGGATCTTAATTTCATAGAGGTATTATGCTGGATTTTCTAATAAAAGGACTTGGTAAGGTATTTGGCACCAAGTCTGAACGTGATATAAAAACGCTGAGTCCGGTCGTAGGGCAGATCAATGAGGAATACAATAAGCTTAATGACTTAAGCAATGAGGAGCTGCGGGGACAGACTGCCGAAATTCGCGCAATTGTCAACGCCGATGTAAAGCCTTTTGATGACCAGATTGCGCAACTGAAGGAAGAGATAGACCGCCTGCCTCCCGAGCAGGTACACGCCAAAGATGCTTTGTTCACCCAAATTGACAAGATAGAGAAAGACAGGAATGAAGCACTCGAAGGGGCGTTGGAGAAAGTGCTTCCCCGGGCGTTTGCAGTGGTGAAAGAGACCGCGAGAAGGTTTAAGGAAAATAAAACATTAAGGGTAAAAGCCAATGAAAGGGACCAGGAACTGGCCGCGGTAAAGCCAAATGTGGTCATTGAGGGCGATGAGGCTGTTTGGTACAACAAATGGAACGCCGCCGGTTTGGACGTGACCTGGGACATGGTGCATTACGATGTGCAGCTCCTGGGAGGCGTGGTGCTGCACCGGGGCAATATTGCGGAAATGGCCACCGGTGAAGGAAAGACCCTGGTATCGACCCTACCTGCCTATCTAAACGCACTCTCGGGAAGAGGCGTGCATATCGTCACCGTCAATGACTACCTGGCAAAACGGGATTCCGAATGGAACGCCCCGATCTTTGAGTTCCACGGGCTCACCGTGGACTGTATTGACAAATACCCGCCTAACTCGCCCGGCAGAAAAAAAGCTTATGCCTCCGATATCGTGTATGGAACCAACAACGAGTTTGGCTTCGATTACTTGCGCGACAACATGGCGAGAAACGCCGCGGATCTGGTCCAGGGCAAACACCACTTTGCCATGATCGATGAAGTGGACTCCGTGCTGATTGACGATGCCCGGACACCGCTGATCATATCAGGCCCCATACCAAGAGGGGACGAACATGAATTTTATGAGATGAAGCCCAGGGTAGCCACCCTGGTCGAGGAACAAAGAAAACTTGTACAGGGATATCTGGCCGATGCCAAAAGGCTGATCAAGGAGGACAATAATAAAGAAGGTGGCCTGGCCTTGTTCAGGGCGTTCAGGGGAATGCCCAAATACAAGCCGCTGATAAAATACCTTTCAGAACCAGGCATCCGGGTAATTCTTCAGAAAACTGAGAATCATTACCTCCAGGACAATAAACGGATGATGCCCGAAGCCGATGAGCCCTTGCTGTTTACCATCGACGAGAAATCCAACTCCGTGGACCTGACTGACAACGGCATCGAAGTCATCACCAAGAAAAATGAAGACTCGAATTTCTTTATCCTTCCTGATATCGGGGTGGAAATTGCGGAAATGGAAAAAAACCCGGATCTGGATGAAAAAGAAAAGCTGATACGCAGGGAAGAACTGATCAAGGATTACGGGGTAAAAGCCCAGAGGATCCATACGGTAAACCAACTATTGAAGGCCTACTGCATGTTTGAGCGGGATACAGAGTATATTCTGGTCGATCAAAAGGTGAAAATCGTGGATGAACAAACCGGCCGGGTGATGGAAGGCCGAAGATACTCCGACGGTTTGCACCAGGCCATTGAAGCCAAGGAGAATGTAAAGGTCGAGGACGCTACCCAAACCTATGCCACGGTCACCTTACAAAACTACTTCAGGATGTACCACAAGCTTGCGGGCATGACGGGTACTGCCGAAACCGAAGCAGGTGAGTTTTGGCAAATTTACAAACTGGACGTAGTCGTCATTCCCACCAACAAACCCATTCAAAGGGACGACAGGCAGGATAAGGTATACAAGACGGTCAGGGAGAAATTTAATGCAGTGGTCGATGAGATCAATGAGCTTACGGACGCGGGTCGGCCGGTTCTTGTTGGCACCACCTCTGTGGAAATTTCCGAGTTGCTCAGCAGAATGCTTACCCTGCGAAAAATCAAACATCAGGTTTTGAACGCCAAGCACCATGCGAAAGAGGCGGACGTGGTGGCGGAGGCGGGGAAGCCGGCGACGGTTACCATCGCGACCAACATGGCGGGTCGGGGAACAGACATTAAGCTGACACCAGAGTCCAGGGCATCCGGCGGGCTTGCCATCGTGGGTACGGAGCGACATGAATCCCGAAGGGTCGACCGCCAGCTAAGGGGACGTTCCGGACGGCAGGGCGATCCGGGATCCTCACAGTTTTTTGTTTCCCTGGAAGATAGCCTGATGCGCCTGTTCGGATCAGAGCGAATAGCCAAGCTCATGGACAGGATGGGGCTGGAGGAAGGAGAGGTGATCCAGCATTCTATGATTACCAAGTCCATAGAAAGAGCCCAAAGAAAAGTGGAGGAAAACAACTTTGGTGTACGAAAAAGATTGCTGGAGTATGATGATGTCATGAACTCCCAACGGGAAGTGGTCTATAGAAGGCGCAGGAACGCCCTGATGGGGGAAAGGCTGGAACTGGACATCCTCAACATCATGTATGACGTGGCGGCTGATCTTATTGAGATGGCCAAGTCCACGGAAGATCTGGAAAACTCCCGCATGAACATTTACAGTTCTCTGGGCATCGATTATAAATTGGATAAGGAAGACCTTAAAACACAGGATTCCGCGGCACTGAGCCGTAATTTGTTTAATGCGGCGTATAAAAATTACGTGGCCAAGAACCAGGCTATGCTCGAAAGAGCCATGCCCATCCTGAAGGATGTGCATGCCAATCGCGGCGCCACCATTAAGGAAATTATGGTCCCCGTCACAGATGGCCTGAAACAGATCGGCGTGGTGATCAATTTAGAGTCTACGCTGGCCAATGAGGGTAGGGAACTGATACGGGCTGTTGAGAAGACCGTCACCCTGGCCATAATAGACCAAAACTGGAAGGAGCATCTGCGGGATATGGACGATCTGAAACAGTCCGTACAAAACGCGGTGTATGAACAAAAGGATCCGTTGTTGATCTATAAGTTTGAAGCTTTTGAGATGTTCAAGCGCTTTATCGGAAAGCTTAATGAAGACATCATTTCATTTCTGGCAAAATCAGAACTTCCGCGGCAGGATCCGGAGCAGGTAAAAGCGGCGCAGGCACAAAGATCCCAGGAGCCGAAGGTACACGCATCGAAAGAAGAAGTGGGAAGCTCGTTGGGTGGAGGGAACCGCCCTGCTGTAGCACAGCGAAGGGCACCTGCCCAGGTCGTGGCACTGAGAAAGTCAGAGAAGACCTACGGCAGGAACGACCGGGTATCGGTAAGATATACGGACGGCAATGTGAAGAAGGACGTCAAGTACAAGAGCGTGGAAGAGGATATAGCTGCCGCGAAATGCGTTGTGATAGAAAACTAAGCAGAAAAGGATGATAAAGAAAGGCTGTGTAGCCATATTGGCACTGTTGTTTTCGGCTGGCTGCGGAATTATCAACATCACAAAGTCCGGTGAGGCCACCGGCGCCTTTGATGATTACCATGAAGACCTTTCCACCAGCAGAATCGTTTTCCCCGAAATTCCGGAAATAGAAACCCGGATAGATTATGGATCAAGTTCCGACCTGGCGTCGGGCAATGCGGTGGACAAGGACCTGGAGGAAGCACTGGCCCATTTTGCCAGAACAAAAAGTGAAGAACCATATTTCAGCGGGTTTACCATATTGGTGTACAGCGGCGTTGACAGGGATCTTGCCTTCAAGACCAGGAACGACCTGTACTCCCATTTCCCTGACATTAAAGCGGAAATGCAATACCAACAACCCAGGTATCTGGTAAAAGTCGGAAGGTACATCAACCGGATAGAAGCCCTTCCGCTGTACGAGAAAGTAAACAGCCAGTTTCCGGCTGCAAGAATAATCCAGGACAGGTTTCAAAAGGAAAGCGCGGAGCCGGAAGCAGAACAAATTCAGGAAAATGTTAATTGATAAAATAAAAAAACTAGCAGCGGAATATAAAGAGCAGGTAATCGGTTTCAGACAGCGCCTGCATGCCCACCCAGAATTGTCTTTCAAGGAATACGAAACTTCGGCTTTTGTCGAAAAACAATTGCGGGCAATCGGAATACACAACATTGAAAAAAAAGCCGGCACCGGGCTGGTGGCTTTGATAGAGGGGAAGAATCCACAGAAAAAAGTGATTGCCCTGCGGGCAGACATGGACGCGCTGCCCATCACGGAGGCCAATCAGGTACCCTACAAATCCCAAAATGAAGG
>Ga0079224_100005724_pt1 | contig 16375 bp, 18 predicted proteins | sample Stecom2015_FD_80414 | JGI IMG/M metagenome (GOLD analysis project Ga0079224, IMG submission 80414) | Agricultural soil microbial communities from Utah to study Nitrogen management - Steer compost 2015 | ecosystem: Environmental > Terrestrial > Soil > Agricultural land | place: USA: Utah... | reverse complement strand
TGCCTCGGCGAAGGCAGCAAGGCCCTGGCCGGGCTGGCGGCCCGCTACCCGAAGTACGACGCCGCGCTCGGCCGCATCGTGACCGTCGAGGGCCGCATCGAGCACTGCGCCGGCAGCGTGCTCGGCGAGCGCATCCCGCAGGGCTCGGCCGCGAACAACACGATCTCGGTCTGGTTCAAGTCGCAGTCGGCGGGCGTGCCCATCGCCGTGGACATCGGCAGGCCGGAAGTGATGCAGGCCTACCGGCGCGGCGAGAAGCTCTTCTACACGAAGACCGGGCAACTGAACTTCGCCTGCGCCTCGTGCCACGTTCCGGGCAGCGTCATGGGCCACAAGTTGCGCGGCGAGACGCCGACCACGCCGTTCGGCGATGCCGCCCACTACCCGACCTACCGCACGCCGATCAGCATGGTGGAGTCGATCCAGCAGCGCTTCGCGCGCTGCCACGGGCAGATGCGAACCCAGCCGCTGCCGCCGGGGGATCCGGCCTACACCGACCTCGAGCTGTTCATGACCGTGCTGTCGAACGGCTATCCGGTTTCGGTTCCGTCGGCGCGCTAGCTTTCCTGTTCGAAGGAGTCGACTCGAGTGGATCAGTTTCGCAGGAACCTGTTGAAGGAGTGCGGCGCAGGCGGCGCACTGGTGATCGCGGCTGCCGCGGGCCTGCTGCCCGCATCGCCGGCGTCGGCCGCGCCGCGCAACACGGAAGGCTTCGCGGCGAAGTCGCTGGCCGACGCGATGGCGAGCATCGACGCCGGCAATGCGATCGAGAGCGCCGACATCGTGATCACGGCGCCGGACATCGCCGAGAACGGCGTGCTGATCCCGATCGAGGTGACCAGCCGCGTGCCGGGCGCCGAGTCGATCGCGCTGCTGGTCGAGAAGAACCCGTTCCCGCTGCTGGCGTACTTCAAGCTGTCCAACGGCGCCGAGGGGTACGTCAACACTCGCTTCAAGGCCGGGCAGAGCTCGGTCGTCAAGGCGGTGGTCAAGGCGGGCGGCAAGACCTACGTCGCCAGCCGGGAGGTCAAGGTCACGATCGGCGGCTGCGGCGGCTGAGCGGATCGGCAGCGAGGAGCATCGAATGGCAGCAAGCATGAAGATCCGTGCCCGCATGGTCGACGGTACCGCGCAGGTGGTCGTCCTGATCATGCACCCGATGGAAACCGGACAGCGGAAGGATCCGGCCACCGGCCAGGCCTACCCCGCACACTTCATCCAGAGCGTCACGGCGACCGTCGACGGGCGCACGGTCATGGAGGCCCAGTGGGGACCGGCGATCTCGAAGAACCCGCTGCTCGGCTTTCGCGTGCGCGGCGCGAAGGCCGGCGACAAGGTGGTCATCAGCTGGGAGGACAACAAGGGCGAGAAGGACCGCGCGGAGGCGACGATCGCCTGAGACCGGCAGCTCCCGTTGCTGCTCCGATCAACCGTCTGGACCGACCCCCGTGAAACAGTCCCTCTACGCTTTCGCACTGATTGCCCTGGGTGCGCTGCTCGCCGCTGCGGTGTCGCCGGCCGCAGGTCCGCCGCCCGGAGCCGACACGCGGGCCGTGCTGATGCTGTCCGATGCCGAACGCCACCTCGTTCTGGACGAGATGCGCAATTTCCTCGCGGTGCTTCAGACGATCAGCGAGGCGCTGCCGCGCGAAGACATGAAGGAGGTGGCTCGGGCCGCCCGCAAGATGGGCAGTGGCGCCGCCAACGAGATCCCGCCGGAGACCGTCGCCAAGCTGCCGGACGCGTTCAAGCAACTCGCCGGCGCGGTGCACACGAGCTTCGACACCATCGCGCTGGATGCGGAGTCGCTCGGCGACCCGATCCACACGATGGGCCAGGTCGGCGAGATGCTGGGCAAGTGCAACGCCTGCCATGGCATCTACCAGATCCGAACGGCCGAAGGCGCCGGCGCCAGGTAGCCGCCCGATCGGCGGCGTCAGCTGCGGAGCGCTTCCGCGCGCCGCGGCGCACCGGCCGTGCGCCGTGCGAGGCACCAGGCGGTGAAGTCGTCGGGGGCCAGCGCGGCCGACAGGTGCCACCCCTGCGCAAGGTCGCAACCGAGCCTGCGCAGCGTCGCCTGTGCCGCCTCGTCTTCCACGCCCTCGGCGACCGCGTGCATCCCGAAGGTGTGCGCGAGGTCGACGAGCGACTGCACGATGCGCAGGTCGGCCGCATCCGAGTTGATCCGCCGCACGAACGACTGGTCGATCTTCAGCTCGTCGAACGAGAACTGGCTCAGGTAGGTGTACGGCGAGTAGCCGGTCCCGAAGTCGTCGATCGACAGCCGGCAGCCGAGCCCGCGAAGTTGCCGCATCGTCTCGCTCGCGACCTGCTGGTTGCGGATCAGCGCGCTCTCGGTCAACTCGAGCGTCAGCCGGGTCGGCGGGATGTCCCAGGTGTCGAGCGCCTGCGAGACCATCAGCGGAAGGGCCGTGTCGGACAACGTGGTCGCCGAGAGGTTGACCGCCGCCGAGACGTCGATGCCGGCCGCGTCCCATCCCGCCAGCTGGCGCAGCACGGTGTTCAGCGTGAAGCGCGTCAGCTGGACGATCAGGTCGCGCTTCTCGCAGATTTCGACGATCGACTCGGGGTCGACCATGCGCCCGTCGGGGTGTCGCCAGCGAATCAGCGCTTCGGCCGACCGGCACTGGCCGGTGCGCAGGTCGACCTGCGGCTGGAAGTGCACCATGAGCGCGTTGTCGTCGAGCGCGCGCGCGAGGTCCTGCTCGACCTGTGCACGGTTCGTGTCGCCGGCACCGCGGTCCTGCACACGGCGCAACTCGATCCGGTCGCCGCCCGCCGCACGAGACGCGGCCTGCGCGTCGGTGGCGACCGACAGCATCGCGAGCGGGTCGACCCGCGACGTGGCCGACACCCAGGCGACCCCGATCGCCGGCTCCAGCCGGACCGTATCGGCCGCAGGATGCGACCGCATCGAAACGATCGGCCGGCGCAGTCGCTCCAGCAGCTTGCGCCCGGCCAGCGCGGCCAGTGATTCGCTCGGCAGGTCCGCGAGCAGCACCCAGACCTCCTCACGCGATGCGAACGCGAATCGATCGCCGCCGCGCAGCACCGACTGGATGCGGCCGCCGACCTCGGCCAGCACCGCGCGCGCGGTGCTGCCGCGTCCGATGGCCAGCAGGCGGTCCGCGGGGCTCAGCGAGATTGCGAGCAGCGCGGTGCGTGCCCCGTCGGTACGCACCAGCCTCCGTTCGAGGAGCTCGATCAGCCCGGCCGGCGACAGGCGCCCCGGAAGGCCACTACGCGGCTGCAAGGATCGACCCGTCGCAGGAGGCGTCGTCGTCGGCGTAGTAGTCACCCGGATTCAACCCGTGGGCTCCGGCAGGCAGGCCGCACGCGATGTGGACCGAGTGGCCGGCGTCGTCGCTCGGGCCGTTCAACAGGTCGCGCTCGAAAGGCTCGTCGAGCGGCTGCTTGTCCGCGCCCGCCAGCACCAGCACGCGCGGCTCGAGACGACGCACGCGATTGTGGGCCAGGACGATGGCGACCTTGCCGTTCGACAGTTCGACCAGGCTGCCGACGGGGAACACGCCGATGGCCTGGACGAATTGCTCGACCAGCGGCTCGTGGAACGAGGCGCCGCACCACTTGTACATCTGCATCAACGCTTCCTGCGGCGAGACTCCCTTCGCGTACGGCCTATCGGCGATCAGCGCGGCAAAGCAGTCGGCGATTGCCGTCATCCGGCCGTAGATGCCGATCTCCTTGCCCTTGAGTCCGTGCGGGTAGCCCGAGCCGTCGAGGCGTTCGTGATGTTGCAGGATGCCTTGCTCGACGCCGCGGTCGAGCACCATGCTCTTGCGCAGCGCTTCGATGCCGAGCTGGACGTGCCTCTTGACGACGGCGAACTCCGGCGGCGTCAGCATGCCGGGCTTCTCGAGCAGGGCCCGCGGCAGGCGGATCTTGCCGACGTCGGCAAGCATGCCGATCAGTCCGAGCCGCACCAGCTCCTCGCGCGGGAATCCCAGCTGGCGTCCGAGCGCGATCAGGTAGATGGCGACCTTCAGGCAGTGCTGGTAGGTGCCCTGGTGTTCGTTGCGCATGCGCGCGACCCACAGCATCGCGTCGGGGGTCTCGATCATGCTGCCGACGATCTCGTCGGCGACCTGGTCGATCTCGCGCAGGTCGGCACGCGCGTCGTCGCGCAGGTCGTCCATCAGCGTGCGAAGCGTGTCCGAGCTGCGCGTCCACGATTCGATCGCACGCGGCAGCGCGGCCTCGATCGGGACGGGCTCGGCGTATGGCTTGAGCCGCATGCCCGGCGGCAGCTGCAGATCGGTGATCGCCGGTGCCGGCACGGGCGGGTCGCAATGGTCGCCCGCATCCACCGACACCGGGCGTGCGAGCCGGCGGCGGAGCCGCGCGAGCATGCCGTCGCGCGGCGGGGCGCTGGCGGGGTGATACGTACCCGAGCGGGCGCGCGCAGCGTCGCGACGCTTGCGGTGCGCGGCGCGAATCGCGTCGGCCACCGAGCCCGTCGAGCGTTCGAGGTCGACGTACACGTGCTGGCAATGCCGGCGAAGCATGGCCAGTTCGACCTCGTCGCGCAGCAGCAGGCCTTCGAGCAGGAACGGCGTGTCGAGCCACGGGCGGTCCAGTTCGGCGACGTACATGCCGTACTGGAGGTCCGCGACCGGGAACCGGACGCGGTTGAGCGACAAGGGTGAAATCGGGGCGGGCATCGGCGCGACGGAATGGCGTTCCCGGTCATGGTAGGCACCGCGCCGGCGTGCGCCAAGAATCCGGTCACGGATTCGACCACGCCCTGCAACGGGCGCCGACGAACGGCGCAGACCGGCCCCCCGGCGGTGCGAGGCGGCCGCGCTGCCCTATCGGTAGCTGCGCCGCAGGAACGGCCCGAGTGCCAGCGGCGCGAAGTACATCGGGATCTGGGCGATGCCGACATAGAGCGAGAACGCCTCGCCGGCCGTGCCGGCGGTGACCACCAGCATCAGCCCCATGTTCCGGTTGCCGCTCAGCAGCGCTGCGCTGTACGCGCTGGCCACGCCGGCGCGCCTGAACAGCACGAAGCCGGCCACGTGCAGCACGACGGCGGCGAGGCACGCGGCGAGCAGCAGCGTCGCAATGAAGCCCGGGTCGCGCAGCAGACGTTCGGTGACGCCGTCCATCACCGCGATCGCGAACACGACCAGCAGCACGACGTTCAATCCGGCGAGCAACTCGTCGTGGCGCGCGATCCGCGCCGCACCGAGCACGCGCCTGAGCGTCCACGCCAACGCGAACGGCACCGCGACCAGAAGCGTCACGCGGGCGAAGAACGCGGCGAGATCGACTTCGACACCGGCCTGCGGAAGCAGCAGCGCGACCAGCGGGGTCAGCGTGAATGGCAACAGCAGCGTGGTGGTCACCGTCCCGATCACGGCCAGGATGCCGTCCAGGCCCAGGATCAGCGCGAACACCGCGGCCGATCCGATCGGCGGTGCAGCGGCCTGCAGCACGAGCACCAGCCGCAGGTCCGGCGGAAGGCCGGCGAGCGCGGTGCCGAGCCAGACCAGCAGCGGCGACAACACCAGCTGCCAGGCCGCGATCGCGGCGGGCAGTGCAGGGCGCTTCGCCGCACCGGCCAGTCGGTCCCAATCCAGCCGGAGCAGCGCTGCGGTCAACGTGCCGATCACCGCGGCGGTCAGCAGGGGACGCAGCGTCGCCGCCAGGCCGGGCAGTGCGATGCCGACGAACACGCCTGCGGGCAGCGCCCAGCGCGCCTGCCGCCCGAGGAAACCGAACAGGCCTTGGGCCGTCATGCGCCGGATCCGGCCGCGCCCGGCCCGGCGCTTCGCCGCAGCCGCCCGGCCGTGGCCGCGTCGACGGGAAAGAAGGATTCGATCGCCAGTTCCGACAGCGTGACGTCGAGCGGCGTTCCGAACACAGTCGTCGTGCTGAGGAACGACAGCAGGCCGTCGCCGGTCGCGAGCTGCAGCGGCACGATCATCCCGCCGGGTTCGTGCTCGCCGCGCGCGCTGGCGCGCGCCCCGGCCCCGGCGGCGGGCCGATCGCACGGATAGGCGCGCAGCTCGGCCATCAGGTCGATCAGCCCCGGGTCGGCGCTGACGTCGACGTCGTGCCGCAGCCGGGCGAGCAGGTGCTCGCGCCATTCGGGCAGATTGGCGATGCGCGGGGCGAGGCCCTCGGGGTGCAGGCTCAGCCGCAGCACGTTGACCGGCGGCGCCAGCAGGTGCGGGTCGACGCCCTCGAGCAGCGGTGCGACCGCGGCGTTCGATGCGACCAGCGTCCAGTGCCGATCGACGGCGAGCGCGGGCCACGGTTCGTGGCCCGCCAGCACCAGGTCGATCGCGGCGCGCGCGGCCTTCAGTGCCGGGTCGTCGAGCGATCGCTCGGCGAACACCGGCGCGTATCCGGCTGCGACCAGCAGCACGTTGCGCTCGCGCAGCGGCACCTGCAACCGCTCGGCCAGTTGCAGCAGCATCACGCGGCTGGGCGTGGAGCGCCCGGTCTCGACGAAGCTGAGGTGTCGGGTCGAGATGTCGGCTTCGCAGGCGAGCTCGAGCTGGCTCATCCGGCGTCGCTGGCGCCATTCGCGCAGGAGGCTGCCGACCGGCTGGGCGTGGCCGTTGTGCATGGCCCGCAAGATAGCTCAACGCGCGCCGGCGCTCCATGACCTCCGGGGTAATCGACTTGACTCCTCGCGATGCCGATGCTTCCTCCAGGCGTCGCGACACGCGAATGCGGCGTCGATCCATCCACGTCGACCAAGGAGTCCGCCATGACCATCCTCGATTCCCCCCGCTTCCTGAACAAGGTGTTGCTCGTCGATGCGGCCACCAGCGCGGCCACCGGGATGCTGATGCTGCTGGGTGCCGCTTCGCTCGCACCGCTTCTCGGCCTGCCGGAGTCGCTGCTGCGCCATGCCGGCGCGAGCCTGCTGCCGTTCGCCGCGCTGGTCGCGTTCCTCGGCAGCCGCGAGCATCCGCCGCGACCGGCAGTCTGGGCGATCGTCGCATGCAACGCGTTGTGGGCGATCGACAGCATCCTGGTCCTGCTGCTCGGCTGGGCGAGCCCGAGCCTGCCGGGCAAGCTCTTCGTCGTCGCGCAGGCGGCGGCCGTCGCAGTGCTGGCCGAACTGCAGTACTTCGGCTTGCGCCGGTCGCGCCCGGCGATCGCATGACCCTCGTGTCGCAGAGGACGAGCCTTGCGGCCCCGCGCGGCGGAGTAAGCTGCGCGAGGGCCGTCGACCGCTTTCCGGGATGCGATCCATGACATTGCGACGATTGCTCGGAATCGAATTGCCGATCATCCAGGCGCCGATGGCCGGCGTGCAGGGCAGCGAGCTCGCGGTGGCTGTCTCGAACGCCGGCGGGCTCGGTTCACTGCCCTGCGCGATGCTGTCGCCGGATGCGATTCGCGACGAACTCCAGACGATCCGGGCGCAGACCGATCGTCCCTTCAACGTCAATTTTTTCTGCCACGCGCTGCCCGAGCCCAGCGCCGAGCGCGAGGCCGGCTGGCGGGCCGCGCTGTCGCCGTACTACCGCGAATTCGGCATCGACATGTCCTCCATTCCGGACGGACCGGGGCGTGCCCCGTTCGACCGGCAGGCCGCCGACCTGCTCGAGGCATTCAGGCCGGCAGTGGTGAGCTTCCATTTCGGCCTTCCTTCGGCCGCATTGATTGAACGCGTCAAGAGCTGGGGATCCAAGATCTTCTCGTCGGCGACGACCGTCGAAGAGGCGCGCTGGCTCGAGGCGCACGGGGCGGACGCGATCATCGCGCAGGGGCTGGATGCCGGCGGCCATCGCGGCATGTTCCTGTCGCAGGACCTGTCCACCCAGGCCGGCACTCTCGCGCTGCTGCCGCAGATCGTGCGCGCGGTGAAGCTGCCCGTCGTCGCCGCGGGCGGCATCGCCGACACGACCGGGGTCGCGGCCGCACTCGCGCTCGGCGCCGCCGGCGTGCAGGTGGGCACCGCCTACCTGTTGTGCCCGGAGGCGCGCACCAGCGCCGTGCACCGGGCGGCATTGAAGAGCGATGCCGCGCGGACAACCGCAATGACCAACCTGTTCACCGGCCGCCCGGCGCGCGCCATCGTGAACCGCGTCGTTCGCGAACTGGGACCGATCAGCGCCGTGCCCCCCGCGTTCCCGCTGGCCGTTGCGGCGATCGCACCGTTGCGCGCGCATGCGGAGAAGCACGGCAGCGGCGACTTCTCGCCGCTTTGGTCCGGGCAGAACGCGAGCGGCTGCAGGGAGATTCCGGCGGCCGAGTTGACGCGCGAACTCGCGTCGAAGCTGCCCGCCTGAGTTCGCCATCGCGCGGGCCACGCACCTGACATATCGGCTTCCAGGCCCGGCCGCGGCCGGGGTTCACCCGACGACACGAGGAGCGCACCATGGCAGTGATCCAGCGTACCGCATCGGCAACCTGGCGCGGCGACCTGAAGCGCGGCGCCGGCCAGATCGACAGCACCAGCGGAGTACTCGACGGCACGCCGTACACCTTCATGACCCGCTTCGAGAACGCGAAAGGCACCAATCCCGAAGAGCTGATCGCGGCCGCCAACGCCGCCTGCTTCAGCATGGCCTTTGCGCACCACCTGAGCCAGCAAGGGCACGTGCCCGAGGCGATCGTCACCGAGGCGACGATTTCGCTGGACGACGGAGTGATTGCGCGCATGCACCTGCAGACCCGTGGCAGCGTGCCGGGGCTCGGCGAAGCGGAGTTCAAGCGCCTGGCCGACGAGGCCGAGAAGCAGTGCAAGGTGTCGAACGTGCTTCGCAGCGGACTGACGATCACGCTGGACGCGGCGCTGGCCTGAGCGGGGCCACGGCACGCGGATCGTAAACCAATATCGCGAAGACTGGTTATCGAGTTCGCGCGCGTCCCCGGTCATACACTGGCCGAAGGCAACCGGGAGACGACATGTCGGACAAGTGGCTGGCCAGCCTGATCACCAACGGGCCGCAGGAAGGCTTCGAACTGGCGATCAAGCTTTCGCGAATGGGGGTCAAGTACACCCAACCGTCGGGCGAAGTGCGTGACAGGCTGCGACCCGAGTACGCGGAGAGCGCCGACAGCCTGACTGCGGCGTCGCAGGTGATCGCGATCAACTTTCAGACGGTTGCAGCCGCCAACGGCTACTGGCGCGGCTGAAGGCCGCGCACGCCGCGGCGGGCACCGGTAAGATCGCCGTCGTTTGGTCACGACCGAAGGGGGCGATCCGGCGATGTGGGCGCGCGGGTGGCGCCGGCTCGCGCTCGCGCTGGTGCTGTCGATGGCTGCGTTGGTGGCGGCGGCTGGGGACGGCGGGGCCGCGCCAACGCTCGAGGTCTTCGTGCGCGACGGCTGCCCGCATTGCGCCGACGCGAAGGTCTTCCTGCGCAAGTTTTCCGCCGAGCGGCCCGGCCTGCGCATCGTCTACCGTCAGGTGGACGTCGACGAGGCAGCGCGCGACGACCTGGTGCGGCACTTCCGCGCGGCCGGGAGCTGGCCGCCCGGCGTGCCGACTTTCGTCATCGACGGGCGGATGCTGATCGGTTTCGACGACGAGGCGAACTCGGGCGCGGATCTCCGCGCACTGATCGACGAGGCGTCGCCCACGTCCGCCCGTGCCGCACGCGCGGCGGGCGAGGTCGAGAGCGCGGTGTTCGGTACGCTCAGCGCCTCGCGCATGGGGCTGCCGCTCTTCACGATCGCGCTGGGCCTGCTCGACGGATTCAACCCGTGCGCGATGTGGGTGCTGCTGTTCCTGCTGTCGCTGCTGGTGCATCTGCGCGACCGGCGGCGCATGGCGCTGGTGGCCGGCACCTTCGTGTTCGCCAGCGGGGCGGTCTACTACGCGTTCATGGCGGCGTGGCTCAACGTGCTCCTGCTCGTCGGCATGTCGAACGCGTTGCGCTGGGCGCTCGCGGGCCTCGCCCTCGTCATCGGTGCCGTCAACGTCAAGGACTTCGTCGCGATGGGGCGCGGCTTCTCGCTGTCGATTCCGGCGTCGGCGAAACCGGCGCTGCTCGCGCGAATGCGTTCGGTGCTCAACGCCGATACGTTGCCGGCTTCGCTCGCCGCGGTCGCCGTGCTTGCGGTCGCCGTGAACTTCGTCGAGCTGCTCTGTACCGCCGGCCTGCCGGCCCTGTACACCGCGGTGCTGGCGCAGCAGGAAGTGGGCGCACTGGCGCGCCACGCGTACCTGGGCCTCTACATCGCCGGCTACGTCGCCGACGATGCACTGATGGTCGCGGTCGCGGTCGCCGCGCTGGGCAATCGGAGGCTCGACGAGCGCACCGGACGCTGGCTCAAGCTGCTCAGCGGTGCGGTGATGCTCGCGCTGGGCGGCGTGATGCTGCTGCGCCCCGAGTGGCTGCTGTAGAGTGCCGGACACTGATCGACAGCGGGACGGCATGGCCGCGCAACCCGAAAAGTGGTCCGGACGGATCGGTTTCATCCTCGCCACGATCGGCTCGGCCGTCGGCATCGGCAGCATCTGGAAGTTTCCGTACGAGGTCGGGGCCAACGGCGGCAGTGCGTTCGTGCTGTTCTACGTGCTCGGGCTGGTGCTGGTCGTCGTGCCGCTGATGTTCGCCGAGTTCGCGATCGGGCGGCGCGGCCGCGCCGATCCGGCCGGCAGCATCGCCGCGGTCGCGCGTGCGGGCGGCGCGAGCGGCCGTTGGGCCGCCGCCGGCGCGCTGGGCGTGCTCACCGGCTACCTGATCCTGAGCTTCTATTCGGTCATCGGCGGCTGGACGCTCGGCTATGCGGTGGAGACGGCGCTCTACGGGCTGCCCGGCGCCGACCCGCAGGCGGTCGAGGCGCGCTTCGACGCATTCCTCGCATCGCCGTGGCAGATGCTGGGCTGGCATGCGCTGTTCATGGCGACCGCCGCAGTGGTGGTCGTGCGCGGCGTCGAGAAGGGGATCGAGGCCGCGGTCAAGGTGCTGATGCCGCTGCTGGTGGCGCTGATGCTGCTGCTCGCCGCCTGGTCGATCGTCGAGGGCGATCTCGCTGCGACGCTGCGCTTCCTGCTGCAGCCGGACCTGCAGCACCTGACCGCGCGCACGGCGCTCGAGGCGCTCGGCCTGGGCTTCTTCTCGATCGGCGTCGGGCTCGGCATGATGATCACGTACGCGGCCTACAGCGGCGCCGAGGTCGGGCTCAGGCAGGTGGCCGTGGTATCGGTCATCGCCGATACGCTCATCTCGCTGCTGGCCGGCCTGGCGGTGTTCCCGATCGTGTTCGCGCACGGCCTCGACCCGGCGAGCGGGCCGGGGCTGGTGTTCGTGACGCTGCCGCTGGCGTTCGCGAAGATGCCGTTCGGCACGCTGGCCGCGGTCACGTTCTTCGTGCTGTTGTTCGTTGCGGCGCTGGCGTCGGCGATCTCGCTGCTCGAGCTGGTCGTCGCATTGCTGATGAGGCGGATGAAGTGGCACCGCACCGCCGCCGTTGCCGCTGCCGCGTCGACCTGCTTCGTGGCAGGCATTGCCACCGTGCTGTCGTTCAGTGCGTGGGCCGAATGGCATCCGCTGGCGAGCCTGGGGCTGGCGTCGAGGGCGACCTTCTTCGACCTGCTCGACGAGCTGACCTCGAACCTGATGCTGCCACTCGGCGGCCTCGCGATCGCGCTGTTCGCGGGCTGGGCGGTGCCGAACCGGATGCTGGCCGAGGAACTGAAGCTCGGCCCGGCCGGCGAGCGCGCAATGCGCGTGGCTTTGCGCTACATCGCGCCAGCCGGGATCGTCGCGACGGCGCTGTCGACGATCCTGCTGCCCGGCTGAACGTCCGGCCGGCGTCGGTGTGGCGCGCTGCTTCGGGTGCGGCCGTACCCGCCCGTGCCCTTGCCCGTGCACGGCGGGGGCTTGACCTTGCCATGATGGGAAGCTTCAGCATGGCTGCTCCCCAACATCGGATCGAGGAGTCGGGCCATGGACCACGAAGGGCACCCGCAACATCGGCATCATCGTCACCACGCCGCGGCCGCGCCCCGGCCGGGCGTGTCCGCAGCCGGCGACCCGGTTCCTGCCTCGCTGGACCGGGTCGCGCTGATGGCCACGCTGCACTGCCTGAGCGGCTGCGCGATCGGCGAGGTCGCCGGGATGGTCATCGGGACCGCGCTCGGGTGGAGCAACGGCCAGACCCTCGCGCTGGCCGTCGTGCTCGCGTTCCTGTCCGGCTACGCGCTGACCATGATGCCGTTGCTTCGCGCCGGCTACCGGGTTAAAACGGCAGCGCGCCTGGCGCTCGCTGCCGACACCGCTTCGATCACCATCATGGAAATCGTGGACAACCTGGTCATGCTGGCGATTCCGGGTGCGATGGACGCATCGCTCGATTCGCCGTTGTTCTGGGGCAGTCTCGCCGCGGCGCTGGTGATCGCGGGCGTCGCGGCGTTTCCGGTCAACCGCTGGCTGATCGCGCGCGGCAGCGGCCACGCGGTCGTGCACGCGCACCATTGACAGGGGAACCGATGAACATCGGACAGGCGTCGAACCTCTCCGGCGTGTCGCGCAAGATGATCCGCCACTACGAGGCGATCGGCCTGATCCCACCGGCGGCGCGCAGCGATGCCGCTTACCGTCGTTACGGGGAGGCCGACGTGCAGCGGCTGGCCTTCATCCGGCGCGCGCGCGCCGCCGGGTTTCCGACCGACGAGATCCGGCGGCTGTTGTCGCTGTGGAAGGACCGGCAAAGGCCGGCGCGCGAGGTCAGGCGGCTCGCGCAGGCGCATCTCGAAGGCATCGAGACGCGCATCGAGGAATTGAGACGGATCGCCGGCACGCTCGCGCACCTGGTCGAACACTGCCGCGGCGGCGACCGCCCCGAATGCCCGATACTGGAGGCGCTCGCCGGCGACGCGCCGGTCGCAAGGCGCACGGGGGCACGATGAGCAGCGACGAACAGAAGCTCGCGAAGGCGAGCCAGCCGGCCGACGACGCGATGCGGCTGCACCCGTACTACCGGGGCAAGATGCAGACGCTGCCCAAGTGTGCGATCCGCTCGTTCGCCGACTTCTCGGTCTGGTACACGCCCGGCGTCGCCGCGCCGTGCAAGGCGATCCAGCGCGATCCCGAGCTGTCGTTCGAGCACACGAACCGCGGCAACCTGGTCGCGGTGGTCTCCGATGGCAGCCGCGTGCTCGGCCTCGGCGACATCGGGCCCGAGGCCGGCTTGCCGGTGATGGAAGGCAAGGCGCTGCTGTTCAAGTACCTGGGCGGCGTCGACGCGGTGGCGCTGTGCCTGCGAAGCCGCAACGACGACGAGTTCGTCCGCGCGGTCGAGATGCTCGAGCCGTCGTTCGGCGCGATCAACCTCGAGGACATCGCGCAGCCGAGGTGCTTCCGCATCCTCGACGCGCTGCGCGCGCGGATGACGATCCCGGTCTGGCACGACGACCAGCAGGGCACGGCCGTGGTCGTGCTGGCCGGCCTGCTCAACGCGCTCGAGGTCGTCGGCAAGCCGCTGGAGCGGGTGCGCATCGCGATGATCGGCATCGGTGCGGCCAATACGGCCAGCTACCGCCTGCTGAAGGCATGCGGCGTTTCGCCGGCGCAGATCGTCGCCTGCGATTCGCACGGCACGCTGCATCGCAAGCGCGCCGACATCGAGGCGCAGCGGGAGACCTTCGCCGAGAAGTGGTCGATCTGCGAGGAGTCCAATGCCGACGGCGTCACCGGCGGCATCGGCGACGCGCTGCGTGGCGCCGACGTCTGCCTTGCGTTCTCGACGCCGGGCCCCGACACGATCGCGCCGGAATCGGTGAAGGCGATGGCGCGCGATGCGATCGTGTTCGCCTGTGCGAACCCGGTTCCCGAAATCTGGCCGTGGGTCGCGCGCGAGGCCGGGGCGCGGATCGTCGCCACCGGGCGCGGCGACTTCCCGAACCAGGTCAACAATTCGCTGTGCTTTCCGGCGATCTTTCGCGGTGTCCTCGACGTGCGCGCACGCACGATCAGCGATTCGATGGCGATCGCCGCCGCGCGCGAACTGGCCGCGGTGGCGCGCGACAAGGGCCTTTCCGACGAACGCGTGGTGCCGCGGATGGACGAGCCTGCGCTCCATCCGCGGGTCGCCGCGGCCGTCGCGCTGGCCGCGCAGGCCGAGGGCGTCGCGCGGCTGTCGATGACCCGCGAACAGCTGCTGGTGCGCGCCGAGGCCGTGATCGCGACCGCGCGCGGGGCCACCGAAGCCTTGATGCGCGGCGGCTTCATTGCCGGGCCGCCTGCCGGCTGATTCAGGCGGCCGGCTGGCTGGCGTACCAGTCGCGGCACTCGTCCTCGCGCCCGCGCACCACCCGGCGGCCGGCCAGCGCGCCGCGGGTTTCGGTGACCACGGTCCGCTGTGCCTCGGGGTGCGCGTCGCGGTGGAAATAGATGACCACCCAGTCGAACACGCGGCCGAGCTCGTGCGCGCGCGCGGTGTTGGAATACAGCGCGGTGACATGCCAGTCGTCGACGCTCGCGTGCAGCACCGGCAGCCACGCGGTGCCGTCGGGATTGAAGCGCCTGGGGGCGATCGTCGGCAGCTTTCCGGCGTCCGCCTCGCTGCGGTAGCGCCGATCGACGTCGAGCAGCAGGGCCACCGGCGGCTCGACGCCGGGCGGCGGCGTCGGACCGCGGCGCCGGCGGCGCGAGCGATCGAGCATCGCGGTCAGCGAATCGCGGATCGCCGCGGCGCGCCGCGCCCCGACACCGGGCACCGCCGCGAGGCGGCCTTCGTGCCCGGCCACCTCCAGCGCCTCCAGGGTGTCGACGCCGAGGTGCTCGTGCAGACGCTCGGCGAGCTGCTCGCCGACCCCCGGGATCGTCCGGAACAGCCGCACCGCGTCGATCGTGCCGCGCAGCCGGTCGAGCTGGCTCCATGTGCCGCTGACCAGCATCTCGGCGATGGCCGCGGCGATGCCGGGGCCGACGTGCGGGATGGCGTCCAGGCCAGGCAGGCCCCGCGCGTCGAAGATCTCGCGCAGGTCCTCGGGCAGCGCCGCGACCGTGTCGGCCGCCTTGCGGTAGGCACCGACGCGAAACGGATTGGCGCCCTGCGCCTCGAGCAGGTCGGCGCCTTCGCGCAGGCGCTGCGCGATGTCCTGGTTTTCGGCTCGCGGGCGGCTCATCGCCGGCTCATCGATGCGTCAGCGGCTGCGCTCCAGCGACAGCAGTTCGGTGCGCATGCCGAGATTCGTCAGCAACTCGCCGAGCATCGCCGACGTCACGGTTTCCTCGCCGATCGCGCGGATGCCGCGGCTCTCCATGCACAGGTGCCGGCAACGGACCACCACGCCGACGGCGGTCGGCTCGAGGTGCTGCATCAGCGCATCGGCGATCTGCCGCGTCAGTCGCTCCTGCACTTGCAGCCGCTTGGCGAAGCAGTCGACCAGCCGCGTGAGCTTCGACAGGCCCACGATCGCGCCCTTCGGGACGTAGCCAACCGTCGCGGTGCCGAAGAACGGCGCGAGGTGGTGCTCGCAGTGGCTGTAGACCGGGATGTTGCGCACGACGATCAGTTCGCTGTACTGCTCGGCGCCGTCCTCGAAGACCTTCAGGATCTCGGCCGGATCCTGCGCGTAGCCCGAGGTCCAGTGCTCCCATGCGCGCTCGACGCGCAGCGGCGTCTCGCGCAGGCCCGGGCGATCGGGATCCTCGTGCAGGCTGCGCAGCAGCCGCCGCCAGTCGGAGCGGTTGAAGGGTCGATCGTCGGAGGGTTCGTCCATGCTGTGTCGCCTCGCGAGGTGGTGATCCGGAAGTCTACTGGACGCTCGCGGAGGATCGGGTAGCATCCCGGCCATGGCCAAGCCCACTTCCGCCCGGGACCGTCCGGTCACCCGCGATCCCGAAGCCACCCGCGACGCCATCCTCTCCGCTGCCACCGACGAGTTCGCCCAGCACGGCCTCGCGGGCGCGCGCGTCGACCGCATCGCGGAGCGCGCCGGGATCAACAAGCGGATGCTGTACTACTACTTCGGCCAGAAGGAAGGCCTGTTCCTGGCCGTGCTCGAGGGTGCCTACCAGCGCATCCGGGAGGAAGAGCGCCAGCTGAACCTGACGCAGGTCGAGCCCACCGAGGCGATCCGCCGGTTGGTCGCGTTCACCTGGAACTACTACATCGCGCATCCCGAGTTCATCACGCTGCTGAACACCGAGAACCTGCACCGCGCGATGCACCTGAAGCAGTCGGCCAAGGTGCGCACGATGCACTCGCCGTTCGTCGCGACGGTGGCCGAGGTGCTCGAGCGCGGACGCAAGACCGGCGTGTTCCGAGCCGGTGTCGACCCGGTGCAGCTGTACATCTCGATCGCGGGGCTGTCGTACTTCTACCTGAGCAACGACTGCACGTTGTCGACGATCTTCGATCGCGACCTGATGTCGCCGAAGGCGAAGGTCGAGCGGCTGTCGCACAT
>Ga0079224_100005723_pt1 | contig 16377 bp, 12 predicted proteins | sample Stecom2015_FD_80414 | JGI IMG/M metagenome (GOLD analysis project Ga0079224, IMG submission 80414) | Agricultural soil microbial communities from Utah to study Nitrogen management - Steer compost 2015 | ecosystem: Environmental > Terrestrial > Soil > Agricultural land | place: USA: Utah... | reverse complement strand
TCGGGCTGCGCGGCAAGCTGATGACGCAGGCCGAGCTCAACCCCACGCTCAACCTCGGCGATCTGCGCCTGATCATCCTCAAGACCTTCGCGATCGCGGTGGTCGTCGAGCTCGCGGTCACCGTCATGCTCGCCGCGCGGTTCTACTTCGGATACGGATTCAGCGGCGTCGCGTCGCTGTGGCAGGGCCTGTTCCACGCCGTCAGCTCCTTCAACAACGCCGGGATCAGCCTCTTCCACGACTCCTTCATCAGGTTCCAGACGGATTGGCTGATCAGCGGCCCCTCCATGGCCGCCGCGATCATCGGCAGCCTGGGCATGCCGGTCCTGTTCGAGTTGACGCGCCGCGGCTGGGGCCGACGGCGATGGAGCCTCCACACCAAGATGACCCTGGCCGGCACGACGATCCTCTTCGTGGGCGGCTGGATCGTCTTCCTCGCCTTCGAATGGTCGAACCCCGGCACGTTCGGCCCGCTGGCCTGGTACGACAAGCTGCTGCCCTCGCTGTTCCAGTCCACCGCGCTGCGCACGAGCGGGCTCAACTCGATCGATGTGGGCGCGCTGCACGAGCAGTCGCTCCTGGTGTCGGTCGCGCTCATGTTCATCGGCGGCGGCGCGGCGGGCACCGCGGGCGGCATCAAGGTCACCACGTTCTTCGTGCTGCTGTGGGTGATCTGGGCGGAGGTCCGGGCCGAACCGGACGTCTCGGCGTTCCGCAGGCGGATCAGCCCGCAGGTGATGCGCCAGGCGCTCACCGTCGCACTGGTCTACCTCGCGTTCAGCGCGGTGGCCGTGCTGCTCATGCGGATGTTCGAGCCGCATCTGCTGCTCGCGCCGATCATGTTCGAGGTGACCTCGGCGGCCGGGACGGTCGGCCAGTCGACCGGTATCACGCCCGTATTGAGCGACCCGTCCTTGTTCCTCCTTATATTCCTCATGTTCGGCGGCAGGATCGGGCCGGTGCTGTTGGCAACCTCCCTTGCCATGCGCGCCAGGCAGCGGCTGTACCGTTACCCCGAAGGCCGACCCCTCGTCGGCTTATCCACCCCTGCCCGCCGCCGGACCGCCACTACAAGCGAAGATGGTCACAGCCTCACCGTAGTGCAGTTCGTCGCCCAGAAAGGACTCCCCCGATGTCCCGTAAAGCCCGGCAACGCACCAGTCGCCTCCCGATCCGGATGCAACTCATGCTGCCGATCGCTGCCGCGCTGATGGGCATGCTGGTGCTCGGGTTGTTCCAGACCGTGCACGTGTGGGGCGAATACCAGGACGCGACCGACGCCGCCGTCCTCGGCGACCTCGCCGGGTCGGTCGCAGACGTCCTCGACGGCCACCAGAAGGAGGGCGGCCCCGTGCTGGAGGCCGTCCTGACCGGTTCGGCCGACGAGATCGACCTCCACACGCTGCGCGGGCGGACCGATGCCGCCGTGACCGAGTTCGAGGACGCCGCCGCCGCCGCGCGCGAGCGTTTCCCGGGCCTGGGCAACAGCCTGGACGCGTTGAGCGAGCAGATCGGGAAGCTCGACACGGCCCGCGCGGGCATGGACGGCCTGGCCGCGGGGGAACTGACCTTCGAGGACCAGGAGGTCATCGCCGCGTTCGGCATCTATCAGACCATGGCGAACAAACTGGTGAGCCTCGCGTCCCGGCTGCCGAGCCTGGTCGACGACGCCGAGATCTCCTCGCAGCTGGACTCGCTGGCCTCTTCGCTCCAGGCGGGCCGCCTCGCCGCCGAGATCCAGTTCCGCGTCACCTCCGATCTGACGCTCCTGGCGGCCGAGGACGCGGTCCTGGTCGACCGCAAACTGCTCGCCGAGGCCTCGTACCTGTCCGGCTCCTACGACCGTCAGATCATCGACTTCCAGGCGAGCGCCTCGCCCGAGGTCAGCGACACCTACCAGGAGGCGATCAGCTCCGAGGAGGCCGGGCTCGCCCGCGAGGCCCTGTCGATCTACCTCAACGGCGACATCCCGACCCTGTCCGCGACCGAGTTCTCGGCCGCTCAGGGCGCGGTGGTCTCCGCGCTGCAGCGGACGCAGGAACAGGCCATGACGGCGCTGGAGCACGACGTCAACACCATCCGCGACGCCTCGACGCGGACGCTGCTGACCACGTTCGCGCTGATCGTGGTGCTGGCGTTGACGGCGATCATCTCGGCTGCGATGCTCGCCCGCCGCATCAGCCTGCGCGTCGACGGCGTCCGTGAGGCCACGCTGACCGCCGCCTACGACACGCTGCCGAAGACCGTCGCCGCGGTCTCGCAGGCCTCCAACGCCGAGGAGGTCGACCGGCTGCTCCAGCACGCGAAGCGGCAGACCCTCGTCACCACCGACGCCCGCTACTCCGACGAGCTCGACAGTCTCGCGGAGGCGTTCAGCGCCGCCCACCACCAGGCGCTGCGGCAGACCGCGAACCAGGCGCTGCTGCGCATCGACGTCGAGGCGATGATGAAGACCCTCGCGCGGCGCGGGCAGAGCCTCATCCGCCGCCAGCAGCAGGTCATGGAATCGCTGGTGGAGGACTCGCCCTCCGAGATCCCCGAGGAATGGCGCAGCGTCTACCACCTGCTCAGCCGCATGCGGCGCAACGAGGAGAACCTGCTGCTGCTCGCCGGCGGCGAACCGCAGCGGCGCTACGGCCACCCGACCGACGTCGAGACGATCATCCGCGACGCGGTCTCCGAGATCGAGGGAGCCGGGCGCGTCCTCGTCGAGAACCAGGTCTCGGCGCGGCTGGAGACGAAGCCGGCCGGTGACGTCGTGCGCATCCTCTCCGAGCTGCTCGACAACGCCGCCTCCTACTCCCCGCCCACGCAGCAGGTGCGGGTCACCTCGCGCCGATCGAACTCGGAGATCGTCATCTCCATCGCCGACGACGGCATCGGCCTCAACCCCGAGCAGATGTCGGCGATCAACCGCCGCCTGGCCGAGCCGACACAGCTCAACTCCGAGCTCACGGCCACCATGGGCCTGCTGGTCGTCGGGCGGCTCGCCGCCGAGCACGCCGTCAGCGTCCAGTTGCACTCGACGATGGGCAAGGGCACGCTCGCGCTGGTCCGCATCCCCGCCTCGGCGCAGGCCGAGCCGAGCGCCGGGGCGATCCCGATCGCCCCGCGGAACACCTCGGCGCGGCTCGCGCTGTCGGCGCACGCCGCGAACCTGCCGATGACCGGCACCGGTTCGGAGGCGGCCGCCGAGGGCGCCGCCGAGCCGATCGTCCCCAAGGCCCGCAAGGCCGGAGCGACCCCCAAGCCACGTCCCGTAGCTGGGAAGACGCACCTCGTCGCGGGCAAGGGAGCGAACGGGTCAGAAGCCACTGCGGGGCCCTCTTCGGAGGCGGTGGATGTTACCTTCAGGAAGGTGAACAGAGCACTCGAATCCGCCGGGGGGCCGAACGGCACCGATCTGCCGCGGCGGGCGCCGGGGACCCGGCTCCTGCCGGGCGCCATGCCGGGCACCAGACCCGGTTCGGGCGCGGTCGACATCGACCCCGCCGAGATCCGCGACCGCCTGACCGGATTCGCCTCCGGCATCGCGGCGGCCTCGGAACACGAACAACGATAATTTCAGTAGAAAGCAGCGAGATGGATAGCAAGGACAACAATGTCGGAGAACTCGACTGGCTCCTCACCTCCTTCGTCGAGAAGGTGCCGGACGTCTCCGAAGCCCTGACCGTCTCCGTCGACGGACTCGCCTTGGCGGCGTCGCAGGGCCTGTCGACCGACCGCGCGGACCAGCTCGCCGCCATCACCTCGGGGCTCGCCAGCCTGACCACGGGGGCGGCGAAGGTCCTCAACGCGGGTCGGATCCGCCAGTCGGTCATCGACATGGACGAGGGCGTCCTCCTGCTCATGGCCGTCGGCGACCGCGCCCAGGTGGCCGTGCTCGCCAACGCCGGCTGCGACCTCGGCCAAGTGGGATACGAGACGGCGCTGCTGGTCAAGCGGGTCTATGCCGCGTTGGAGCCCGACGCGCGCAGCTGAGGGCCGAGCGCCCGCCGCGGCCCCCCGCGCGGCGGACCCGACGTGCCGCTTCACCTGCTGCGCGAAAGCGTAGGAGATTGCTCACGGGCCGACGTCACCCCATCGCCGGATGGCGTCGGTCCGCCGCCTCCACTCGGCTACGATCATGCAGGCGACCTGCTACGACAACTGAACGCGCATGCCCCACCACACCGCTTCGATCTTCCCCCTCCGAAGCGGGGCCGGGTCGGGGGGCTATCCTGCGTTCGCTACCTGGAATCAGAATCTGGAGGCCCACAGGTGACCACGGTTGAGCCCAAGGTCGAACCAACGCCTATCGTCGCGCGCCCCTGGCCGGTGCGCCGCGAACCGAGGGGCTCCTGGCTCGCCCGGACACTGCGCACCACCGACGCCAAGCAGATCGGTCTGATGTACTTCGTGACGTCGATGGCGTTCTTCGCCATCGGCGGCGTGCTGGCTCTGCTGATCCGCGCCGAGCTGTTCCGGCCCGGCCTGCAGATCGTCTCCGCCGAGCAGTACAACCAGTTGTTCACGATGCACGGCACGATCATGCTGCTGATGTTCGCGACGCCGATCCTGTTCGCGTTCGGCAACTACCTGGTGCCGCTTCAGATCGGTGCGCCCGATGTGGCGTTCCCGCGGCTGAACGCCTACGCCTATTGGCTGTACCTGTTCGGCTCCACGCTCGCCGTCGCCGGCTTCATCACGCCCGGCGGCGCGGCGTCCTTCGGATGGTTCGCCTACCAGCCGCTGTCGAACGCGGTGCACTCGCCGGGGATCGGCGCCGACATGTGGTTCGTCGGTCTGGTGATCTCGGGTCTGGGCACCATCCTCGGCGCGGTCAACATGATCACCACGATCGTGACGATGCGCGCCCCGGGCATGGTCATGTTCCGGATGCCGATCTTCACCTGGAACATCCTCATCACGAGCCTCCTGGTGCTCCTGGTCTTCCCGATCCTGGCCGCCGCGCTCCTCGGCGTCGTCGCCGACCGGCAGCTGGGGGCGCACGTGTTCGCCGCCGAGACCGGCGGCGCGATCCTGTGGCAGCACCTGTTCTGGTTCTTCGGCCACCCGGAGGTCTACATCGTGGCGCTGCCGTTCTTCGGCATCGTCTCCGAGATCTTCCCGGTCTTCAGCCGCAAGCCGATCTTCGGCTACAAGACGCTGGTCGCGGCCACGCTGGCGATCGCCGGCCTGTCGATGGCGGTGTGGGCCCACCACATGTACGCCACCGGCGCGGTCATGCTGCCGTTCTTCTCGCTGATGACGTTCCTGATCGCCGTGCCCACCGGCGTCAAGTTCTTCAACTGGATCGGCACCATGTGGAAGGGCCAGCTCACCTTCGAGGCGCCGATGCTGTTCAGCATCGGCTTCCTGGTGACCTTCCTGCTGGGCGGCCTCTCGGGCGTCCTGCTGGCCAGCCCGCCGATCGACTTCCACGTCTCGGACTCCTACTTCGTGGTGGCGCACTTCCACTACGTCCTGTTCGGCACGATCGTGTTCGCGGTGTTCGCCGGCGTGTACTTCTGGTTCCCGAAGGTCTCGGGGCGCATGTACGACGAGCGGCTCGCGAAGGTGCACTTCTGGCTGACGCTCATCGGCTTCCACACCACGTTCCTGGTGCAGCACTGGCTGGGCAACGAGGGCATGCCGCGCCGCTACGCCGACTACCTCGAGTCGGACGGCTTCACGGTGCTGAACATGATCTCCACGGTGGGCGCGTTCGTGCTGGGCCTGTCGACGCTGCCGTTCATCTGGAACATGTTCAAGTCGTGGAAGGCCGGCCGCGTGGTCGAGACGAACGACCCGTGGGGCTACGGCGGCTCCCTGGAGTGGGCCACGAGCTGCCCGCCGCCGCTGCGCAACTTCGACCGGATTCCGCGCATCCGCTCCGAGCGTCCGGTCTTCGACGAGAAGTGGGGCCACCTGGTCAAGGAGACCAAGGGGCATTAATCATGCGAAAAGGGCCCGGCGAGCATGCTCGCCGGGCCCTTTTCAGGTCCCACCCCTGACAGATCCGTACCCACCTCGCTAGGCTTTGAAACATGAGCAGGGCATTGATCGTCGTGGACGTCCAGAACGACTTCTGTGAGGGCGGCTCGCTGGCCGTCGAAGGCGGGTCGGAGGTGGCCCGCAGCATCACCGCGCTCATCAACGCCGAGCGCGACCGCTGGGACCATGTCGTGGCCACCCGCGACTGGCACATCGACCCCGGCCTCCACTTCTCGGCCGAGCCGGACTACCGCGACTCGTGGCCGCCGCACTGCGTCGTCGGCACGCCGGGTTCGCACTTCCACCCCGACTTCGACCACTCGCTGGCCGAGGCCGTGTTCGACAAGGGCGCCTACGAGGCGGCCTACTCCGGCTTCGAGGGGTCGAGCGGCGAGACGGGCCTGGCCGAGTGGCTGCGCGAGCACGAGGTGGAGGAGGTGGAGGTCGTCGGCATCGCCACCGACCACTGCGTGCGGGCGACCGCCCTGGACGCCGTCGCCGAGGGCTTCAAGGCCACGGTCCTGCTCGAGTACACAGCGGCCGTTGCCGAGGAGACCCGGGCCAAGGCCCTGGAGGAACTCGCCGCGGCCGGAGTCGCGACCCGCTGACGACGGGCGGGCGCCCGCCCGTCCTCTGCGGCTACTTGCCGTAGCGGCGGTTGCGGGTGGCGAAGGAGCGGACGGCCCGCAGGAAGTCGACGCGGCGGAAGTCCGGCCAGTTCGAGTCGCAGAAGTAGAACTCCGAGTACGCCGACTGCCACAGCAGGAACCCCGACAGCCGCTGCTCGCCGGAGGTGCGGATCACCAGGTCGGGGTCGGGCTGCCCGGTCATGTAGAGATGGCTGGCGATGGCCTCGGCGTCCACGGTCTCGGCGGCCTGCTCCAGGCTCAGCCCGGCCTCGGCGTGTTCGAGCAGCAGCGAGCGGACCGCGTCGGCGATCTCCCGCTGCCCTCCGTAGCAGACCGCGAGGTTCACGCGGACGCCGCTCTTCTCGGCGGTGCGCTGCTGGGCGTCCTTCAACCGTGCCTGGTGCTCGGGCGGGAGGAGGTCGAGCGCGCCGACCATCCGCAGCTGCCAGGGGCGGCCCTCCTCGGCCAGCTCTCCGGCGAGATCGTCGATGATGTCGAGCAGCGGGTCGAGCTGGTCCTTCGGCCGGGAGAGGTTCTCGGTGGACAGCAACCAGATGGTGACGTGCTCGATGCCGAGCTCCTCGCACCAGGAGAGGAACCGCTCTATGTGTTTCGCGCCGGCTCGATGGCCTTCGTTGGGATCGGTCAGGCCCATGTCGCGCGCCCATCGGCGATTGCCGTCGACCATGACGCCGATGTGCTTGGGGAGCTGCTTGCCCGTCAGCTCGTTCGCGAGCCGGCGCTCGTAGATGCGGTAAAGCAGGTTTGTGATCGCCACGAACGCCAATTGTAGGCGCGTGCGCTCGGCGGCTCTGTGCGGCGGCCCGGGACGCGGGCCCCGGGGCGCCCAGCGGCGGCTCGCGGACCGGGCCTCGTCGCGAGGGGCCCGCGAGCCTCACCGGTCGTCTATCGCGCGCCCAAACGGTGTTTCAGCGCGTCGAGCTCGCTCCACAGCACGGTCGGGAGTCGGTCGCCGAAGCGGGTGAACCAGCTCTCGACGAGCGGGACCTCCGCGAGCCATTCCTCGCGGTCGACCTCGAGCGCGGATTTGAGATCGATCGGGTCGAGGTCGAGTCCGTCGACGTCGAGCGACTCCGGGGTCGGGCAGTACCCGATCGGCGTCTCGACCGCGTCGGCCCGGCCTTCGAGGCGTTCGACGACCCACTTCAGGACCCGGGCGTTCTCGCCGAAGCCCGGCCACAGGAACCGGCCGTCGGCACCGCGGCGGAACCAGTTGACGTAGAACACCTGGGGCATGAGCGAGGCGTCCCGCGCGGACTTGCCCATCTCGATCCAGTGCTCGAAGTAGTCGGCGGCGTTGTAGCCGATGAACGGCAGCATCGCCATCGGGTCGCGCCGCACCAGGCCGACCTCCCCGGCCGCGGCGGCGGTGGTCTCGCTGGACAGCGTCGCGCCCATGTAGACGCCGTGGACCCAGTCGCGGGCCTGCGTCACCAGCGGCACGGTGGTGGCTCGGCGGCCGCCGAACAGGATCGCGTCGATCGGCACGCCCCGCGGGTCGTAGTACTCCTCGGCGAGCACCGGGCACTGCTTGATCGGCGTGCAGAACCGGCTGTTGGGATGGCTCGAGGGCTCTTCGGACTCCGGCGTCCAGGGCCGGCCGCGCCAGTCGACGGCCCGCTCGGGCGGTGAGCCCATGCCCTCCCACCACACGTCGCCGTCCTCGGTGAGCGCGACGTTGGTGAACAGGGTGTGGCCGCGTTCGATGGTGCGCATCGCGTTGGGATTGGTCTTGTAGTCGGTGCCCGGCGCCACCCCGAAGAAGCCGTACTCGGGGTTGGAGGCCCACAGGCGCCCGTCCTCGCCGAAGCGCAGCCATGCGATGTCGTCGCCGAGAGTCTCGACCTTCCAGCCGGGGATCGTCGGCTCCAGCATGGCGAGGTTGGTCTTCCCGCAGGCCGAGGGGAACGCCCCCGTCACGTGGTAGACCCTGCCTTCGGGGCTGGTCAGGCGCAGGATGAGCATGTGCTCGGCCAGCCAGCCCTCGTCGCGGCCGACGGCCGAGGCGATGCGCAGGGCGTAGCACTTCTTGCCCAGCAGCGAGTTGCCGCCGTAGCCCGAGCCGTAGGACCAGATCTCTCGGTCCTCGGGGAAGTGCGAGATGTACTTGGTGTCGCTGCACGGCCACGGCACGTCGGCTTCGCCGGGTTCGAGCGGGCGGCCGACGGAGTGGAGGCAGGGCACGAAGTCGGCGTCCTCGCCCATGGCGTCGAGGACGCGGGTGCCCATGCGGGTCATGATGTGCATGCTGACGGCGACGTAGGCCGAGTCGGTGAGTTCGACGCCGAACATCGGCTTCTCGGCTTCGAGCGAGCCCATGCAGAAGGGAACGACGTACATGGTGCGTCCGCGCATCGAGCCGCGGTACAGCTCGGTCATGGTCTCGCGCATGTAGTCGGGGGCGGTCCAGTTGTTGGTGGGGCCGGCGTCCTCGGGGTCGGTGGAGCAGATGAAGGTCCGCTCTTCGACGCGTGCCACGTCCTCGGGGTCGGTGCGCGCGAGGAACGAGTCCGGTTTGCCGGGCACGCGTTCGAGCGTGCCGAACGCCACCAGCTCGGCGGTGAGGCGCCGCCATTCGGCGTCGGACCCGTCGCACCACACCACCTGGTCGGGGTTGGTGAGGTCCGCGATCTCGGCGACCCACGCGAGCAGCCGCGCGTGGCGGGTCGGCGGATTCGTCAGCCCCGTCGTAGGTTCTGCTGTCTCTGCAACTGTGCTCACTGTCGCTCCTTCGGTTCAGGGCGGTTGCGGTTTCAGGCGGGGCCCACCGGTCGGGACCGGTCTCTTGGACGTTACGGGACCACGGGGCCCTGAACGGGTGCGAATGCGCGAATGAAAACGTCTCGAGCAGGTAATCCTCATCTTGACCGCTATAACGTGATCGTTCAAGCTCGAAACAAGCATATCTACCTGCCGTCTACGCGATTTCGATCATGCTCGGTCTTCGTTTTTCGAATGGAGACCGCGAGCGAGACCGGCCGGATCGATTTCGATCATGTTTCGAGCGCGTTGAAGCAGAGCGCGGTCGGTGAGGGGACCGCGGTCGCCGATGCGGTTCGGTGGTTCTCCGGCACGCGCCCGCGAGCTGTACGAGTATGCAAGCCGTACCCACCGCAGACAGAGCATCGGAGACGGGGATGGCGCACCGCAGGGAGCACGAGGAGGCGCCGCGGGGACGGCGCGTCACGACGTGGGCGATCGCGGCGGCGATCGTGGCCGCGCTGGTGCTGGCGGCCCTGGCGACGGTGCTGTCGCTGTGGTGAGAGGCGGGGCCGCGCGAGTTCGGGAACCGCGCGGGGCGCGGCCCGACGGCGCGGAGCGGACGCCGCGCGCCGAAAGCGACGGGCTCGGAGGCTCACCGGGGAGAGCGCTGCGGAGGCGCAGGAGCCCGGCCCGGACCGCGGAGGGAGAGGAAGCGGATCGGGGCGGCGGTGCGAACCCGGGGCCTAGACGCCGGGGCCGCGACGGCGCAGGTCGTCGACGCTGAGCATCGCCTCGCGCAGTTCCTTGAGCCAGTCCTCGGCGTGCTGCTCGACGAGCCTGACGCACCACGCGAGCGCGTCGGAGCGCGAGGAGGCCACACCGGAACCCACGAGCGTGTCGAGGACGAGCCGCTCGGGCTGGCGGAGCCTGGTGGTGACCGGAATGGACTGGTGGGTGAACACCATGGTGGTGGCGCCGCACCGGGCGCCCCAGGAGGCCTGCCGGTGGTAGCGGTACTGGAGCTGCTGGGCGATCTGGACGCGCATGTCCCGGGTCGCCTCCCGGAACCGGGAGATCCGGCCCTCCTCGGTGGCGGCGCGGTCGGACTCGGTGGCGTCGTTCGGGTGGTCGGGGGCGGGGAGCGGGCAGATGATGATCATCTCGTCGCGGTCCACGGACACCTCGGGCATGCCCGCGATCCAGCCGTCGGGGACGATGCCGAAGATCCAAGCGGGGGCGTCGTCGGTGGAAGGCAGGGGGCCGTAATGCCATGAACTGGTGTCGTCGATGCCCGCCATGGATCGGACTCCTCACGTTTGGGTGACGCATCAGGTGTACCCCATGGCGGCAACCCGCCCGTCAAACCCCCCGCAGAAACACCCCTGCCAGGGCACACGTGGCGGCGACGGCCGCGGCGACGCAGGCGAGGGTCTGCGTGGGCCTCGGCCGCACCCGGTACTGCAGGGACAGCCAGACGCCGAGGACGACCGGCCCGGCGGCGACGCCCCCGAACAGGGCCGCCGCCGCGAAGGCCCGGCGGACCGCCGTGTCCGCGGCGGGCTCGGCGGTGAGGATCCACACGGCCAGGGCCACGGCGAGGGCGGCGACCGCGGCGCCCACGCCCGCGGCGGTCGCCTCGGTGTGGCGGGGCGCGTCGATGGGAAGTTCACCCTGCCGGGCCAGCTCGAGCAGGCGCGCGGCTCGGTCGACGCGGGCGCGGACGGCCCCGGCCTCGGGCGCTTCGGCGGCGGGCAGGTAGGGCACGGCGCCGGTGTGGGCCTCGCCGACGAAGCCGCCGAGACCTCGCCACAGGACGGCCACGGCGGTGTCGGTCTCGGTGGCGAGGGCGGCGGCCTCCTCGGCCGCGGCCTCGGCCCGGCGCTCCCGTTCGCGGGCGGCCTCGACGGCGGCGTCGAGGGCGGCGGTCTCGGCTTCGTAGGAGCCGCGGGCGGCTCGGGCCTCGGCTTCGGCCGCCTCGCGGTCGCGCAGATAGCGGGCCACGGCGTCGGTGTACTCGGTGTCCATGGCGCCTCTCAGTCTCGTCGGCCGTCGCGGACGGCCTCCGGCCCGGTCAGTCCCTCGGCCGTGCGGTAGGGGATGACGACCTGGGGGGCGCGGTGCCGGGCCCGGTCGAAGTACAGGCCGCGGCGTCTCCTGGGGTGCCAGGCGGGCCCGCCGGAGGCCGGTGAGAGCGGCGCGAGTTCGGCCCCCTGGACGTCGAGGGCGAGCCAGGCGTCGACGGCGTCGAAGCGGGCCGCGAACCCGCCGAGGTCTTCGCGCAGTCGCGGCACCGAGCGCCACCAGCCGAGCGTGTGGAGGTGGCGTTCGGGACCGTCCAGGAGCATCGAGCGGAGCGCGGCGGCCTCGGTGGGGTCGAGGCGGGCCGATCCGGCGTCGACGGCGTACAGCAGCGTGAGGCGGAGGGAGCCGTCGGCCCGGTCCTCCCAGCCCTTGCACGCCGCGGCGAGGCCGTCGTGCCAGTGCACCTGGGCGCCCTCGGCTTCGAGGGCGGCGGCGAGGCCGAGGGCGCTGCGGGCGGCGTCGGGTTCGAGGCAGCACAGGTCGACGCCGAGACTCTGGGCGCGGGCGGCGGTCAGCGCGGCGGCGGCGAGGACGTCGGCGGCCTCGGCGGTGCGGGTGCCGAGGACGGCGAGGTTGCGGCCGGGCGCGCGGTGGAGGGAGAGTTCGGCGGGCCTGGCGGCGACGTCGATCGTCTGCCCGAGCAGCGCGGTCTCGGGCGCGGGCGCCCGCTCGGTGAGGCGGGGGACGTGGTCGCCGTCGAACAGGACCGGCGGGGTGTTGCCGGGGGGCCTGGCGACCCACAGGCGCCGCTGGAGCGGCTCCCAGGCTTCGGCGTGCCCCGCGTTGGGCAGAGCGACGGTCTGGTTGGCGGCGGCCACCCCGGACTCGTCGTTGACGATCGCGCAGAAGCGCGGGACGGTGTCGGCGGCGTGGTTGTTCTCGGCCAGGACGCGGCGGGCCTTGGGCAGGGCGATCCGCAGGGCGAACTGGGCGACCAGGCCGGGGCGGCCCCACAGCGCCTCGATGCCGGCGATGTCCTGGGAGGCGAGGACGAGGTGGATGCCCTGGCCGCGGCCCCGGCGGGCGAGGTCTTCGAGGAGGCTCACGGCCTCGTCGGTGACCGCGTCGCGGGCTTCGAGGAGGACCTGGAACTCGTCCACGATGGCGACGATCCGGGGCCAGTGCCCGTCCGGGTCGGCTTCGCGGAGCTCTTCGAGTTCGGTGGCCTCGTGTGCCTTGGCGGCCTCGGCGCGGCGGCGCAGCTCGGCTTTGAGGTGACGCAGGAGCGCGAGCCCGAACTCGCGGTCGTCGTTGATGTTGACGCCGACGAGGCGGACGTGCGGGAGCCAGGTGGGGTCCTTGCGGCCGGCGGCGAAGCGGGCGAAGGAGACGCCCTCTTTGAAGTCGAGGAGGTGGAGCGCGAGCTCGTCGGGATGGTAGGTGGAGGCGAGGGCGGCGATCCAGGCGTAGAGGAGGTTGGTCTTTCCCGAGCCGGAGGGGCCGCCGACGAGCGCGTGGGGCGGGTTGTCGCCCAGGACGACGCGGGCGGGGTCGCCGGTGGGGCGTTCCCCGAAGGCGACGTCGAGCCCGGCCGCCGAGCTCGCGGCCCACAGCCGGTCGGGGAGCAGGTCGATGAGCCGGGCCGGTTCCCGGCCGGCGCTGTGCTTCTCGGCGAGGGTCTTGGCGGCGGCGGTGACGGTCCGGGAGGGCGGGGCCGGGTCGAGCCGGATGGGGGCGCCCGGCAGGCCGGTGTAGGCGGCGGCGGTGAGGCGGGGCAGGCCGTCGAGGTCGTCGTCGGCCTCGTCGTCGACGATGACGAGGTGGACGCCGGCGCCGACGCCGGTGCGACGGAGACGGGCGAGCTGGGCGCGCTCGTGAGCGGGCCAGGCGGCGATGCCGGAGTCGATCAGGACGAGGACGCGCCAGGGTTCGGGGCGTCGGCCGGTGGCGGTGGCGAGGTCGGCGAGGCTGGCGTGGTCGCCTGCGAGGACGTCGGCGTTGACGCGGCGGACGTCCTCGACGAGCGCGTCGAGCGCCTCGCGCAGGCCGGAGGGGCCGATGAAGGAGAGCAGCCCGGCCTTGCCGAGTGGCGCGAACCCGGACAGGGCGCCGCCGAGGCGCTCGGGGTCGTAGACGTGGAGGCGGACGGTCCCGGCGGGGACGGCGCCGAGGGCGCGCAGCAGCAGCCCGGGCAGGGCCTCGGCCGCGTCGGGGGCGAGGCGCAGGTGGTCGCGGTCGAGGAGGGCGACGAGGGCGGGCAGGGCCGGTTCCTCCTCGGTGGCGCTGCCGTCGACGGCGCCGACGCGCAGGAGCGGGGCGGGGCCTTTGGCGAGCGAGGGGTAGGGGATCCAGCCGTGCCAGGGCGCGCCGGCGGCGACCGGCGCGGCGAGGCTCGCGGCGGTGGCGACCGCGGCGGCGGCGGCGCCGACCTTCTGGCCCTTCCTGGATTCGAGGGTGGCGGTGACGCGCTCGTGGATGGCGGTGTACTTGGCCCGTTTGCGCTCGGCCTCGGCGGCGGCGGTCTCGGCGGCCTTCCGGGCGGATCGGGCCGCGGCGGCGGTGCGCTCGGCCAGGAGCCTCGCTTCGCCGCGGGCGGCGCCCAGTTCCTCGGTCATGGCGGCCACCAGTCGTCTGCGCCAGCTGCTCATCGTCGGCCTTTCCCTTCGGGTGTCCGGTGGGGTCGTCGCGGGAGCCGGTGGAGCGCGGCGGCCGGGGCCGGTCCGAGGGCGGCGATGTCCACGGCGGTCTCCGTTCTAGAGGGTGGAGGCGTGGCCTTCGGCCTGCTCTGCGGCGGTGAAGGTGGCGGTGAGGGACTGCTCGAGTTCGACGGCGGCCTGGGCGGTGACCGCGGCGTCGTGGCCCGAGCCGGTGGTGACGGCCGTGGGGCTGCCCTGGGCTGCCGCGCTGTTCCGGCCGGCGGCGGTGATGACGGCCCGGCCGTCGCGGACCTGCTGGAGGGCGGCGGCGACGGCCGACTTGCGTTCGGCGGCGCTCACGATGGACACGATGACATTCTCACTGAGAAAACGGCGACTTTCGGTGACCGCCTCGCGACCGTGCGCGGCTATTTTGTCGGATTTCCGACTCGCCCGTAACCTGGAGTCATCGTTTCAGTGCATTTAACGGTAGCGAAGTGACGCACCTCCCAACTAGAGTGTGAGTACCAACGGGGCCAGTTCCCCTACACATCGACACCCGGGAGGCGACCGTGCTTGAACAGCGCACCTACGTCCTCGACACCTCGGTTCTGCTATCGGATCCAGGGGCGTTCTCACGGTTCGACGAACACCACGTGGTAGTCCCGCTCGTCGTCATCAGCGAGCTGGAGGCGAAACGGCACCATCCCGAACTCGGCTGGTTCGCCCGCGAATGCCTCAGGCGGCTCGACGAGCTCCGCATCGGGCACGGGCGCCTCGACGAGCCGATCCCGATCGGCGACGCCGGGGGCACCTTCCGGGTTGAGCTCAACCACGTCGACACCTCGCGCCTGCCGGCCGGGTTCGCCGTCGACGCCAACGACTCCCGCATCCTCGCCGTCGCGCACAACCTGCGCGGCAAAGGCGCCGACTCGGTCCTGATCACCAAGGACATGCCGATGCGCGTCAAGGCCGCCGCGGTCGGACTGCCCACCGAGGAGTACCGGCACGGCCAAGCCGTCGACCCGACCTGGTCGGGCATGGCCGAGCTGGCGGTGGCCGCCGAGGACATCGACCGACTCTTCGAGGGCGGGGAGATCGACCTGCCGCCGGAGTCGGACCTGCCCTGCCACACCGGGCTCGTCCTGAGCGGCAACGGCTCCTCGGCGCTGGGCCGCGTCACCGCCGACAAGCGGATCCGGCTCGTCCGCGGCAGGGACGCCTTCGGCATCCACGGCCGCTCCGCCGAACAGCGCGTCGCACTCGACCTGCTGCTCGACCCCGAGGTCGGCATCGTCTCCCTGGGAGGCAAGGCCGGGACCGGCAAATCGGCCCTGGCGCTGTGCGCGGGGCTCGAGCAGGTCCTGGAGCGCGAGGTCCACAAGAAGGTCATCGTCTTCCGACCGCTGTACGCGGTCGGCGGCCAGCAGCTCGGCTACCTGCCCGGCTCCGAGGGCGAGAAGATGAGCCCGTGGGGCCAGGCCGTGTTCGACACGCTCGGCGCGGTCACCGACGACAACGTCATCACCGAGGTCCTCGAGCGCGGCATGCTCGAGGTGCTGCCGCTGACCCACATCAGGGGCCGCAGCCTCCACGACGCGTTCGTCATCGTCGACGAGGCGCAGTCGTTGGAGCGCGGCGTGCTCCTGACGGTGCTCTCGCGCATCGGCCAGGGCTCGAAGGTCGTGCTCACACACGATGTGGCACAACGGGACAACCTCCGGGTCGGCCGCCACGACGGCGTGGCCTCCGTCATCGACATCCTGAAGGGACACCCACTGTTCGCGCATGTCACGCTCACGCGCAGTGAGCGTTCGGAGATCGCGGAGATGGTGACCAACCTGCTCGAAGGCTGAGGGGCCGGCTCTGGCATGCTGTGTCGCGGGCGCTTGTGGACAGGCGCCCGCGACACAGGAGTTGAGTGAATGATCCCACTGCTGACCCGGTACGGTTCGAAACTCGCCGCCGTACTCGTGCTCGCCCTCGGAGCGGTCATCGTCGTCAACGCCGTCACCGACGACCCCGCGGCGCAGGACGCCGAACACCCCAGCCAGGCCGCCGCCGAACAGCAGGCCGAGGCCGAAGCGGCCTACGAAGAGGTCCGCTACCGGCACGTCAACTACATCGCCGAGACCGCCGGGGCCGACGTCACCGTCAAGGCCGAGGCCGTCGCCGACTACGCCCTGGCCAAGGCCGACGGCCTCGACGACGCCGAAGCCGAGGCGCAGGAGGCGGCCGAGAGGGCCGCCGAAGAGGCCGAGCGGGAAGCCGAGGAGGCCGCGCAGAACACCAACCCCACGTCGGTGGACATCCCCTCCAGCTGCGGGGAGTTCTCCGGCAACCGCGCCACCGGCTGCGCCATCGCGCTCGACCAGGGCTTCGACCTCGAG
>Ga0079224_100005722_pt1 | contig 16378 bp, 13 predicted proteins | sample Stecom2015_FD_80414 | JGI IMG/M metagenome (GOLD analysis project Ga0079224, IMG submission 80414) | Agricultural soil microbial communities from Utah to study Nitrogen management - Steer compost 2015 | ecosystem: Environmental > Terrestrial > Soil > Agricultural land | place: USA: Utah... | reverse complement strand
CGCGGGCGGACGAGCTGCGCGCGCAGGTGTGGAAGAGCTGGGTGGTCAAGCGCCCCTGAGCGGGGCACGGAGGAAGCACGAGACCTTGGCGAAGATCGAGTTCAAGGCTGACGACAAGGCGGTCGAGGTCGACCAGGACGAGTGGCTGTACGACGTGTGCGTCGACGCCGGCGCGTCGATCCCGTTCTCCTGCAAGGCGGGCGCGTGCGGCACCTGCGCGACCGAGGTGCTGAAGGCCGAGGGGCTGCCGCCGCCGACCCAGCGCGAGCTGAGGACGCTGGCCGAAAAGGGGCTCGATCCGGCGCGGTTCCGGCTGCCGTGCCTGCACGTGGTGCAGGGGGACATCGCGTTCGGCCGGTCGGCCCACGCGATGGGCGAGGGCAAGGAGCTCGCGGTGTGCGAGGCGGAGGTGGAGGCGTGCCGCCGGCTCAACCTGACCGTGGCGGAGGTGCGGTTCTTCGTGCGCGAGCGGTTCGAGTTCCGCCCCGGGCAGTACGTGATCTTCCAGATCCCGACCCCGGGGGGCGGCGAGGTGATCCGCCGGTCCTACAGCATCTCGACCCCGCCGTCGGACGCGCGCCACTTCGAGATCTGCGTGCGCTCGGTGGCGGGCGGGCACGGCTCGAACTGGGTGCACCGGCTGCGGCCGGGCAAGGTGGTGCAGTTCGAGGGCCCGATGGGGGACTTCCAGCTGCGCGAGGGCGAGCGCGACATCCTGATGGTGGCGACCGGCACCGGGATGGCGCCGATCAAGTCGATGCTGCTGCACCTGCTCGACCAGCGATCGGACCGGCGCGTGCGCCTGTTCTTCGGCGTGCGCTCGGTGCAGGACCTGTTCTACACCGATCTACTGCGCGGCCTCGAGGCCCACTACCCGAGCTTCTCGAGCGTGATCGCGATGTCCTCGCCCGACCCGAGCGCGTGGGCGGGGCCGCCGCGGCGCGTGACCGATCTGGTGAGGGAGCTGGTCACGCCGGAGCAGGCGCTGACGACGGAGGCGTACCTGTGTGGCAGCCGGCCGATGGTGGAGGATGTCTCCGCCATCCTGCGGGCCAAGGGGATGGGGCCGGAGCACATCCACACCGAGAAGTTCTACTAGGGCGCGGGGGGCTGTCCGGGGAACAGGTACTCGCCCAGCGAGTGCAGCCTGGCGAGGTCGTGGACGTCCTCGTCGAACAGCGGCACCTCGGTGACGCTGCCGTCCTCGCCGGCGACGCGGCGGAGGTGATCGATCGAGCGGCGGTCGGCGGCGGCCTGGACCTCGAGGTCGGCGTGGGCGGCCAGGAGCGACTCGGCGGCGATGCGCAGCGTGCCGTGCTGGAAGCCGAGGTCGGCCACCGGCGGGTGCGCCTCGATCGCCGCGGTGACGGTCGTCAGGTCCGGCGGGCCGGCGAGCGGGCGCGCCTGGTGCACGCGGTTGACCACGAAGCCGCTCATCGGCATCCCCGACTGCAGCAGCCGCTCGTGGAACGCCAGCGCCTCGCGCATCGCCATCGGCTCCGGGCTGGCGACCAGCACGAAGCCGACCTGCGGCCGGCGCAGGAGCGCGAAGGTCGCCTCGGCCCGCTGGCGGAAGCCGCCGAGGATGTCGTTGAACTCGGTGAAGAAGACCGCCAGGTCGTCGAGGAAGCGCGCGCCGACGAACTTGCTCAGCCGCTTGAGCACGTAGGCGCCGGTGCGGCCGACCACCGACCACCCGCTTCCGGACTGGCCGCGCAGCTTGCGGAACCACTCGATGGCGGGCGAGTCGATGGCCGCGCTCAGCTTCTGTGGCGCGTCGAGGAAGTCGAGCGCGTGGGCGGTCGGCGGCGTGTCCACCACGATGAGCTCGTACTCGTCGGTCCTCTCGAACTGTTCGAGCGTGGCCAGCGCGGCGTACTCCTGCGCGCCGGCGAGCGAGCCGGAGATCTGCGCGTAGATCGGGTTGGCCAGGATGCGCCTCACCGCCTCCGGGTCGGAGGCGTGGCGCGCCACCACGTCGTCGAAGGCGCGCTTCTGATCGAGCATCATCGCGTACAGCCGGCCGCCGGGCGCGAGGCCGCCGGCGGCCGCCAGCACGTCATCCGGGATCGCCTGCACGTCGTGGCCGAGCGCGCGCAGGCCGAGCGAGCTGGCCAGCCGGCGCGCCGGATCGATGGTCAGGACCAGCGAGCGGAGGCCGCGCCGCGCCCCCTCGAGCGCGATGGCGGCGGCGGTGGTGGTCTTGCCCACGCCGCCCGAGCCGACGCAGACGAGGATCCGCTTCTGCCCGAAGATGTGAGACAGCCCGGAAGGCAAAGGGCCATCTTCTTAGCACGCGCCCGGCGATGGGGGCAACGCGGGGCGCCGGGCGACGGGGCCGTGCGCTGTGCGGTGCGGCGCCGCGCGCGGGCGCAGTCGCACCGCCGCGCGGCGGTGCGCCGGCCGGGCCGCCGGCGCGATCCCCGGCGCGCTCTCCTATATACTGCGCGCTCCATGCGACGCGAGCTGTCGGCACAGATCGGTGGGCGCGAGGTCGGCGTGGTCGTCGAGCTCGCCCCCGACGGCCGCTGGACGGTCGCGGTCGGGGACGGCCCGGCCCGCCCGGTCGACGCGGTCGAGATCCGGCCGGGCACCTGGTCGCTCCTGTGCGAGGGGCGCTCGATCCTGGTCGACGTCGACCGCCGCGCCCAGGGAGCCGCGCTGCTGGTGGCCGGCGAGGAGGTCGCGGTCGAGCTGGTCGACGCGCGCCGCCGCCGGCTGGCTCAGGCGGTGGGGCAGGGCGGCCGCGCCGCCGGCCGCGGCGAGACCGTGCGCGCGCCGATCGCCGGCAAGGTGGTGCTGATCCCGGTCGAGGTCGGGCAGGAGGTCGCCGCCGGCCAGGGCGTGGTCGTCCTCGAGGCGATGAAGATGGAGAACGAGATCCGCGCCGACCGCGGCGGCGTGGTGTCGGCCATCCGCGTCGAGCCCGGCCAGTCAGTCGAGACCGGCGAGACCCTGGTCGTCCTCGAGTAGCGCGCGGAGCGGACCCGGCGAGCGCCTCGAGCGGCCGGCGCGGCCGATCACCGGGCGCGCGCCCGCACGAACGGCCGCCCGCCGGAGCGCACCCGGCGGATCACCTTGGACGGCCGGTTCTTCTTCATCCAGCGCTGGACCGGGCGCACTCGAGCCTGGCCGCGGTGGACCGCCTTGCGCAGCCGCCCGGTCGCGATCCGCCTGGCCTTCTGCGCGCGCGACTCCGCGGCGCGGCCGAGCTGCTGGGTCAGCGCGCCGCGCTGGAGCACCATCACGCTCGAGGCGCGGCCGACCCGCTGGCGGAAGCGGGCGAGCGAGTCGGCGTCGAGCGGCCGGTTGGTCACCAGCATCACCTCGTCGCCGTGGGCGCCGCGCAGCGCGAGCTGGTCGGTCGCCTTGGCGACCATCTTGGCGGTGAGCTTCGGGTTGTTGTCGGGGAACGACTTCGCCTCCACCCGGGTGCCGTCGCGCAGCAGCAGGTCGACCTCGTTGCCGTCGACCATCACGCCGACGCCCTGGACCTTGTCGGCGCCGAACGCGGCCGCCACCTGGATCTCGAAGGCGGGGCCGACCAGCGCCCCCTCGTTGCCGGCGGAGACCAGCCGGCCGAAGGTGTCGGGCACGCCGGCCACCCGGTCCACCTTGGCCAGCGCGGTCAGCGTCTCGCGGGCGTAGGGGGCGAAGTCCGGCTTGCCGAGCGCGCCCTCGAGCTGGGAGGTCGAGATGGCGCCGCGGGCGGCGATCGCCGAGAGCGCGCCGCGCGCCGCGAGCCCGCCGTCGCCGGCCAGCGCCTGGCGCACCTCCGGCGCGGCGCGGTCGAGCAGGCGCGCGACCTGCGAGACCTCGGCGGAGCCGTTGTCGGCGCGGACGACCCCGGCCGGGGCGCCGGCCGCCGCGGCCACCAGGGCGAGGGCGAAGAGGAGGCGGAGCGGGCGGTTCCCGGACGGACGCGGTACGGCCATCCCCGCGGCTATCGCAAGCCGCGCGCCGGCCGACCCGCGCGAGCGGATTCAAGTCATTTCAAGGCGCTGTGCCGCCGCATGGCCAGTTCGCTGGCCAGGTCAGGTCACCCTCGCAACCGCACCAGGTGGCAGCCCGGGTAGCCGCAGCTCGAACCAGGCGGGGGCGCGAGGGTGCGAGCGCGCGAGCGAGGCCGGGGCGCGAGCGAGTGCGGGGGCGCGGGGCGGGTCCGGGGGCGCGAGCGAGGGCCGGTGCGCGAGCGATCGGCTGGCGTCAGTCCCGGGAGGCCGGCGCGGAGGCGAGCTCGGGGGAGAGGGACTCGGCGGCGGCGGTGGCGGGGGCCGCGGCGGCGGTGGGCGCGGCGGCGGGCTGGCCGTCGCCGGTGGTGAGCTCGCGGGCGGGTGACCCGGTCGGGCGCAGGCCGTCGAGGTCGGGCGAGCGGTCGCGGGCGATCCGGTAGCGCTCGAGGATGCGCGGGTTGGCGGCCCGGGCGCGCTCGGCGTCGAGCACGATGAAGCTGTCGCTCGAGGTGCGGATCTCGAGCATCCCGCGGCTGGCCTCGACCATGCGGACGAAGTCGGCGATGTCGCGCGGCATCCGGCCGTTCACCGCCACCACCGACTCGCTGTACAGCCCCTCGTAGCCGACGTTGATCTCGTCGGCGAGGATCTGGGTGAGGATCACCACCTCGTGCCGCTCCGGCGTCCGGCTGCCGGAGTAGTACAGGTGGAGGAACTCCTTGGGCGCCTTGTCCCACCAGCTGTCCCAGGTCGCCAGGTAGTCGCGCGACAGCACCTGGAACACCAGGCCGCCGTAGATGAAGTAGGTGGGCGCCCGGTCGTACTGGTTGCGCGGCACCAGCGGCGCCGGCGGCGCCAGCACCACCTTCACCCGCCGGCGCTTGCCGCCGCGCAGGATGACCAGCTCGAGCTCGTCGCCCACCGAGCACCAGCCGAGCATGACGTCGTAGCGGGTGCGGTAGCGGCCGCGGAACTTCACCGTCGAGTTGGCGGCGATCCGGTGGCCGGCGATCTCGAGGAGCGCGTCGCCCGGCTCGAGCACGCCCCAGGCGGAGCCGCCGTGGTCGAGCGACAGGATGAGCACGCCTCCCTCGCCCTCCTCGAGGCCGAGCCGCCTGCGGAGGAACGGGTTCTCGAGGCCCTGGGTGGTGATGCCGAGCGCCGGGATGCGGACCTCGCGCCCCGGGTGGCGGTCCACCTCGGCGAGGAAGTGGTTGATGATCGGCGCCGGCACCATCTCGCCCACGTTCTCGGCGTTCTCCAGCTTCTGGAACGCGATGCCGACCACCTGGCCGCTCTTGAACACCGGCCCGCCGCTGTTGCCCTTGTTGATGGCGGCGTCCACCGTGACCGCCAGGAGGTGCCGCTGGCTGTGGCTGTAGCGCTGCACCTCGATGCGCGAGACGACCCCCTCGGTGATGGAGATCTCCTCGCCGCCGACCGGGAAGCCGACCACCGCCACCCGGTCGCGCAGATCCGGGAGCTCGCCCATCCGCGCCGGCTCGATCCCCTCCATGAAGTGGCGGTCCTCGACCGACAGGAGCGCCAGGTCGCAGTCGTGGCACACGCCGATCACCCGGGCGACCGCCTTGTCGGGCGCGGAGATCTTCTGCACCTGAACGAAGGTCGCGTTCGCCACCACGTGCGCGCCGGTCAGCACACGCCCGGGCCCGATCACGACTCCGGAGCCGGTGCTCGACTGCGGCACCTGGGCCTGCCATGGCGAGTCGTGGTCCGGATCCTGAGTCGTTGCGTAGATGCGGACGACCGACGAGTAGGACATCGCGACAGCTATACCATCTGGACAGGGCTCACGCGATCCGGCGGAGCCGGCCGCCGCGCGGCGTTCACCCACCGCCGCGATCGCCGCCGCCTTCGCCGCCGCCGCCTTCGCTGCCGCCGCCGCCGCCCTGGCCGGCGCCACCGACGCTGCTGGACGCGCCTGCGCCGCTGGCCTCAGGCGCCGGCGCCAGCGCCGACTCGAGGATCTCCTCCTCGCCGAGCCCGAGGTCGACGCTCGTCACCTCGGCGCGCGACCACACCGAGGTCATGGCGCTGGTGTCGGCGAGCTCGCCCGCGATCTCGGCGCAGCGGGCGTCCGGCACCGTGTTGTCCGGCGCGCGCAGGCGCGCGGTCGGCTGGGTGGCGAGCGGCCCGCCGGTGGCGCCGACTCCGCTGGCCGGCGAGGACAGCTCGACGCCGGGCGGCGACAGGAGGAGCTGCCGCCGCGACTCGAGCTCGGCGCGGAACTGCTCGCGCACCAGCGCGCCGATCGCCTTGGCGTTCATCGGGCCGCCGAGCTCGCGGATCGAGTCGCCCAGCGCCTCGCCGAAGGCGCGCGCGCTCGGCATCCGCGCCTCGCGGTCGCGCGCCAGCGCCTGGCCGAGCACCTCGACCAGCGTCGGCGGCAAGTCCGGCCGCAGCGCGGCGGCCGACGGGATCGGCTCCTTGACGATGGCGCGGAACACCTCGAGCCGGCTCTTGCGGCGGAACAGCCGCCGCCCGGTGAGCAGCTCGAACAGCACGATCGCCAGCGAGAACACGTCCGAGCGGCGGTCGAGCTTCTCGCCGCGGAGCTGCTCGGGAGACATGTAGGCGAACTTGCCGCGGATCTGCCCGGTGAGCGTCTTGACCACCGAGTCGCGCGACTTGGAGATGCCGAAGTCGAGCACCTTCACCACGCCGCCGGTGGTGACAAACAGGTTGGGCGGCGAGATGTCGCGGTGGATGATGTCGTACGGCCGGCCGTGCGGGTCGGCCATCTCGTGGGCGTGGTGCAGCCCCTCGCACGCCTGCTGCGCGATGCCGACCAAGAACGGGACCGGCAGCGAGCCGGGGCTGGCCAGCGCCTTGACCAGCGCGCTCGACAGCGCCACCCCCTCCAGGTACTCGAGCACCATGAAGTAGTCGCCCTGCGCGGCGGACAGCTCGTTGACCTGGCAGATGTTGGTGTGGCTCAGGAGCGAGGCGGTGCGCGCCTCCTCCAGGAACAGGTCGATGAACTCGCGGTGGGCGGTCAGCTCCGGCCGCATCCGCTTGATGGCGACGTGCTTGCTGAAGCCGGCCGGCCCGTCGAGCCGGGCCAGGAGCACCTCCGCCATGCCGCCGGCGCCCAGCCGCGCGAGGAGCTGGTACTTGCCGAGGAAGGTCGGCGCGCGAGCGTCGGGCTGGTGGCCGCCGGGCATGAGCGCTCATGATAACAGCCGCGGGCGGCGGCAGGATCCGGCAGCGGCGCGAGCCGGGCGCGCCGCCGCATGCGCGCGGACGGCCGCGGTGGCATGCTCGAGGCGATGGAGACCCGGGCGAGGCGAGCGCTCGGCCCGGCGTGCGCGGCGCTGGCGGTCGCGTGCGCCGCGGGGCCGGCGCGGGCCGGGCAGGGCGAGGGCGCGGCCGCGGCCGGCCCGCCGCTCGCGGCGCGCGGGTCAGGCGGCGAGCTCGAGCTCGACTGGCGTCTCCACGCCGCCGTGGTCGTCGTCGGCGGCATCGGCTGGATCGCCTCCGAGGCGCTGCTCAAGGACGAGCTGGCGCCAGACGAGTGCCGCTGGTGCGGCGGCAACGGCCTCGACGACACCGTGCGCGGCTGGCTGCGCTGGGACGACACCGGCGCGGCGCACGGCGCGAGCGACCTCGTCGCCTTCGGCCTGGCGCCGGCCGGCGCCTTCGGCCTCACCGCTCTGGCCGCCTGGCGCGACGATCGCGCGCGCGACTGGCCGATCGACGCGCTGATCGTCCTCGAGTCGGTCGTGCTCGCGGCCGATCTCAACCAGCTCACCAAGTTCGCCGTCGGCCGGGCGCGCCCGTTCGTGCGCGCCGGCGGCGCCGGAGTGGCGGACGATCCCGACAACAACCTGTCGTTCTACTCCGGCCACACCTCGCTTGCGTTCTCGCTGGCGACCTCCGCCGGCGCGGTGGCGACCATCCGCGGCTACCGGGCCGCGCCGCTGGTGTGGGGCGCCGGGTTGACGCTGGCGGCGGCGACCGGCTGGCTGCGCATCGCCGCCGACAAGCACTACGCCACCGACGTCCTGACCGGCGCGGCGATCGGCTCGGCGATCGGCCTGGCGGTGCCGCTCCTTCTGCGCCGCGCGCCGGGCGGCGAGCGGGCGCCGCGCGTCGGCGTCGCGCCGCTTCCGGGCGGCGGCCTGGTATCGGCTGGCCTGCGCTGGTGAGATAGTCGGGGCATGCGCAGATGGCTCGTCCGCGGGGCGCTCGGGCTCGCCGCCGCCTACGCCGTGCTCCTGGTCGGCGGCGGCGTCGCGCTGCGCGGCTGCGTCGAGCAGCGCGCCCGCGAGCGGCTGGCCCGCGCGCTCGGCGCCGAGGTGTCGATCGGGTCGACCTCCTTCAGCCTGCGGCGCGGCGAGATCGTCTTCGAGGACGTGGTGGCGAGCCGCGAGGACGGCGGCGCGCTGGAGCTGCAGGTCGGCCGGGTCGACGTGAAGGTGGCCGGGTGGGGCGCCGCGCTGGTCGACAGCGACGTCGACCGGGTGGTGGTGCGCCGCGCCGCGCTCGCGCTTTCGGCGCGCGGCGCGGTCGAGCTGGCTCGGCGCGAGCGCGAGCCGGTGCCGATCGGCGGGCTGGTCATCGAGGACGCCTCGCTCGCGGTGATGCCGAGCGCGCTTCTGCCCGGGCTCGGCCGGATCGAGATCGAGCTCGGCCGCGCGGAGACCGGGCCGATCGATCTCGGCGGCGCGCTGTCCTGGATCGAGGCGGTGCGCTGGCTGCAGGCGGACGTCAGCGCTCCGGGCGGGATCCGGCTGACCGGCCTCTACCGCGAGGGGGAGCTCAACCTGGCCGGCAGCCTGTTCGGGTCGGAGCCGATCCAGGTGCCGCCGCGGTTCCCGGATCTCGAGCCGGGCGCGAGCGAGCTCGAAGTCCTGAGCGCGGTGATGGCGGAGGTGATGCGCGCGGGCGGCGCGGCCATCGCGCGCGAGGTGGCGGAGGAGGCCGCGATCGATCGGGTGCGGAGCTGGGTGGACGTGCGGGCGAAATGAGCGCGCCGCTCACCAGGCCGGCGGCGGCGGCTCGTGGGCCAGGCCGGCCAGGTGGCCGAGCGCCTCGCGCTGCGGGAACCGGCCGTGGTGCACGACGCGGACCCGCGCGACCGCGTCCGGCCGCAGGCGGAGCAGCGGCTGCGGGTCGCTCGCGCCGATCACCAGGCGCGAGGTGCCGCCCTCGTGCTTGCAGGTGACCCGGATCCAGTACGAGGCCGTGCCGGGCGCGAACCAGGTGGCCGGGCTGGTCTTCGACGCGGCGGCATCGACCGGCGCGATCCGGCCGGCCGACAGGATCAGGCAGCGCTGCTCGGTGCCGTCGAGCGCCGGATCGCGGTTGACCCGGGAGAAGTCGAAGCCGCCCGCGGCCGGCGGCGGCGGAGCCGGGCGGGCGGCCTGGCGCGGCGCCTCGCCGACCAGCGCGAGCAGGCGGACGTGCGCCTCCGGGCCGCCGGTGTGCTTGCCGCCGGATGTGATCTGCACGCGGATGCGGTGGTGGCGGCGGATGGTCGAGGCGACCGCCGCCTGGCCGGGCTCGTAGCTGAGCTCGACCGGGACGCCGACGGCGCCGTTCCAGCAGGACACGATGGCGCGGCCGCTGCCGATCGGCTCGAGCTCGCCGACGTCGCAGAGGCGGACGCTGCCGGCGACCGACGGATCGAGGCGGGCGAGGCGAAAGTCGAAGCCGGGCGGTCCTGCCGGCGCCGCGGCGGCGGGCGCGGCCTCGGGCGCGGCGGTGGCCTCCTCCACCGGCGCCGGGCCGGATCCCGGCTCCGCGTTCGCGCCGGCGTCGGAGGTCGCCGCCGCGGCCGCCGCCGGGTCCGGCTGGCCCTTGCTGGCGGACGCCGGCGACGGCCCCTTCCGGGAGCGCGGCGAGGGCGCCTCCCAGGGAGCTCTGCCGTCGTCGCAGGCGGGGAGCGCGGCGATCGCCGCGAGCGCGGTGATGATGATGATCCTCATCCTCGGTACGCCTCGTCCTGCTCGATCTTCGAGAGCACCCAGTCGAACTCGCCCGACGTCACGTGCACCTGGCAGTACTCGCACGATCCCGCCATGCTGATCTTCAGATCCGCGCCGCAGTTGGGGCAGCGGCGGTCGCTGCGCGGCGCGCCGCGCACGCTCGCGCCGCGCACCAGCGTCCAGTACTCCGAGTAGTCCCGGTTGGTCGACCGGCTGCCGCCGACCACCGCGCCGGACTCGGCGTGGACGGTGAAGTCGCGGCCGGTCGCCCACAGGCGGACGGTGATGGCGTCGTAGTGGGCGTCGCGGGTCACCTTGGCGTAGCGCCAGCCGGTCATCTTCATCCCCTCGAGCCGGTTGATCAGCTTCTGGCGGCGGTAGGCCGCGATCCAGTAGCGCAGGTAGTCGTACATCCCGTCCGACACGAACGGCCGGATGCGCGCCAGGTCCTGCTCGGACCAGCCGGCGTTGAGCTCGGTGTAGATGCGGGTGAGGCGCGAGGCCATCGCCTCGTCGGTGAGGGCCGGGTCGTCGCGGCGCAGGGCGGCGAGCGAGAAGTCGAGCCGCGGGTGGGTGATCGTCTCGCCCCAGGTGCCGACCTCCGGGCTGTAGCCGCCGAGGAGCGGCGGCCGGGTCTCCTGGTGCAGGAGCGCGATCGACCCGACCATCCAGTCGAACCGGCCGGTCGCCACTACCTCGCCGCAGTGGGCGCAGGTCTGCTCGTCGGAGCTCTGGAACGGCGCGCCGCAGTTCGGGCAGTCGAAGGTGCGCGCGCGCCCAAGCGGGCGGCTGTGGGCGGCGGCGTCCCGGCCGAGCGTCCACTGCTCGCGCACGTAGTAGGTCGTCTCCTTGCCGGCGGCGACCACGGTCATGTTCGCCTCGATCTCCACCGTCACCTTGACGTAGTAGGGCCGGCCGTCGCCGCTGCGGCTGGCGAACCGCTCGACGCCGTCGGGCCCGGCCAGCCGCGGCGGCATGAGGACCTGCGAGGTGCGGAGCGAGCCGATCACCACGTCCCCCGCCGGCGCGCCGTCCGGCACGCGCGCCGCCAGGTGCTCGCGCGCGCTGCGGGACAGGTAGGGCGCCAGGGCGGCGAGGGCGGTGGCGTCGTGGCGCACCCGGTGCGCCTGGCTGTACAGGCGGAACAGGAAGTCCTCGAACAGCACCACCGAGAACTGCGGATCGAGCTGCCGGATCTGCTCGATGGCGGGCGGCGGCGGCGGCACGAGCAGGGCGACGCTGTCCCAGCTCGCGTGGGCGTCGGCGCTGGTCTGTCGCTTGAACCAGATGTAGCCGCCGATGAGCGCCGCCGCGACCGGCACGCCGATCTGCGGCGCCTCGATGATGAGGCGGACCAGGAGGTAGATGAGCTCGCCGCCGCCGGAGGAGCTGCCGCCACCGGACGAGCCGCCGCCAGAGTAGCCGCCGCCGCCGGAGAAGCCGCCGCCGCCGGAGTAGCTGTGGCCGCCGCCCGGCCGCGCGTCCGCCTCGCCGAGCCAGAGGAGGAGGAGGGCACCGGCGACCGCCGCCGCCGCGGCGAGGGCGAGCGCGAGGCGGCGCCTCACCGGTCCACCTCGTCCGGCAGCTCGTTCATGTCGTCCGGCCGGCGCGGCAGGTGCAGCGCGAGGAGGTCGCCGAGCGGCGCGAGGGCCCCGGCCAGCGCGGCGCCGTCGCCCCGCTCGTCCATCGCCCGCTGCACGGCCGCCGCCGCGCTGCCCCACTCGCGGCGCGGCACCGCGGCGCTGACGCCGGTGTCAGGCAAGAGGACGGCGCGCCTCTCGAGCAGGGAGACGTAGAGGAGCACGCCGGTTCGCTCGCGCGTGTGGTGCACGCCGCGCTCGTAGAAGGTGGCCTCGGCGGCCACCCGCACGCGCGCCTCGCGCGCCGACCGCGGGGTCAACGCGCGGCGCACCGGCGGCAGGCGCGAGGCGGCGAGCGCCACCAGGCCGCCGACCAGGAGCGGATCGACGAGGAACCAGATCAGGGCGAACGGCAGCGGCGAGAACAAGAGGAAGGCGAGCGTGCCGATGGCGGCGAGCGCCCCGAGGGCGAGGTCGGCGTGCAGGTAGCTGCCGGATCGCCCGCGCACCGAGATCACGAGCTCGGCGGCGGACCGGGCCTCGATCCCCGCCACCGCCTCGCGCAGGGCGGTCAGCGCCGCCTGGTTCAAGAACGCCATCCCCGCGCCATCCTACAACGGCGGTGAGGGAGGCGGGGCGCGGCCCGGGCGCGGCCCGCCCGGTCGGGATTGCGCGGTCGCTCGGCGGTGCGCAAAACTGCCGCCATGCCGAGAGCTGACACCCGGGTCCGGGCGCCATGAGCGCCGGCGGCAGCACCAAGGCGATCATCGCGGCGCTCCTGGCCAACCTCGGCATCGCGCTGAGCAAGTTCGTGGCGTTCCTGCTGACCGGATCGTCGTCGATGCTCGCCGAGTCGATCCACTCGGTGGCCGACTCGGGCAACCAGGCGCTGCTCCTTGTCGGCGGCCGGCGGGCGCGGCGCCAGGCGACCGCGGAGCACCCGTTCGGCTACGGCCGCGCCCGCTACGTCTACGCCTTCATCGTCTCCATCGTGCTGTTCACGCTGGGCGGGCTGTTCGCCCTCTACGAGGGCTGGCACAAGATCTCGCACCCGGAGGCGATCGACGACTGGGCCTGGGTGCCGGTCGCGGTGCTGGTGGTCGGCATCGTGCTCGAGGGCTTCTCCTTCCGCACGGCCGTCGTCGAGTCCAACCAGGTGCGCGGCGGGCAGTCCTGGGTGTCCTTCATCCGCCACGCCAAGGCGCCCGAGCTGCCGGTCGTCCTGCTCGAGGACCTCGGCGCGATGGTCGGCCTGGTCCTGGCGCTCGGCGGCGTGGTGCTCACGATCGCGACCGGCGACGGCCTGTGGGACGGCGTCGGCACCATGTGCATCGGCGTCCTCCTGGTGGTGATCGCCATCGTGCTGGCCGTCGAGACCAAGAGCCTGCTCATCGGCGAGGGCGCCTCGCCGGCCAACGTGCAGGCGATCGAGCGCGCCCTGGCGGACGAGCCGCGGGTCGACCGGGTCATCCACATGAAGACCCTCCACCTCGGGCCGGACGAGCTCCTGGTCGGCGCCAAGATCGCCGTGCGCGGCAACCAGAGCGCCGCGGAGGTCGCCCGCGCGATCGACGCGGCCGAGGCGCGCATCCGCGCCGCGGTGCCGATCGCCCGGGTCATCTACCTCGAGCCGGACCTCGACCGCTCTGCCCGGGCCGGCGCGGAGGAGGCAAGGGCGGCGCGCCGCGAATCGTGACCGCCGGCGGCGCGCCGCTCACGCGATCGGCGCGAGCAGGGCGGCGGCGCGGCGCGCGGCCTCGCGCCGGTCCAGCTTGCCGCTCGCCCCGAGCGGGAGCTCGGCGAGGTAGGCGATGGCGCGCGGCCGCTCGTGGCGGGCGAGCCGGTCGGCGGCGGCGCGGGCGATGAGCGCCGGCGCCGGCGGTCCGGCCGGGCCGGCGACCAGGGCGGCGGCGACCCGCTCGCCCCACTCGGGATCCGGCACGCCGAAGACGCAGGCGGCGGCGATCCCGGGGACCGAGCGGAGCACCTCCTCGACCCGCACCGGGTCGACCTTGGCGCCGCCGGTGACGATGACGTCGTCGGCCCGGCCGAGGAGGACGAGGCGGCCGTCCGGCTCGATGCGCGCGCGATCGCCGGTCACGAACCAGCCGTCCGGATCGACCGCGGGCGGCGCGTGGTCCGGCGGCGCGTAGCCGCGCATGACGACCGGTCCGCGCACCGCCAGGCGGCCCTCGCGCAGCGCGACCTCGACCCCCGGCTGGACGCGGCCGTCGATGGCGATGTGCGAGCAGGTCTCGGTCATGCCGTAGGTGGTGCGGACCGGTACGCCGCGGGCGGCGGCGGCGGCGAGCAGCTCGCCGGTGGGCGGCGCGCCGCCGAGCAGCACCGCGCGCAGGTGAGGCGGCGGCCGCCAGGCGGGAGACAGGGCCAGGAGCCGCGCCAGGAGGGTCGGCACCAGCGACACGCGCGTGACCCGGTCGCGCGCGATCTGCCGGGCCAGCGCCGCCACGTCCAGGCGATCCGATGGATCGACGAGGACGGCGGTGGCGCGGGCGGCGAGGCAGCGGACCAGCACCATGAGGCCGCCGACGTGGGCCAGCGGCAGGCAGGCGAGCCAGCGGTCGTCCTCGCGCCACGGCAGCGCCGCGGCGGTCGCGGCGGCGCTGGCGGCGAGCGCCGCGCGATCGAGGAGGACGCCCTTGCGGCGGCCGGTCGACCCGGAGGTGAAGAGGAGCGCGCCGACCGGATCGGGGACCCGGGCCGGCACCGCGGCGCGCAGGCGGGCGCGCTCGGCGTCGGGCAAGGCCGGCGGGATCAGCGCGACCGGCGCGCCCCGCGCGGCGGCGGCGAGGAGCGCGGCGAGGTCCCAAAGCGCGATGCGCGGCTCGAGGACGACCGGGCGGCCGGGCTCGAGCGCGCCGAGCGAGCGCGCCGCGCGGGCGGCGTGGCGCAGGAGCGCGGTCCACGAGATCGCCTCGCCGCCGGCGATCAGGGCGGGCGCCGCGGCGATCAGCGCGGGCGCCGCGGCCATCACCTCGCCTCCTGCGCCGCGGCGGCGCGCCCGCCGAGCGGCGGCGGCAGCGCGACGCCGAGGCCGGGCGCGTGGGAGCGCAGCGCGGCGCCGGAGAGCTGCGGCACGCGGGCGGCGGGGAAGGCGTCGAGCCCGGCGTGGCGGCCGAGGCCGGCGGCGGGATCGCCCGGGCGGGCGAGGGCGAGGGCGAGCTCGGCGCAGGCGGCGAGGGCGACCGGCCCGTCGAACAGGTGGCTCACCACCGGCGTCGCGCCGGCGGCGCGGGCGCGCGCCGCCCACGCCCGGCAGGCGGCGAGGCCGCCGAGCACCGCCGGCTTGAGCACGAGCGCGCGGACCAGCCCGCGCTCGAGCGCGGCGGCGGTCGCCTCCGGCTGGTCGGCCGCGCTCTCGTCGAGGGCGACCGGCACCGGCGCGCCGCCGAGCGCGAGGAGGTCCTCGGCCGACAGCGCCTCCTCGACCCACTCGGGATCCAGCTCGGCCAGAAGCGGCAAGAGGCGCGCTGCCTGGTCGCGGCTCAAGGCGCGGTTGACGTCGATGCGCAGGCGGGCGACGCGCGGCCGCAGGCGGCGCAGCGCGTCCAGCTCGCGCGCGAGGTCGCCGCGGCCGATCTTCACCTTCCAGGTCGCGACCGGGTCGGCCGGCGCCGCGCCGTCGAGCGCGACCACCGCCGAGCAGGCGAGCGACTCCGCCGGCGCGGGCGAGAGCAGCGCGGCAAGCGAGGTGCCGCGCGCCTGCGCCTCCAGGTCGGCGAGCGCGGTCTCCAGGGCGAAGCGCGCCGCCGGCAGGGAGGGCGGGACGTCCTCGAGGCGCGCGGCGGCGGCGAGGGCGCGGGCGCAGGCGTCGAGCGAGTCGGGCGAGCGGCCGGGCAGGGGAGAGCACTCGCCCCAGCCGGCGCGGCCGCTCTGGCCGGCGAGCCGGACCAGGAGGTGCCGTGGGCCGGCCGGGATCACCTCGACCGGCGCGGCCCGCGCGCTCATCCGCCGCCTCCGGCGAGCGCGATGCCGGCGGCCCACAGGACCGAGTAGGCCAGCAGCAGGCGGGCGGTCGCGGGCAGGAGCGGGTTGAGCGCGGCGCCGTCGCGCCGGGCGACCGCCGCGCACAGGCGCGCCGCGATCGGCGCGGTGAGGAGCGGCAGGGCGACGAGCGGCGCGCGCAGCGCGAGGGCAGCGCCGGCGGCGGCGAGGTAGGCGGCGGCGAGGAGCAGCGCGTACTCGGCGCGCGCGCCGGTGGCGCCGAGCCGGACCGCGAGGGTGCGCTTGCCGGCGGCCGCGTCGCCGGCGCGGTCGCGCAGGTTGTTGACCACGAGGATCGCGGTGGCCAGGGCGCCGACCGGCGCCGCCGCCAGCGCCGACAGCGCGGTGACCTGGCCGACCTGCACGAAGGTGGTGCCGCACACCGCGGCGAAGCCGAAGAAGACGAGGACCAGGAGATCGCCGAGGCCGTGGTAGCCGAGCGGCAGCGGCCCGCCGGTGTAGGCGACCGCGGCGGCCATGGCGGACAGGCCGAGGATCGCGATCGGCCAGCCGCCGACCGCGACCAGGTAGACACCGACCAAGAAGGCCGCGGCCAGCACGACCGCGAGCCCGCGCTTCATCTGCGCCGGGCCGATGAGGCCGGCCTGCACCGCCCGGGTGGGGCCGACGCGCCCCGCGCGATCCGCGCCCTTTTCGTGGTCGAACACGTCGTTGGCGAGGTTCGAGGCGATCTGCAGGAGCAGCGCGCCGGCCGCGGCGGCGAGCGCGGGGCCGGGGGCGACGCCGCCGGCGACGTGGGCGCACGCGGTGCCGACCACCACCGGCGCGAGGGCGGCCGGCAGGGTGGCGGGGCGGGCGGCGAGCAGCCAGGCACGGGCGGAGCCGGGCCGGGGCAGCGCGATCGGTGCCGGGGTGTCCATGGCGTGCG
>Ga0079224_100005720_pt1 | contig 16379 bp, 14 predicted proteins | sample Stecom2015_FD_80414 | JGI IMG/M metagenome (GOLD analysis project Ga0079224, IMG submission 80414) | Agricultural soil microbial communities from Utah to study Nitrogen management - Steer compost 2015 | ecosystem: Environmental > Terrestrial > Soil > Agricultural land | place: USA: Utah... | reverse complement strand
GCGATCTGGTCGGCGGGCGTGCCCGCACCCTGCATTTTTATGACGGCGATGAGTACGACGTTTTTGTCATTTCGGTTGGCCTGCATCATTTTCTGTGTCTGGTATTCAATGGCGAAGCTGGCAACCGCGCCTTTGGTTCGGTCAACCGATTTGGCCGCCGCGCAGCAGAAGACCTCGTGGCGCTGCTGGGGGCCGCTGCCTATGCGGTTGAGACCGAAAAACAACCGGAAGCCGCGCCCCCTCGCAAAAGCCGGCGCCGCCAGCCGGACGAGGACAAGTCTGAAGAAATCTTCGAGCCGCTGGAACGCGCTGCGAATATTGCTGCGAACACCCATCAGGAACCTCAACTGCCGCAGCTCGAACCCATTCAGGAACTCGATCTATCCATCTTCGATCAATTGAATGATCTCGATCTCAACGAGGCCGATGATCTTTTTAACCCTGAAAAGCTGGCCGAACTGGCAAATGACGGCACGCGGAAAGGCGAACTGATCGATGATGATCTGGCCCGGCAGTTGGGCATCATGCCCCGATTGGATGAATAACCATCGCTCCAACGACATACAGGCTGTGCGGGAGGACTGGCAGGCTTGAACGTATCCGAACAGAACCAGAGCGCAACCGCTTCCAGAGACCCTCTGATCGGTAAACAACTGGGCGATTATCGCATTACCAGCCGGCTGGCCTCGGGCGGCATGGCCCGGGTTTACAAGGGCATGGATTACAAGCTCCAGCGGCCGGCAGCGATCAAGGTGCTCGAACTCCACACGGCGGACCACGACCAGACCATTACGGCCCGGTTCAAGCGCGAAGCCCGCGCAGTCGCCGCGCTGGAACATCCCAATATCATCCCCATCTATCAATACGGCGAAGACGAAGCGACTGGCGTCTATTTCCTGGCGATGAAGCTCATCAAAGGCCGCGATCTGGCTAACGAACTGCGCCGCCTGAGAAAGACCAAATCGCAGTTGATGGATGTGGATCGTGCTTTGCACATCATGGCGCAGATTGCTTCGGCACTCGACTATGCCCACTCGCAGGAGATTATTCACCGCGATGTCAAGCCATCCAACATCCTGATTGACAAGGATGACCACGCCGTCCTGACGGATATGGGGCTGGTGCTGCGCGTCAGCTCTGAAACAACGATGGGTACAGCCTTTGGCACACCGCGTTACATCGCGCCCGAACAGGCTACCTCATCGGATAAAGCCGTCCCGCAGAGCGACATTTATTCCTTCGCCGTCATTCTTTACGAACTGCTCGCCGGACAAACTCCGTTCAACGGCGATTCGCCAATGGAAATCGCGCTGGCACACCTGAGCGACCCTGTGCCCCCGCCGACGACGATCAACCCGGATATTCCCGAAGCGGTCGAAAAAGAACTGCTCCGGGCGCTGGACAAAGACCCAGCCAAACGCCATAAAACGGCTGTGTCTCTGATCGAAGCGGTCAAGCGCGGCTACCAGGAGCAGTCACAGGCCGGGGCGAAGCCGGCAGCAGCGCTATCTGTCCCGAAGGAGCGAGGAGCTGCGCCGGTTAACGAAGAACTGACGATCCACATGAAACCGGACAAACCCCGCCCCGCAGCCGGCCGCAGACATCCTGCCCCTCTGGCGCTGATGATCGGGGTGATGACGCTGATTGCCGGGGCCTTCATCGCCAATGGCTTTCTGGGGACAGGCGGCAGTCAGGCGGCGGAAGGTGGCGCGCCGGTTACCCTGATCTACGACGAAAACACCTTCACCATCATCAACGAAGGGGACTATACGCTTGAGGTGCAGGCGCTCAAGTGTGTGCGCGGCGTGGACGATAACGTGGATGATTTCTCCGGAGATCGCATCCCGCGCGATATACTGCCGGCGGATCGCAACTGCTTCCAGATCATCCTGAACTCTGGCACGCCCAGCGTCCCGCCGCAGTGCAACCCTCTCAGCCAGCACCGGCACGGCCACGAGATGCTTTCAAACCCGCTGCGTGTGCCCTGGCGCAGCGAAACCGAAAGCAGCGGGCGCATCAGCACCTTCGAGGTGCGCTACAAGGGCCAACTGCTGGCCCGCTGCAATACGGTCAGTCGCGGCGGTTATGCCGAATGCCGCTTCACCTGGCCTGAAGTGCCGGAAGAGAGCCAATAGCTGCCGGGGGCGCGGCGTCATCAGCAATCCGGTCAGCCGGGCGACCATCGACCGCTACGTGCAACGAAATCCGTTGGAACCTCGACAGAGTCTTTTTCGTCCTAAGATTGTCGCCCGCGTACTGCGGCATGATCCGGGCGGGATCAGGCGGGATGACAACCTGAACGCACCCGTCCCCCGGATGACAGCGGCGGCTGGCGACTGGGTCCACTCAAAACTATAGGAGACAGGCGATGCACAAATGGATAATGATTTTTTTAATCGGTTTGCTGATGGTGGTTCCGATGACTAACGCGCAGGATGGCAGCGAACAACTGAGTCTGACAATCTACAATCAGGGCACGGCGCTGGTGCAGGATGTGCGCAGCTTTGACCTGAGCATAGGCCAGAACACGATTGATTTCACGGACGTGGCCGCCAGCATCGACGCGACTTCAGTCGTATTCAAGGCGCTGACCAACCCCGAAGATGTCGTCGTGCTGGAACAGAACTTCGTCTTTGATCTGGTCGGCAGCGGGGCGCTGCTCAATCGCTATCTGGATGAAACCATCACCGTCACGGCTGAAGATGGCACCACGTTCACCGGGCAGCTTCTGAGCGGGCGCGGCGGCGAAATTATCCTGCGCGATGACGCCGGGCAGGTGTTCGTCATCAGTCAGGCCAAAGTCCGCGATATACAGTTCCCCAACCTGCCGGATGGCCTGATTACCCGGCCCACGCTGCGCTGGCTGCTGGAAAGCGGCGTCGCCGGTTCGCAGCAGGTGGAACTGACTTACCTGACCGGCGGCATCAACTGGACGGCAGATTACAACGTGCTGCTGAATGCCGGCAACACCGCGCTCGATCTCAACGGCTGGGTCACGCTGACCAACACCAGCGGCGCGGGCTATCAGAACGCGCGGGTCAAGCTGGTGGCGGGCGATGTCAACCGTTTGCCAGAACGGCAGGCCATGTTCCGGGCCGAAATGGACATGGCTGCCGCCGCGATGCCAACTGCAGAACCAAGTGTGGAGCAGCGCGAATTCTTCGAGTACCAGCTTTACGAAATCACCCGCCCCGTTTCAGTTGCCAGCAACGAAACCAAACAGGTCGAGTTTGTCACCGGCACGAATGTCCCGGCCAACACCTTCTTCGTCTTCAACAGTTTCCCTGGCTTCTTTGGCTACTACGGCCCCATCACCGATCAAAGCTATGGCGTGACCGGCGTCACCGACGTGCAAAGCTGGCTGGAATTTTCGACAGGCGAGGACAACGGCCTTGGCGCTGATCTCCCCGCCGGGCGCATCCGTGTGTATCAGGAAGATGTAGACGGCGCGGCGCTGTTGATCGGCGAGAATCGTATTGACCATACCCCACAGGGCGAGGAGGTCAAAATCTTCCTCGGCAACGCCTTCGATCTGGTAGGCGAACGCACCCAGACCAATTTTCAGCTTCTGGGCCGTAATGTGCTGGAAGAAACCTACGAGATCAAACTGCGCAACCGCAAGGATGATCAGGCAGTTGAAATTCGCGTGCCGGAAACACTGTTCCGCTGGAGCAACTGGGAAATCCTCAACGCTTCCGACGAATATACGCAGACGGACTCGTCTCACATTGAGTTTCGCGTGACGGTTGAACCGGGGCAGGAACGGGTTATCACCTACACGGTACGCTATAGCTGGCCGGGCTGATCGCACCGTTTCACCTTTCCGCATCATCTGCGCAGGGGCGGGTATAAAATCCGTCCCTGTGTTTGTTTACTCCCGCGCCGCAGACAGCGCGATTCTCCGTATGGGTCTATGATGGAATCAGAAAACCGGCAGCCGGGATCATGCCTGTCAGCGGCGCTGTTGGCGAATCAATCTGCGCTAACCATAAGGGCACGATTTATCCCCCTCCGTGTCGCTGCGCTCGACACCTCCCCCGACTTGTGCGAAGTGTCCCTGTGAGGCTGAGGTCCCGGACATAATTGCAGCCATAAGCGAGTTCGCCAAACAGCGCAATCAACTCTCTTACTGTGCTGCCATCCGGCTCATGACACTCCCCCAATCACTGGGGCAGTTGCAGGCTGAAACTGTATTGATAATTAAGATTGAGGTGAACTGGTGATTGGGAGGCGCGCCGATGGAAATTCTCTTTCTGATTATCATGCTGGTGGGCCTGCTGTACCTGCTGCTGATGATCTTCGGCGGCGCGGTGACGGTGATGGATATAGACATCGACAGCGCATTGGAAAGCACCGGGCTTGACACGGTATTTGGCCTGGACAGCGCGGGAGGCAGCGAGGCCGGCGGGCTGGGCTGCGGGGTGATTGCGGTGTTTCTGGCCGGGTTTGGCGCTGTGGGGCTGACCGGCTCTATCGGCGGCTGGAATCCGCTGGCGATGCTGGTCGCTGCTGTGCTTTTTGGCTGGCTGCTGGGACGGGCGGTTGTCGCCCTGCTGCGATTCGTTTACGCCCAGCAGAGTACCGACGTATTCCGCAGCGAGACGCTCATCGGCCAGAGCGCGCGGGTCACGATTGACAGCCCGGCTGGCAAGATTGGCGAGGCGATGGTTGAGGAGGGCGAAATACGCAAGTATCCCATCAAAGAGATGAACGGGCTGGCGCTGCAACGCGGCGACACGGTGGAAATTGTGGACATTAACGGGCGCTTTTTGCGCGTGAAAAAGAAACGTCATTCAGCAGAAAACGAGGAGAAGCAGTAAATGGATATTCTGGCAACCCTGAGTATTCCAGTAGTCATTGTGGTGGTGATCGTCGCGCTCGGCGTGTTTCTGGCGAGCCATTACCATCGTGTGCCGCCCAATGAGGTCATGGTCGTCTATGGGCGTGGCAAGCTGCGCCTGGTGACCAGCGGCGGCGTATTCGTTGTCCCGGTGCTGGAAACCTTCAAGAAGCTGGATGTCACCATTATGACCATCAAGACGGAAAAGGACGAAGTCTACACCGTCAGCGGCGTGCCCATCCAGTTGGATTGGGTGGCGCAGGTGCAGATCGACAGTGAGGAAGAAGCACTGCGGACGGCGGCGCGAGCCTTTCTGGATAAATCGCGCGATGAGGTGCGCCAGGTGATCGAAGAGACCCTCAGCGCCAACTTTCGGGCCATCGTCGGCCAGATGAGCGTCGAGGCCATTCACCGGGATCGTGATGATTTTGTGCAGCGCGTGCAGGAACTCGCTTCTGACGACGTGGCAGCGATGGGTGTGCGCGTCATCTCGATGGGCATCGAGGAAATTACCGATAATGAAGGCTACTTGCAGGCGATGGCAGCGCCACAGATTGCCCTGGTCAAACGCGACGCGGCGATTGCCGAAGCCGAAGCCAGCCGCGAAGCTCGCGTCAAGGCCGCCATCGCCATGCGCGAAGCCGAACAGGCCGAACTCGATGCCCAGCGCGAGATTCTGGCTCAGCGTGAAGCCCTGCAACTGCGCGAGGTCGAAGTGCTGCGGCGTGTAGATATCGAAAAGGCCGCCGCCGAACAGGAAGTCCAGCAGAAACGCGCACTGGCTGTTGAGCAGCAGCAGGAGGCTGAGGTGCTGGTTCCGGCACGGGCTGAGCGCGAAGCCGTTGAAATCCGCGCTGAAGCCGAACGGCGCCGCCTGACCATCACAGCGCAGGCCGAAGCCGCCGCTGTCCGCGAACGCGCTACAGCAGATGCCGAGGCCATCGAGCGCAAGGGTCAGGCCGAAGCTGCCGCGCTTCAAGCTGCCCGTCTGGCAGAAGCCGAGGGTATGAAAGCCAGCCTGCTGGCCGAGGCCGAAGGCCGCCGCGAACTAGCCGCCGCCACCGCCGCCGAAGACGCCATCAATCTGCGCCAGTTCGTCATCGAGCAGGTGACGAAAGCCGATGTCGCCAAAGTCGAAGCCATTGCCGCCGCGATGGCCGGGTTGGGCGAAAATGTACGCATCGTCCAGATTGGGCAGAACGGGCGCAGCGCCAGCGGTAATACATTGATGGACATGCTGATGAATATACCCGAAGTCGCCGAGGTCTTTCGCAGCAAGGTCGAAGCCCTCAGCGGCGAGGATTTCAGCATCACCATGAAACGGGTGGCCCAGATGCTCGATAGTTTGCGGCAGACCGATGACGAACTGCCGGCTGGCGACAGCGCGAATGGCAAGTCGATTGCCGCGCCAGAAGCGGAAACGCCGCCGGCAGCCGAAGCGGATTAGGCAGGGGATACAGCTGCACGCCGGGGAGGGCTTCAGACCCTCCTCTGGCCTGTCTCATCCGGGCCGATTCCGCCCCTTTTTCCCCCTGCTGGCGGAACCGGATTACACGGTCCCAAAGCCGGGATGCTCGCCAGGTTAAAAGTTTGACTTTTACTCCATAGTGGCTTAAACTAGGTTAACGAAACATCAACAAGGACTTGACTGACCAGATGAAGATACTGATTCAACTGGTTCGGAGACGGACTTCAAGACACGTGGTTCAAGCTGCTGCCTGACCACGTGTTTTTTTTCGTTTGGCTAAGGTAAAAGGAGTGTTTCACCATGGACTACGGAATGATCGGCCAGATCGAAAAGGCGCGGTTGTACGCCCAGGAACCGGAACGGGTGACCTTCAAGGAACTCAACGTCACCTTCAAGGGCGATCACAACACCTACACCATCACGCTGGATTCATCTGGCTGGCATTGTACCTGCTCCGGTTTCCAATCGCACCACATTTGCCCACATATCATGACGCTGGAGCGCCTGTTCAGGCCGATGCTCAAGATCGCGCCGCTTCCTTACGCGCCCGGCCAGAATGTGGTCAGCGATGTCGAAAAAGCGGTCCGGTATGCGGAGGAGAAAGACCGGATTCTGTTCAACAGTTACAAGGCAACCATCCGGGGCAACAATGGCGATCATGACGTATCCTATGACCAGGGGACCTGGCACTGCGACAGCAATTCCTTCCGGCTGCGCGGCGTGTCCAGCCATACAATTGCAATGGAACGCCTGCTGAAAGGGATGCTCCCGGAACCACAGCAGGTCTAGTGTACATCCGCCACTACGTCTGGCATTTCAGCGATACAGTCATCTGATGGGGACAGGCCATATAACCTGCCCCATTTTTGTTGATTCGCCCTGTTTTTCTCGCAACTCGCGTCACCGTATGGTACAATCGCTGGCGCTCACACAGCAGGGATAGGGAACGCCGCCATACAAGCCGGCACATGTTGCCACTATGTGCTGAACCTGAAGCATTCTCTGTGTGTAACTATAACGATCTATTCGTCAGTCTCATCAGGAGCACGCTAACGCTTCCCGTTGAGAAATGAGATATTACTGGAAGGGAGGGCTAGCTTTTGGCAGTTCTCATGGAGGTGAAGAACCTCACCACTCACTTTCACACCCAGGAAGGTACGGTTTACGCTGTAAACGACATTTCCTACACGCTCGAAGAGGGGGAAACGCTGGGCGTCGTGGGGGAAAGCGGCAGCGGCAAAAGCGTACACTCACTGGCAATTATGGGGCTTATCCCCAGCCCTCCCGGCAAGATCGAGGCCGGTGAAGTCATTTTCCGGGGCCGCGACCTGCTGAAGCTGTCACCTGAACAAATGCGGCTGGTGCGGGGTTCGGAAATCGCCATGATTTTCCAGGACCCGATGACTTCGCTGAACCCGGTGCTTACCATCGGCTCGCAGATCACGGAGGCGCTCAAGCTGCATCTGGGGATGAACAATAAGGAAGCGCGCACCCGCGCCGCGGAACTGCTGTCGCTGGTCGGTATCCCCGATGCCGAGCGCCGTCTCGACAATTACCCGCACCAGTTTTCCGGTGGGATGCGCCAGCGTGTGATGATTGCCATGGGGCTTTCGTGCAACCCCAAGCTGCTGATCGCCGATGAACCGACAACGGCGCTGGATGTGACCATTCAGGCTCAGATTCTTGATCTGGTCAAGCGGCTGCGCGATGAATTCGGCATGGCAATCATCTGGATCAGCCATGACCTGGGCGTGGTTGCAGGGCTGGCGGACAACATTAACGTCATGTACGCCGGCACGATTGTCGAACGCGGCCCGGTGGAAAACGTCTTTGCTGATCCCCGGCATCCTTACACACTCGGCCTGCTGCAATCACTGCCGCGCATGGACGCCAAGAACCAGCGCCTGCTTCAGATCGAAGGCTCGCCGCCGGATATGCGCAACCCAATTGTCGGCTGCCCATTCGCGCCTCGCTGCCCCTACCGGCTGGACAAATGCCTGACCGATACCCCGAAGCTCGAACCTGTACCGGGTGACACCACCGGCAAGCACCTCATGGCCTGCTGGGTCGATGTGCGTGTCACTGAGCCAAACCCTGAAGGAGTAGTACCGGCATGACCACCCCAGCACCTGAAGCCAGAACCGAGACGCAAAGCAGCGACGACAAGGATGTCCTTGTCCGTGTACGCGGTCTGAAGAAGTATTTCCCGATCACCTCCGGCATTATCTTCCAGCGGCAGGTCGGGGCCGTCAAAGCCGTCGATAACGTCAGCTTCGATATTTACAAAGGCGAAACGCTGGGCCTTGTGGGCGAATCCGGCTGCGGCAAAAGCACCACCGGGCGCACGGTGCTCCAGCTTTACGAGCCAACCGAAGGCTCGGTGCAAATCAAAGATACCGATGAATCCGGCAGGGAAGTCTTCAAAGAACTGACGACGATGAAGGGCGAAGAACTGCGCAAGATGCGCCGCCGGATGCAGATGATCTTTCAGGACCCCTATGCCTCGCTCAACCCGCGTATGTCGGTCGGGCGTATTGTCGGTGAGCCGCTGCGGATTCATAACATCATGGGCAAAAAGGAGCAGGAGGAATATGTCGAATCCCTGCTCGAACGGGTGGGCCTGAACCCGTACTACGTCAACCGCTATCCGCATGAATTTTCCGGCGGACAGCGGCAGCGTATCGGTATCGCGCGCGCGCTGGCACTGGAACCGAGCTTTATCGTCGCTGATGAGCCGATTTCCGCGCTGGATGTGTCAATCCAGGCCCAGGTGGTCAACCTGCTCGAAGACTTGCAGGACGAACTCAATCTGACTTATCTGTTCATCGCGCATGATCTGAGCATGGTGCGCCACATCTGCAACCGCGTGGCTGTGATGTATCTGGGCAAGATTGTCGAACTCGCGCCATCCGACGAACTGTACGAAAATCCGCTGCACCCGTACACACAGGCGCTGCTCTCAGCAGTTCCTGTGCCTGATCCGGTCAAGGAAAAGAAGGCGCAGCGTATCATTCTTACCGGCGATGTACCCAGCCCGGCCAATCCGCCTCCCGGATGCAACTTTAACACGCGCTGTCCGGTGCGCTTCGGTCTGTGCTACGAAGAACCTGACCCGGAACTCATCGAGGTTTCACCGGGCCACTTCGTCGCCTGCCATCGGGTGATGTAAACAAGCGGGCGAGTCAGTCTGCTCGCCCGTTGTGTTCTAGCCTCTGCGTCTGTTCCTGAAGCTGCTGGCGTTTTCGTTCGGCCAGAGTGAACGGCTCCAGGTCTGGTTAACCTGCTCACAGCGCAGGCGATGCGCGGCCTGATCGCCTCTGGTAAGGGCTTCCCGACGATTTTCATCGTAGCTGATGGACTTGCGCTGCCCCCAACGCTGCGCAAATTCAGACTGGGGCAGCAGCCGGCTTTCTGGCCGCCAGGGGGCGTAGTGAGGCAGGCCTGTGTCCCTGCCCTGATGCTGGTGCATGAGACGACGGGCGTGCAGTCCAAGCATCACCGCAAATAGCACGGTGCTGGCCGCACTGAGGAGAAGCAGACTGACCACAGCGGCTGTGTCGTATCCCCCGGTGTATGGGCCGCGCAGCGCGGCATAAAAAAGGCCGGTCACAATAACGGAGATCATCAGAGCCAGGGTATAAACAACGGTGGTCATCTTGTTCTCCTCCAACACTTTTTTTAACTCTTTTATAACCTTGTTATGATCGTAATCTCCCCCCAATAATCAGGGGAACATAAACAGGCACACATACAGATGATGGTGTTTGCGAATTAATCGCTACCCCTATCACGCATTTATCCCCCTCCGTCTGCCTGCGGCAGCCACCTCCCCCGAATTCTGCGCAGCGTCCCTGTGGGGCAGAGGCCGGGTGGGATGTTGCGGAAAAATACATTCAAAGGTGAGTTCGCCAACAGCACCACAGATGTGTATGACCCTTGCTGTGGAAAGCATGGACCACACCATTGATCTAGAGGCGAACGCGGGTTATTATCATATATGTCTTTTTTATTCATGTGGGAGTAGCGTAGAATGAGTGACATTGAAAGCAGAGGTTACGCACACCCTGAGATGCTGGTCTCTACGGAATGGGTCGCGCAGCACCTGAACGACCCCAGCATACGGATAATTGAATCGAACGAGGACCCGCTGCTCTATCCTTCCGGGCACATCCCCGGCGCGGTGCAGGTCGATTGGACGGCAGACCTCAACGACCCGCTGCGGCGCGATTATCTACAGAAGGATGGTTTTGAGGTGCTGATGTCGCGCCTTGGGGTGATACCGGGCATGACGGTGGTGTTCTACGGCGATAAAAACAACTGGTGGGCGTGCTATGCCTTCTGGGTGTTCCAGTTGTTCGGCCATACCAACGCGAAGGTGATGGATGGCGGACGGCTTAAGTGGGAAAAAGAAGGCCGCGAGATGACGCGCGAAGTGCCTCATTACCCGCCGTCCCAGTATGTCGCGCCGGAACGGGACGACAGCAAAATCCGCGCCTTCCGTGATCAGGTGCTGGAGCATATCAACGCCGGCAAGCCGCTGGTGGATGTGCGCAGCCCGCAGGAATACAGCGGCGAACTGCTGCACATGCCGAATTATCCGCAGGAAGGTGCGCTGCGCGGCGGGCACATCCCCGGCGCGAAGAACGTTCCCTGGAGCCAGGCCGTCAACCCGGATGATGGCACCTTCAAATCCGCAGACGAACTGCGTGCGATCTACGAGAAGGAACAGGGCCTCAGGCCGGATGATGATGTGATTGCTTACTGCCGCATCGGCGAGCGCAGTAGTCATACCTGGTTTGTGCTGACCTACCTACTCGGCTACCCGAAAGTCCGCAACTATGACGGCAGTTGGACGGAATGGGGCAATCTGGTCAACGTCCCTATCGAGAGATAGCGCATGATCCCTGACAAACTTAAGGAAATCCTGGAGGACTTTGCCTTCATCACAGATCGCAACGAACGGGCGGACTACCTGATCGAAATGGCGGAACGTTTCCCGCAGGTCAGGGTTTCGCCGGAAGTGGCAACCCGCCCCTATGAGGAGTCGCACAAGGTCCCTGCCTGCGAATCCGAAGCCTATCTGTGGGCGCTGGATAACCCTGATGGCACGCTGACGTATCGCTTCGATGTGCTGAACCCGCAGGGGCTTTCAGCCATGGCGATGGCGGTCATCATGGATGAATGCTGCTCCGGCGCGCCGCTGGAACAGGTCGCGGCCATTCCTGCCGATATTGTCTTCACCATCTTCGGCAGAGAAATAGCGATGGGCAAGGGTCAGGGTTTGATGGGTATCGTCTCGATGGTCACGCACGAGGCCAGACAGCGTATAGCAAAGGCGTAATCAAACAGGCGTCACCTCCTCGGTGACGCCTGCCGTTTTCTTCGCGCTGCAAATGACGATCAGTAAGCGCCTTTGCGGAACAGCACCACCGGAATCGTCCACAGCAGAATCTGAAAATCCAGCCAGATGGAATAATTGCGGATGTAGTGCATGTCCAGCCGCACACGCTCGGCATAAGAGACATCGCTGCGCCCGCTGATCTGCCACAGGCCGGTGATGCCCGGTTTGACGGTATGGATATTCAGGTTCCACTGGCCGTAGCGTTCGACCTCCTCGATGGTAATCATGCGCGGACCGACCAGGCTCATTTCGCCGCGCAGCACATTGAACAACTGCGGCAGCTCATCGAGGCTGGTGCGGCGGAGAAAATTTCCCAGCGGGGTGACACGCGGGTCATTGTGCAGCTTTCCGTATTTTTCCCATTCAGCGCGTGCTTCGGGGTTATTCTCCAGATACTCGGCCAGCACGGCATCCCCATCAACAATCATGGTGCGGAACTTGAACGCATCAAACTGTTTCCCGCCTACGCCAACCACCCGCCGCCGGTAGATGATCGGGCCGGGATCGGTCAGTTTCATGATGATGAATGTCGCTATGAAGATCGGTGAGGCGACCAGAATCCCGAAAACGGCCCCGATGTAATCAACAAGTGTCTTGATAATGACACTGACGCCGTTCAGCCGGACACGATTGACGCCAATCATCGCCATCGAACCAATGTCATGCACACGCACACCGGTGGTTAACATCTCGTACATGCCGGATGACAGCCACACCGCCACATCGTCCACGTTTACAAAGCGTTTGAACATATCCTGAAGCTCTTCGCGGCCAACACCGCTGGTCGCCACGATCAGACGCTCGACTCCGAACTTGCGGCACAGGGCTTCAGCACGATGAGTCGGGCCATGTACCACAACATCCAGCAGGACAGTTTCGCCCACGTTCAGGTTATCATCCAGAAAGCCGATGACGTTGATGCCATACTGGGGCGCGCTTTTTAGATGCTCGGCAATCGCAATGCCTTCAGCATTCGCGCCGACAATATAGCTCGGCGTCAAAAAATGGCCGCGCGAACGCATCCAGTAAATCCAGCGCCGGAAAACAAAGCGCCCTATGCTGACAAAGGTGATTGTAAACACCCAGGCCAGGACCAGCCAGCCACGCGCAATCACCAGATTCGGGTCGAGAAACAGGCCCACAATAACGAGCATAATGCCCACTGTGCAGCCGTTAAAGATATTGGTGTATTCCTGATGTCCGCTGAACAGAATGGCCGGATCATAGGCGCGAAAGGCGTAGAACAAAAACAGCCATACCGGTATAAGCAGGAACACGGTCGATTGGTAAAAAGCCGCTTCTGAATAACCTTCATTGAACAACGCGGCGGCAGCGCCCTGGAAGCGGACGTTATACGCCGCCCAAAATGCCAACCCAACCATCAAAAAGTCGATGACCATCACGCCCAGTTGAACAACACGCATCTTCGTCCGCGAGTCCTGCCGGGCGCGGTGGAAAATGCCGGCGAGACTGAAGGTTGAGGCACGGGAATTCTGCTGTTGAACCTGTGTATCGAGGATGCGGATGCCCATGTCTGTCCTCACACTAACTCTGCTTTGCCGTCAGACACATTTTGATGACGCTCGATAGCCTGATGATAAAGACGCTCAAGCTGCGAAACCGCGCTTTCCCATGTCTGGTGCTGCTCGACATAACGACGCCCGGCTGCGCCGATCTTGGCCCGCAGTTCTGGCGAATTCAAAAGATTGATTATTTGTTGAGCAAATTCTTCATTACCAGCGGCAACCAGCACATCACGCCCATGTTCAGTATTCAGAGTCGAGACAGCGTGTGGTGTTGCAACGACAGGTGTGCCCATTGCCATCGCCTGAATGACCTTGGTTGTCAGGCCAACACCATAACGGACATAACCGATTGATACCGCCGCTTTTGCCAGATAAGGCCGCAAGTCTGATACAAATCCGGTAACCTCGATGCGGGGGTCGGCAGCAAGTGCTTGGACCACGGGCGGCGGATCTTTCCCGACGATTTGTAGGCGGGCCTCCGGCTGCTGCGCCCAGACCAGGGGCATAATGTGGTGGATCACATCCATAATGGCGGCCACATTGGCGTGATAGCTCATCTTACCGGTGAAGATCAGCAGCAGTGGATCACGCTCCACCGCAACCGGCTGGAAATAAGCCGTATCCACGCAGCTTGGTACATAGCCGATGCGATTCGGGTCATTGCCAAGCTCAATCAACCGCCTGCGATCCAGTTCACTGCAAACAGCGGTGTAATCATAAAGCTGGGTCAAACGTCCCTCAAAGCGGCGTGTCCGGCCCAGTTCCAGTTTTGCCATCAGGCGGCTTTTGAGATTTGGCCCACCTGCCAGGGTCTTCTCAAACAGCAGGGTGATGCTATCCACCGAATCGAAGACAATGGGCAAATTGCTTATGGCATCTACCAGTGGTGCTCCCCTCAGGTGCTCCAAATGCACTACGTCGAACGACTCACGAGCAGTTAATTCGCGAATTAATTGATTAAAGCCAGGCGAACGCGAATAAGCAGCTTGCAGTGGCAGATCACCAGCCAGCCCCAACAGGCCGTTGCGCAGCGTCTGGCTGCGGGTGTGGGGAATAACATGAACTGATTTGCACCATTGCTTCAGCACCGGCAGGGTATCAGCAGGTTCGCCAGGAGGGGCCAGTAGGGCCAATGTGATTTCGTGCCCGCGCGCCGCCAGAACACGCAGAAAGTTGTACGAGCGCACGCGGATCTGAGATGGAATATAGGGACAAATAAACAGAATTTTCATCATCTACAACTCAGGGAACAATGCCCGTTCAGCCAGATAGCAGATAATATGCGCCACGGTGATATGGGCTTCTTGAATATGCTGAACCACGGTGCTGGGGATACGGATTGCCACCTCGGCGATTTCGCCCATTTTTCCGCCTGCGCCAATCAGGGCAATCGTATGCATGTCGTGTTCGCACGCATATTCCAACGCCTTGACCACATTTTTTGAGTTGCCGCTGGTGCTGATGCCGATCACGACATCACCGGGGCGACCCAGTGCCTGAACCTGCCGCGCGAAGATACCTTCAAACCCAAAGTCGTTCGCGCTGGCTGTCAGAATGGATGAGTCAGTCGTCAGGGCAATGGCAGACAAGCCCGGGCGCAGAAAATCCTGCGTTAGTACACTGATGAACTCGGCGGCAAGGTGCTGACTGTCGGCTGCGCTGCCACCATTGCCGCATATCAGAAGCTTGTTTTGCTGCTTCAGCGCCAGGGCAATAATGCGAGTTGCTTCCAGAATATCCGGCATACAGGTTTCGATCACTTTCTGCTTGACATCTATACTGTTCAGAAAGTGCTGCTTGACTATATCAGCCGCTTTATCGGGAAGCTGAATTGGTGAAAAGGTCATGACGTCTCCTGCTGATTGGCGACGCTGCTGGCAAAGATCAGGGCAGCACGCTTCAACGATTCTGGCGTGCCGATGTCGATAAAATTTGATCGGGTGCGGAAGCCACCCAGCCCCCGCTGCACCCACGCAGGAAAACACTCGCGTTCGATTGAGATGGCCTGGCCGGCTGATAGAGCTTGTAGCCAAACACACGGCAGCAGATAGACACCCGCGTTTATCCAGCCCGGTTCGGCTTTCCCCTGCTTTTCGAGAAACCGGTGAATGCGACCTTCTTCCGTAACTTCGACTGTGCCGAAGCGTGCAGCATCGTTCACATAAGTCAGGAGTAATGACCCGGGGAACGTATGCGCTTCGTGCCAGTGCCGGAACGCCGCCAGATCAGCATCGACAAAGGAGTCTCCGTTCATCACAAGGCACGAGTCCGCCTCGACCTGTTCCACTGCCAGCCTCAGCGCCCCTGCTGTGCCGAGTGGCTCGTGTTCGACAGAGTAAGTCAGCCGCAGCGATTTATACTGACTGCCGAGCGCCGCCTCGACCTGTTCGCTGAGATACCCGGTACAAAGCACCACTTCGCGCCAGCCGGCAGCCTCAAGCTGATCAAGAAGATGCATGATAAACGGGCGTCCGGCTACCGGAGCTAAAACTTTGGGCTGATCCGGCAGCACCGAACGTAGGCGCGTACCCAACCCGCCGGCAAGTATCACTGCCGGGAATGGCACAGGTTCTAGCGACATCGGCTGCGCCATGATTGCAAACCTGCATGATCGAACGTGAAATCAATAAGCTGGCCGCCCATGGCTTCCAGGGCTTTCCGCACGTCGTACTGCCGGTCAATTTCGCAATACAACAACAGATAACCGCCACCACCCGCGCCGAGCAGCTTGCCTCCCAGCGCGCCATGTCGCAGGGCTTCTTCGTACAGTTCGTCGGCAATTGTGCCTTTGGTGATGTCCGGATTCATCCGTTTCTTGTTCACGTATGCCTCATTCAGCATTCGTCCGAACTGGTCGAGGTTGCCCTTTAGCAGCGCCTCTTTCATCTCGAACACCATTTCGTAAAGACGGTGCATCCCCTCCAGCGTACTCTGACGACCTTCCGTGAAAAGCCGAACCTGCTTGTCGATCAGACCCAAATTGGAGCGTGCCTTGCCGGTGTAACACAGCAGCAGATGGGCTTCCAGATCGTTGATGATGTCGTCTGCGATTCGCAGCGGATTAACAACCACCCGGTTCGCATGAAACTCGATCAGGTTAAACCCTCCAAACGTCGTCGCATATTGATCCTGTTTGCCGCCGGG
>Ga0079224_100005719_pt1 | contig 16380 bp, 12 predicted proteins | sample Stecom2015_FD_80414 | JGI IMG/M metagenome (GOLD analysis project Ga0079224, IMG submission 80414) | Agricultural soil microbial communities from Utah to study Nitrogen management - Steer compost 2015 | ecosystem: Environmental > Terrestrial > Soil > Agricultural land | place: USA: Utah... | reverse complement strand
TCCTTGATGACGCCGCTCTCGAATTTCTTCACCCGCCGTACTTCGGCCGCCTGCTGCTCCACCGTCAGGTTCTTGTGGATGATGCCCAGGCCGCCCTGCTCCGCCAGCGCGATCGCCAGCCGTGCCTCGGTGACGGTATCCATCGCCGCCGACACCAGCGGGATGCTGAGCTGGATTTCGCGCGTAAGCTGGGTTCTGAGGTCAACGTCCCGGGGCAGGACAGAGGATTGGGCGGGAAGGAGGAGTACGTCGTCGAAGGTCAGGGCGTCCTGAACAATTCGCATAGATGGCACCTGCTGCCGGCGGGCAAAAATTGAATAGCCGGACATTATAGAAATTGCCGCCAAACCCGTAAACCGCCGTTTTCGCTGCCGCCGCAGAAATTGCCGGCTTCGTCCTGCGGGCGGAGCCGCCACGCTGCTATCATCGCGCCATGCACGACCTGCTCGACACCGGCGGCCGCAGCGACGGCCGCGAAATCTACACCGTCTCGCGCCTCACCCAGGAAGTTCGCCTCCTGCTGGAAGGCAGCTTTCCGCTGCTCTGGGTCGAGGGCGAGCTGTCCAATCTCGCCCGGCCCGGTTCCGGGCATCTGTACTTCTCGCTCAAGGACGGCGACAGCCAGGTCCGCTGCGCGATGTTCCGCAACAAGGCGCTCAACCTGCGCTTCCGGCCCAAGGACGGCGACCAGGTGCTGGTACGCGCCCGGGTGGGACTGTACCCGGCGCGCGGCGAATTCCAGCTGGTCATCGAACACATGGAGGAAGCCGGCGACGGCCGGCTGCGGCGCGCCTTCGAGGAACTCAAGCAGCGGCTGCAGAAGGAAGGCCTGTTCGACCCGGCCCGCAAGCGGCCGCTGCCGCCGCTGCCGCGGCGGCTGGGCGTGGTCACCTCCCCCACCGGCGCCGCCATCCGCGACGTGCTCACCGTGCTCGCGCGCCGCTTCCCGGCGCTGCCGGTGCTGATCTACCCGGTGCCGGTGCAGGGCGCGGGCGCCGCCGAGAAGATCGCCGCCGCCATCCGCCAGGCCGGCGAGCGCGCCGAGGTCGACGTGCTGCTGGTGACCCGCGGCGGCGGCTCGCTCGAAGACCTGTGGGCCTTCAACGAAGAGGTGGTCGCCCGCGCCATCCATGCCTGCCCCATTCCGGTGGTATCGGCCATCGGCCACGAGATCGACTTCACCATCGCCGACCTGGCCGCCGACCAGCGGGCGCCGACGCCCTCCGCCGCGGCCGAGATGATCAGCCCCGACGCGGCCGCCTGGGCCTCCCAGCTGGCGCGGCAGGCCGGCCGCCTGGAGCAGCTGCTCCGCCTGCACCTGAATCGCCTCGGCGAGCGGGTGGGCTGGCTGCGCCGGCACCTCGAACAGCACCATCCGCAGCGCCGCCTGCAGGACGCCAGCCAGCGCCTGGACGGCCTGCAGCTGCGGCTCGAGCAGGCCGCCCGCCGCCGGCTGCGGGAACTGGCCCTGCGCCAGCAGCAGGCACACGAGCGTCTGCACCGGCGCAGCCCGCTGCTGCAGATCAGCGCCCTGCGCACCCGCAATGAGCAGCTGCAGCAGCGGCTGGTCACCGCCGTGCGGCGCCAGCTGCGGGCCGGCGAGCGCACGCTGGCCTTCACGGCGCACCGGCTGGATACCGTCAGCCCGCTGGCGACCCTGGCGCGCGGCTATGCCGTGGTGCGGCGGGACGACGGCAGCGTGCTGCGCCGCGCCGCCGACGCCAGCCCCGGCGAGCGGGTCGTGACCCGGCTCGCCGAAGGCGAACTGTATTGCCTGATCGAAAGCACGAGCGAGACCTCATGACGACACGCCTTTGCCTTCTGCTGCTGGCGGCCGCCCTGCTCGGGCCGGCCTCGGCCTTCGCGCTCGGCCTGCCGCCGGACAGCCGGGTGCCGGGCGGCGTTGCCGTGATTCCGATCGCCGACGCCAGCGCACCGGCGCCGCAGGTGTTCTACGGCGACCGGCCGGTGCTGGTGGTCAACGACAATGGCTGGAAGGCCGTAGTCGGCATCCCGCTGGATGCCGAGCCGGGCCCGCAGGAGCTGGTCAGCGGCGAGCGCCGCATCACCTTCGAGGTCATGCCCAAGGCCTACGCCGAGCAGCACCTGACCGTGCAGCGCCGCTACGTGTCGCCCTCGCCGGAGGAGCTGGCGCGCATCCGCGCCGAGCAGGTCCGCATCCGTGCGGCGCTGACCCATTACAGCCAGGAATTGCCGGGTTCGCTGCGCCTCGCGCTGCCGGTCGACGGCCCCGAGAGCAGCCCGTTCGGGCTGCGCCGGTTCTTCAACGGCGAGCCGCGGCGGCCGCACAGCGGACTCGACCTGGCTGCTCCCGCCGGAACCCCGATCAAGGCGCCGGCCGCCGGCCGGGTGCTGGATGCCGGCGATTTCTTCTTCAACGGCAACACCGTTTTCCTCGATCACGGCGGCGGCCTGATCACCATGTACTGCCACCTGGAACAAATCGCCGTCGAACCTGGTCAGTGGCTGCAGCCCGGCGAGACCATCGGCACCGTGGGCGCCACCGGCCGCGTCACCGGACCGCATCTGCACTGGGGCGTGACCCTGAACGGAGCCATGGTCGATCCGGCGCTGTTCGTCGAGAACCGCTAGTCCCGCGCACGACTTCGCAAAGCGTGAGCGGGACCACTTCTCGGCGTCGAAAAAAGGCTGTATATAGCGCTCGAAAGAAGCAGGCTCACAACCGCAGACGACGCTAGTCACGCTTTCAGGAGGCAGTACGCATGGGGAGCGACGCGGACTATCAAGACATCCTGGACGATCCGGATATCGAGATGGACGACTCGATACTGGAGGATTTCCCGCGCACGCGGGCCGGTCGTGGCGACCGCGACTACCGCCGCGCCATCGAAGAACTGCGCGAGGAGCGGCGGTTGCGGCGGCTGCTGGCCGATTACGACGACTACGACGAGGACCTCTGATCCCATCCCTGGCGGCTGCCGGACGCCGGCAGCCGCTGCCTGTTTCCCGCCGGCGATCCACCACCCGCCAGCGGGCGCTTGATCCCTCCCCACACGTCCCCATCTAGCTTTGCATGATGCTCGCTGAACCGGCCTCGCGCCCGTTCCGCGGATCATTCTTACCGGCTTGGCGCGGCACGGCGCTCACGGCTGCCTCGGCGTTTCCCGGCGGCCGGCGCGCGGACGGCGAGCGAGGGCGCCCGGGCCAACAGCCGACTGGCCTCGAATCGCAGAACACCCGACACGAATAACAACCGGGGGGTAAAGAGCCCGCCGAGCTACGCCGGACAGGATGTTCATGCCGGACGACATCAAATCCGCCGCCGACCCTGCCTCTCGATCCCGCATCGAAGGGGCTGTGCTGCTGATCGAAGACAACAGCGCCGATGTGCTGCTGATCCAGGCCATGCTGGCGGAAACCGAGGATGTCATGCTGCAGGTCCTGCACGCCGCCCGCCTGGAAGCCGGCCTGGCAATGCTGCAGCGGGAACAGATCGCCGTCATCCTGCTCGACCTGTCGCTGCCGGACAGCCTCGGGCTGGAAACCTTCCAGACCATGCACCAGCACGCCGGCGGCATACCCATCATCGTGCTCACCGGCTCCCGTGACCGGGAACTGGCGCTGCGGGCCATTCAGGAAGGTGCGCAGGATTACCTGGTGAAGGACGATGTCCGGCCCTCGGAGCTGAGCCGGGCCATCCATTACGCCGTCGAGCGCAAATACGTCGAAACGCGGCTGCGCGAGAGCGAGAACCGCTACAAGACGCTGGTCAATTCGGTCCCGGACGCCATCCTGCTGATCCGTAACGACCGGATCGTTCATTGCAACGAGCCGGCCACCGCCCTGTTCGGACTCTCCTTCGAGCAGTTGCTCGGCCGCGACCCCGCCACCCTGTCGCCGCCTCGCCAGGCCGACGGCAGCCTTTCCGCGCCCAGGTTCCGGGAGCAGATCCGGGAGACGCCCAGCGACGGCAGGCTGTGGTTCGAATGGCGGTTCCAGCGCGCCGGCAAGACGCCGGTCGACACCGAGGTCATTCTCGATACCGTGGTGCTCGACGGCGAGCCGCGCGTGCTCGCCATCATCCGCGATCTCACCGAGCGCAAGCAGGCCGAGCAGCGCATCCGCTTCCAGGCCTCGCTGCTGGACCAGGTCCACAACGCGGTGCTTGCCACCGACGCCGATGACCGCATCATCTACTGGAACCGCTATGCCGCGCAGCTCTATCAATGGCCGGCCGACGCCGCCCTGGGCCGCCGCTTCACCGAGCTGATCGTGCCGGATTCCGACAAGGAGCTGCTGCAGGAAATCCGTCAGGCCCTCGCCAAGGAGCGGACCTGGGAAGGCGAAATCGAGCAGAAGCGCCGCGATGGCAGCACCTTTCCGGCGCTGCTGACGCTCTCGACCGTACTCGACGAGCATGGCCAGATCGCCGGCTACGCCGGCATCGCCAGCGACATCACCGAACGCAAGGACATCGAGCGCAAGCTCGAGCACAACGCCTTCCACGACGCCCTGACCGGCCTGCCCAACCGCGCCCTGCTCACCGACCGGCTGGCCCGCTCCATCGCCCGCGGCGCCCGGGAAGGCGGCCGCTATGCGGTGATGCTGATGGACCTGGACCGCTTCAAGGTCATCAACGACAGCCTCGGCCACCTGGTCGGCGACGAGCTGCTGATCCAGTTCTCGCGCCGGGTGGAATCCTGCCTGCGGCCGCAGGACACCCTGGCGCGGCTGGGCGGCGACGAATTCACCGTCCTGCTCGACGACATCCAGCACACCTCGGATGCGATCCGCGTCGCCGAGCGCATCCACGAGAAAATGGCCGAGCCCTTCCTGCTCGGCGGCACCGAGATTTACACCAGCGCCAGCATCGGCATCACCTTCGGGACCGCCAACTACAAGAAGCCCGAGCAGGCGCTGCGGGACGCCGACATCGCCATGTACCGGGCCAAGAACCAGGGCAAGGGCAGCCACGTGATTTTCGAAGCCGGCATGCACGACCGCGCCATCACCCAGCTGAGGCGGGAAACCCACATGCGCCGGGCGGTGGAGCAGGGCGAATTCGGCATCCAGTTCCAGCCCATCGTCGACCTGCAGACCGGCCGCTGCATCGGCGTCGAAGCGCTGGCCCGCTGGAACCACCCGACCGAGGCCCGGTTCCCGCCGCAGGAGTTCCTGGCACTGGCGGAAGAATCCGGCCTGATCATCCCGATCGGCCAGAAGGTGATGGACGATGCCTGCCGCGCACTCGCCGAATGGCAGCAGGAGCTGCCGCTGGGCGACGAATTCGTGGTCCACGTCAATCTGTCGGCGCGGCAGTTCTGCCACCGCGGGCTGCTCGCCCAGATCACCGACACCCTGCAGCGCTACCGGCTCAGCGGCCGCAACCTGGCGCTGGAGATCACCGAGGCGGTGCTCCGCGAGCATCCGGTCCAGGCCGCGGCCATGCTGGGGAACCTGCGGGAACTCAGGGTCCATGTCTGCGTGGACGACTTCGGCACCGGCTACTCGTCGCTGAGCTACCTGCACCAGTTCCCGCTGGACATCCTCAAGATCGACCGCACGTTCACCAGCGGCCTTGGCAGCAACATCACCAGCGACGCCATCGTCCAGGCCATCATCGGCCTCGGCAGCAGGCTCGGCATCCAGACCATCGCCGAAGGCGTCGAAAGCCGGCAGCACCGGCAGCAGCTGCTGGATCTGGGCTGCCGCTACGCGCAAGGCTTCCTGTTTACTCCGCCGATCGATCCGGAGGCCATGACCGACTACCTGCGTTCCGGCCCGCACCCGGCGCGGCACTGACAGCCCGCGGCACTGCCTCCGCCGCCTTGCGAGCGGTAAGCGAAGCAATCCCGAGACAACAAGGTGCCACCCGATGACGGGGCCACCATCCGGAGGGTGCTCACCAAGGCTCGCTGCGTCGTCGGCTGACGCCTCCTCGCCATGACGGGGAAGGAGACGGACCGGCAAGTCCTTGGCCCGTCATTACGGAGGACCGCGGCTGCTAGCGTGCCCGCCGGGCCAGATGCCGGCGCAGCAGGTCGAGGTTGCGGCGGTTGGCCTTGAAGGCGATGTCGAACACGTCGCCGAGCACGGGCACGCTGCCTACCAGCGCGTCGATGCCGATATTGGCCAGCATGCGCGCCTGCAGGTGGCGCGGCAGCCTCAGCCGGCGCGCCTGGAGCAGGATGTAGAGCGCCATGCCGCCGGTGACGACATCGCCGATGCCGGGAATGAGGCCGATCACGCCGTCCAGCCCCATCCGCCAGCCGGTACCCGGTATCACGAAGCGCTCGTCCAGCAGCCGGGCCAGCCGGTCCAGCCGCTTGAGCAGGGCCAGCTCCTCGGGCGTCAGGCCTTTCATGCGGTTCTCACAGCGGCCATTGCAGCCGTTCGCCGAGAGCGGCCCGCATCGCCTCTACTCGCGCCTCGGCGGCGCCCGGCGCATAGGGCAGCGCCGGCAGCCGGCCCCAGACCGGGCCGGGCCAGGCCGGGTCGGAGCGATAGCGGCCGATATGGTGCAGATGCAGCTGCGGCACGACGTTGCCGAGAGCGGCGATATTGAGCTTGTCCGGACCGAACAGCTCTACCATGCAGCAGGACAGCAGCGTCGATTCTTCCATGAGCTGGCTGCGGTCAGCGTCCGACAGCTGGTAGATCTCGCTCACCGCCGGCCGTGCCGGCACCAGGATGAACCAGGGATAGCGGGCGTCCCGCATCAGCAGGACCAGGCACAGCGGCAACGCGCCGACCGTCAGACAGTCCGCCGCCAGTTGCGGGTGCAGGCTGAATGCGCCCGCGGTCGTGTCCTCATCCATCCACTGCCCCTCTCGCTGCCCGGCGAGAGCATAGCAGACCGTCCGGCAACGGCTAGCGCTGCCCGCTGCGGGCAGTGACGATTTCCTGCAGCTGGGCGTTCTTGTCCTTGAGGGAGCCGATCATCTCGTCGGTTCGGGGGTTTTCCTCCCGCATGGCCTGCAGCAGCGCCGTCATGAACTGCTCCCTGGCCTGCTGCACCTCCGGATTCTGCATGGCCGCCTGTTCGGCCATCAGCAGGTTCTGCTGCTCGTCGTGCAGCTCGGCGATCAGGTCGGAGCGGCCGGCCGTATCGGCATCCTCGGACTGCAGCTGCCGCTCCAGCTGTTCGATACGGTCCAGGCTGCGCATGGGCTCGAAACCTTCGGCCCGCATCGCCGCCAGCATCCTGTCCTGCAGCTGCTCGCCCTGCTCGCGCAGTTCCGGATTGTTGGCCATCGCCGCCTCCTGCGCCTGCATCAGCTCCTGCTGCAGCATCTCCATCTCCTCCAGCAGCACCTGCGGATCCTGTTCCCCGCCCTGCTGCGCCGGCAGCGGCGGAGACAGCGCGACAGCCCCCAACAGCACTATCCACATTCCCAGGGTCTTGATACGCCTTGCCATCGGCCCTCCTGTCCACTCTGCCGATTCGGCCCTGAATTTCCGCCACCGCGAGGGCGCCGACAGCATCGTCGGCACGACCTCTGGCGCGGCCAGACTCCCTAGGTGTGGCCGGCGCAGCCCAAGATCAAAGTGCGGCCGACCGGCCGCTGTGCTTGAGAGCGACCTGCAGCTCGGTATTGCCGGCCGGCTGCGGGGGGATTACCGGTTCGCGGCGCTGGCGCTCTGCGCGCGGCTGCCTGAGTGCGTTCAGGCAGCGCTCCAGCTCGCCGATGCTGCGTTGCGCCAGCGCCCGGTAGTGCGACTCGTCCAGGTCCAGCTTCAGCTCCTCGCGCAAGGCCAGATAGGCCGGCACGCTCAGCTTGGCCAGCCGCAGTGCCGACTGGACGCCTTCCAGCTCGAGCTCGTGCTCGGCGGCAGCCCGCTGCCCGAGCTTGTCCTTACGCTGGCCGAGCAGGCTGCCGATCTCCCGGTGCAGCTTGTCGAAACGCCGGTTCATGTCGCTCCACTGACCGCCCTTGTCGGCCGCGCTGTCGCCGGACAGCCGGGTGAGATTGGCGAGCAGATGATCGCGTTCGACCGCCAGGTGCTCGATGGCCTTGTCCAGATCGGCCAGCTCCGCGGCCAGCTTCGCCAGCGGCTGTCGGCGCGCGGCCAGGGCCAGGTAGCTGCTGGTGAACTCGCTGGCGACCGCCATCACTGCCTGTACGCTCGTCTCGGATGCCACCAACTGCGCCTTGCCGAGGGCACCGACGATGTGGTCGACCACCACCTGCGCCTGGTCGCGGCTCATGTCCAGCCGTGGAAACTTGCCCAGGAAGTCCTGCGCGCGCGCGATCGCCTCGGCAGCCGGCAGGTACACCTCCCGGCGCAGGGCGAATTCCCGGTCGGCGGCTTGCTGCTGGAAATTGCGCTCGATCCGGCGCCTCTCGGTCTGGTCGGCGCGCAGGAAGACCAGCACCGCCGCCAGGCCCAGCAGGCCGGCCAGCAGGACCAGATAATCGAGCGCTTGCAGCGAGGTCAGCAGGCTCCAGGCCTGGTGCAGGAAAGCTTGAAGATGCGTCGCGTATTGTTCTTCCATGTTCGACGGTTCCCAGGTTGCCGCATCGCCGCCCGCCTACACCCGGATGGCGCAGCCGCGAGAGGGACGCTTCGCATTCCAGACATGGGGTTGCGCCGCGAGCCGAGCAAGCCGCCGCACCGAGCCGATACGACGGCCAGGCGCGCTGGCCCCGGAGCCGCAGCCGTTCCTATCGGGCGCCGCCTACAGGTGGTGGGTGCCGAACTGCTGCTGATTGCGCTGCTGCTCCAGATCGCAGGCCTTGCAATTGAGGCGCCGCCCGATGTGCCGCTGGCGGCCTTCCTCGCTGACCACCCATGGGCGGTTAATCCACGGCGGCCGATGTCGAACGTGCTGATGATGCCCGCAATCCAGTTCCGCTACCCAATGCCCCTGCTCATCCCGATGAAACGCGAGAATTTTTCGCTGCATAACGCTGGCTTGATCCTTCCTTGGTACCGCACTCGGCCGGACCTCCCTGTCCGCGCCGCAGCCGCGCGCCCTTGCACAGTAAGGCGCGGCATTTAGCTGGAACTGGGGCCCCGGCAAAATCAAAGCAAGCCTTGGCGGGTAACGAATAGCGGAGAGAGCCGGGAGGCAGGAAATGGATGGCGGAGGGTCAGGGATTCGAACCCTGGAGGGGCGCTAACCCCTGCTGGTTTTCAAGACCAGTGCCTTCAACCACTCGGCCAACCCTCCGGAGCCGGCCATTTTCCAGAGCCGGCGGATGAATGACAAGCGGAATCGGCTGCGGCCTGCCGGGAACGGGCGCCTGGCGAACCGTCAGCGGCCGCTGGTGCCCAGCCCCCGCAGCGCCTCCTCGTGCAGGGCCCAGACCGATTCGCCGATCAGGGCCGGACCGCGGTAGATCAGGCCGGTGTAGAGCTGGACCAGGCTGGCGCCATTGCGCAGCTTCTGCAACGCCCCTTCCGGGTTCACAATCCCGCCGACGCCGATGATGGGAATCCGTCCGTGCAGGTAGCGGCTCAGCAGCCGCACCACCTCTGTGGCGCGCTCCTGCAGGGGGGCTCCGCTCAGGCCGCCGGCCTGCTCGGCATGCGGCAGGCCCTGCACGCCCTGGCGGCCAAGGGTGGTATTGGTCGCGGTCACGCCATCGATGCCGTGCGCCAGCAGCCGGTCCGCGACCAGCTCCAGCTCCGCCTCGTTCATGTCGGGCGCGATCTTGATCACCAGCGGCACATAACGGGCGTATTGCACGGTAAGCAGCTTCTGCTCGGCCTTCAGCGCCGCCAGCAGCTCGTCCAGCAGTTCGCCGTGCTGCAGATCGCGCAGCCCGGCGGTATTCGGCGAGGAGACGTTGATCACCACATAGCTGGCCAGGCTGTAGACCCGCCGCAGGCAGATCAGGTAGTCCTCGGTCGCCCGCTCCAGCGGGGTATCGAAGTTCTTGCCGATGTTGATGCCGAGCACGCCGCGGTAGCGCGCCCGCCGCACCCGCGTCACCAGATGATCGACACCCTTGTTGTTGAAGCCCATCCGGTTGATCAGCGCCTGCGCGCGCGGCAACCGGAACAGCCGCGGCCTGGGATTGCCCGGCTGCGGCCGCGGCGTCACGGTCCCCAGCTCGATGAAGCCGAAGCCGAGGCTCGCCAGCGCGTCCAGATAGTCGCCGTTCTTGTCGAGCCCGGCCGCCAGTCCGACCGGATTCGGAAAATCGATGCCCATCACCCGCCGCGGCAGCAACGGCGGCCGACGGCAGAGCAGGCGCGCGCCGCCCAGGCGGTGGGTGCGCTTCAGCGCCTCGAGGGCAAGTGTGTGGGAGGCCTCGGGGCCGAGGCGGAACAGCAAGGAACGCAGCAGCGGATACACGGCGACAGCAGACCCTGGTTATCGTTGGGCGCCGCTAATGGTGTCCGAAGGCAGGTGCGCTGTCGAGCCGCCTTGGGGAAGGAGCTTCCGTTTCGAACGTGCGCGCGACGGCGGAGGAACACCGGGCCTCGATCGATCGCGGCCGTCAGCTTCTGACTTCCACCTCGCCGGTGCTGGTCGTATAGACAATCAGTTTCTCCGGATCATGGGCGTATGCAAACACACAGGTGTCGGCCGCGGACCAGGCGACCCATTCCGTTGCCGCGTCATCGGCCTTGACGGCAATGGCCGGCGGATTCTGGAGCAGATTCTCCCAGAGATATACGCACTGCGCGTCCTGCCTGCCAGCGAGGGCAGGCTTGCCGGCCCCGCCGACAGGCCAGCCGTTCGCATTCATATCGATCGTGGCGCCATTGCCGAGATCGATGCTGGCGGCACCAGCGGCTCCCTGCACCAGCCAGAGCGCATGCGCGTATTGGATCGTCGATGTCAGCTTCTGGCCGATTTCCTCGACCTCCGAATTCCCGGCGTTTCTCCCGAAATCGAAAAACTGTGGAACAGCGCTTGCAGCCGTCACGCAAACAATGATGAACACGATCATCAGCTCAATGACCGCAAAACCATCATTTCTTCCAACAACCACCACGCAATCCCTTCTTAAATGCAAGCCAGACAATCGAGCCTGCCGCGCATCCCTGGTATGACTGATACGGACCTCGAACCCGCCGGTCGTTGCCTGCCCGGTCGACAGACTCGCACACACGAGAGCCCGCGAGCATAGCCAGACCGCCAGCGATTTCTAGCGGTTGCGTCGCGTTTCGGGAAAATCGCCCCGGTTCCGGGGCAGAACAACAGGCTGGCAAGCGGATTGGCGGGATAGGCGGGGCACAGGCTGCCCGTCCTCTCGGCAGCCGAGGCGGCGCTTCGGCCATGGGACTGTCTGCCGCTCCGGCCTGTTCGCGAGCCGGAGCGGGCGTGGCCGATCCTTACGGCCTGGCGCGGCGGCGCGCCCCTGCCGTTTTGCTGGAAGGCGGCTTGCCGCCTTCCAGCGCAATCAGCCAGTCGATGATGCGGTCGGCGACCTGCTGCCAGCCCGGCTCCAGCATCATCAAGTGGGCCATGTCCGGGAAGATCTCGGCCTGAACCCCGTAGGCACTGGCGGTCGAGCGGACCATCTTTTCCGTGAACAGCACGTCGCTGCCGCCACCGAGCACCAGCATCGGCGGCTTCTTGATGCGCCACGGGCAGACCAGGTCGGACAGGGTCATGTCCCACATGGCGCGGGCCGACTCCGGGCCGAACCGGCGGCGGAACCGCTGGCGGTCGGCGTCCGAGAGGGCGTCGGAGAAGACCAGCGGGCGGTCGCTCTCGAAGCTGGCATGGGAGGGGCTGGTGTACTGCATCAGCGACACCTGCCAGAACAGCCAGGGATCGTTCAGCAGCAGCTGCAGGGCAGGCAGGCACAGCCCCTGCGGCGGCACCGAGGCCATCAGCACCACGCCCGGCACATCGTCATGCCGTTCCAGGTATTTCTGCACCACCATGCCGCCCATGGAATGGCCGACCAGCACCGGCGTCTGCGGCAGCTGCGCAACGACCTGCTCGATGTCCTCGACGTAGTCCGCCAGCGCCGTCATCGGCAGCTGCTGCCGGCCCTCGCTGCGGCCGTGACCGCGCAGGCTCAGGGCATAGGCATGCACTCCCCGCTCGGCGAAGTACGGGAGGAAGTATTCCTCCCAGCACCAGGCACCGGCATAGGCACCGTGCACGAGCAGCACCGGGGCCTGGAGTACAGGCTTCGACGGCCGCCGCTCGACCAGCTCCAGCTGCGGACCCGGCCGGTTGCGCATCTCTGGCCAGAGTCCATATCGGGGTATCCCAAACATCACACAGCTCGTCTGTATCACTGCGCCCGCCGAAGGCGGAATTGCGCGGAAGGCAGGAAGGCTACCACTGGAAACGGGGAATGTCCGCACAAGGTTCGCAATCCGTTCGGTCGATTGAATCGAGCCGCGCCAGCACCAAGAGTTGCAGAAGAATAATCCAGGTTCGCGAGCTGGCGCGGTCGAGCGGCGACGCCGCCGATACAGTAAGCTATTGCCTTAAGCTATTGCTTATAGTGTGTCCTTAGTGCCGTGCCGCGTCAGGAAATCCGATGACCCAGCCACGTACCGTTCACCGCCGGGATTACAGGCCGCCGTCCTATCTGATCGACACCGTCGCGCTGGAATTCGAGCTGGGCGAGCAGGAAACCATCGTCCGCTCCGAGCTGGCGATGCGGCGCAACGGCGATCATCGCGAGCCGTTGCGGCTGGACGGCCAGCAGCTGGAGCTGATCGCCCTGGCGCTGAACGGCGAGCCGCTGCCGCCGGAAGCCTATCGGGTGGACGCCGACGGCCTGACCGTCGCCGAGGTCCCCGAGCAATTCCGCCTGCAGGTCACGACCCGCATCCACCCTCAGCTCAATACCGCACTGGAAGGCCTGTACAAGTCCGGCGGCATGTTCTGCACCCAGTGCGAAGCGGAGGGTTTTCGCCGCATCACCTACTATCCCGACCGGCCGGACGTGATGGCGCGCTTCAGGACCAAGATCATCGCCGACCGGGTCCGCTATCCGGTGCTGCTGTCGAACGGCAACCCGATCGAGCGCGGGGAGCTGGACGACGACCGCCATTACGTGGTCTGGGAAGATCCCTTCCCCAAGCCGGCTTATCTGTTCGCCATGGTGGCCGGCGACCTGGCCTGCAACCGCGACAGCTTCACCACCGCTTCCGGCCGCGAGGTCGCGCTGGAAATCTACGTCGAGCCCCAGAACCTCGGCAGGACCGACCACGCCATGGAGTCCCTCAAGCGCGCCATGCGCTGGGACGAAGAAACCTATGGGCTGGAGTACGACCTCGACATCTACATGATCGTCGCGGTCGGCGACTTCAACATGGGGGCGATGGAGAACAAGGGGCTCAACATCTTCAACACCCAGTACGTGCTGGCCGACCCCGACACCGCCACCGACACCGATTTCGACAACGTGCTGGCGGTGATCGGCCACGAGTACTTCCACAACTGGACCGGCAACCGGGTCACCTGCCGGGACTGGTTCCAGCTGTCGCTGAAGGAAGGCCTGACCGTCTTCCGCGAACAGCAGTTCGCCGCCGACATGAGCTCGGCGGCGGTCAAGCGCATCGAGGACGTGCGCATCCTGCGCGCCCAGCAGTTCCCGGAGGATGCCGGCCCCATGGCGCATCCGGTGCGCCCGGACAGCTACGTCGAGATCAATAATTTCTACACGGCAACCATCTACAACAAGGGCGCCGAAGTCATCCGCATGTACCACACCCTGCTGGGGGCGGACGGCTTCCGCCGCGGGCTGGAGCTCTACTTCCAGCGCCACGACGGCCAGGCCGTCACCTGCGACGACTTCCTCGCCGCCATGGCCGACGCCAACGGCCGCGATCTCGCCCAGTTCGGCCGCTGGTATGCACAGGCGGGCACGCCGGTACTCGATGTCAGCGACGACTACGATGCCGAAACACGCCGCTACACCCTGACCGTGCGCCAGAGCTGCCCGCCCACCCCCGGCCAGCCGGACAAGCAGCCGTTTCACATTCCGCTGCGCATGGGCCTGCTCGACGACAGCGGCCGGCCGTTGCCGCTGCGGCTCGCCGGCGAATCGGAACCGGCCGGAACGGAACGGGTGCTGGAGCTGACCGAGGCCGAGCAGAGCTTCGTGTTCGAAGACCTGCCGGCGCGGCCGCTGCCCTCGCTGCTGCGCGGCTTCTCGGCGCCGGTGCAGCTGAACTACCCCTACACCGACGGCCAGCTCGCCTTCCTGCTCGCGCAGGACCAGGATCCGTTCAATCGCTGGGAGGCCGGCCAGCGGCTGATGACGCGGCTGCTGCTGGCCCGGCTGGCGACCCCGCAGGCCGCGGTACCGTCTGCGCTGCGGGAAGCGTTCCGGACCCTGCTGGAGGATGCCCGCCTCGACCCGGCCTTCGTTGCCGAAGCACTGACCCTGCCGTCCGAGAGCTACCTCGGCGAGCAGCTGGAGGAGATCGATCCGGGCGCCGTCCACGCTGCCCGCCACGGCCTGCGCCGGGGCCTGGGCACAGACCTGGCCGACCTCTGGCTGCAGGTCTACCTGCGCAACGACGGTGCCGGAACAAACGATCGGGAAACCGCCGCCGGCTGCCGGCGGCTCAAGAACCTGGCGTTGAGCTACCTGATGGCCGGCGGCTCCGACGAGGCCGCCGAACTCGCCGCCCGGCAGTTCATCCAGGCCGACAACATGACCGACCGGCTGGCGGCCCTCAGCCTGCTGGCCGATACCGAGCGGCCGGCGGCCGACCAGGCGCTGGACAGCTTCTACCAGCACTGGCAGCACGACCCGCTGGTGGTGGACAAATGGTTCCGGGTGCAGGCGCTGTCGACGCGGGCCGACACCCTGGCGCGGGTGCAGGCGCTTACCGCGCATCCGGCCTTCGAACTCCACAACCCCAACAAGGTCAGAGCGCTTATCGGGGCGTTCTGCCACAGCAATCCGGCCCGTTTCCACGACCCTTCCGGCGCCGGCTACGCTTTCCTGGCCGACTACGTATTACAGCTGGACGGCATCAACCCGCAGATCGCCGCGCGCCTGGCCAGCGGCCTGAGCCGCTGGCGGCGCTACGAGCCGGGACGCCGGCAGCTGATGCGCGAGCAGCTGGTACGGATTGCTGCCGCTCCGAGCCTGTCGCCCGATGTCTATGAGGTCGCGACCCGTAGCCTGGAGCAGCCGGCCTGATCGCCGGCCTCCATACGAGGATGAGACGCCATTGCGTGCTGAGAACAACACCATGACAAACATCCGGCAGTTACTCGCCCGCCTTCTGCTGGTCGTCGCTGTCGCCCTGATCGCGGTTCCGGTCACGTCGGCGCCGACGGCGCCGACGGAGAGCAGCGGCAAGGCGGCTGCCCAGATGCAGATCCGCAAGGCGCGGCTGATCAGCGAGCTGTTGTCCGAATATCACTACCGCTCGCTGCCCATCGACGACGCCATGGCCGTCAAGGCACTGGATGCCTACCTCGACATGCTGGACCAGGAGCGCTACTACCTGCTGCGCGAGGACGTCGAGGAGTTCCGGCGCGGCGTCACCCAGCTCGACGACGAGATCCGCCGCGGCAATGTCAGCGCCGGCTACCGCATGTTCGAACGCTACCAGCAGCGGGTGCGGGAGCGCGCCGAGTTCGCCGCCGGGCTGCTGAACGACCGGATCGACCTGGCCTCCGACGGCCGGATCGAAGTGGACCGTTCCGATGCTCCCTGGGCCGAAAGCAGGAAGGAGCTGGATGCGCTGTGGGTGAAGCGCGTCCAGCACGACGCCCTGACCCTGCTGATGGCCGGCCAGGAATGGCCCAAGGTGCAGGAGATCCTCAGCAAGCGCTACGCGCGGCTGGCAAACACGGTCGCCAATTACAGCAGCGAGGAGATCTTCCAGACCTATATCAACGCCTGGGCGCAGGTGTTCGACCCGCATACCCAGTACATGTCGCCGCGCCTGTCCGAGAACTTCGACATCCAGATGCGGCTGTCGCTGGAAGGCATCGGCGCCATGCTGCGCAACGAGAACGACTTCGTCGAGGTGGTCGAGCTGGTCAAGGGCGGTCCGGCCGCGCTGAGCGGGCAGCTGCAGCCTGGCGACCGGATCATCGGCGTCGGCGAAGGCGAGGACGGCGAGATCGTCGACGTGGTCGGCTGGCGCCTGTCGGATGTGGTCGAGCGGATCCGCGGCCCGAAGGAAACGGTGGTGCGCCTGCAGGTGCTGCCGAGCAAGGCCGGCGGCGACAAGGTCAAGACCGTCACGCTGGTCCGCAATGAAATCAAGCTGGAAGAGCAGGCCGCGCAATCCAAGGTCATCGAGCTGCCGAACGACGGCAAGACCCGCCGCATCGGCGTCATCAAGCTGCCGACCTTCTACATGGACTTCGCAGCCGCCGATGCCGGCAGCAAGGATTACCGCAGCACCACCCGCGACGTCCGGCGCCTGCTGGAGCAGCTGCAAAAGGACGGCATCGACGGTCTGGTGATCGATCTGCGCGGCAATGGCGGCGGCTCG
>Ga0079224_100005718_pt1 | contig 16380 bp, 9 predicted proteins | sample Stecom2015_FD_80414 | JGI IMG/M metagenome (GOLD analysis project Ga0079224, IMG submission 80414) | Agricultural soil microbial communities from Utah to study Nitrogen management - Steer compost 2015 | ecosystem: Environmental > Terrestrial > Soil > Agricultural land | place: USA: Utah... | reverse complement strand
CGAACACGATCACACCCGGCGCCGGCGCATGGACCCGGATGCGCTGCAGGAGTTGCTCGAGATACGCGAGCTCCGCCTCTCGTTCGGCGACCTTGCCATCGAGCGCGGCGAGTTCGGCCCTGCTCGCGTCGCTCGAAAACGCCTTCTGCGCAGCGGCGAGCGCATCGGCGCGGGCGATCTGCACTTGCCGGGCCGCGACCTCGCGACGATTGACGAGCGTGGTGGCGTCGAGCGAGAACAGCAGTTGGCCCGCGCCGACCGCCTGGTTGGGCGCCACGGCGAAGGATTCGATCACGCCGTCCATGGGAGCCGCGATCACCTGGGCATCGAGGCCGATGACCTCGGCGGGGGCAAGCACCGACAGCCGCACCGGAACGAACATGGCGGCCACGAGCAGCGCGATCACCGACCAGCCCAGCCAGCCGCGCAGGCGAGGCCGCGAGCGGCGCCGCGGCGCGAGTGCCGCCCAGGCATGGCCATAGGCCGCGAAGGTTCGCAGCAATACCGTCTGGATCGCCTCCGACGGCGCATCCTCGAGCACCAAGCCGACGATGCCCAGCCGCTGGCCATTGGGCGTGAGCACCGGCTGGACGAAGAGGAGCGGGCCCATCCATTCGTCCCAGCCCTCGCCGAGCTCCTCCGGCGCGTCGCTGCGATCCAGGAACACCGGATCGTCGCCGATGCGCCGGTCGAGCCAGCGGCCCAGCCGGCGCAACCAGACCGTCAGCGGCGAGTCCTCGGCGAGCTGCGCGAGCCCGGCGGCAGTGCGCAGGCGCGGCGCCCCGCCGTCGGCCTGCCAGAGATAGGCCTGCGAGTAAGGCAGCAGCTGCCAGGTCTCGTTGGCCATGGTGAACCAGAGTTCGCGCAGGCTGCGCGCGGCGCGAGCCCGCTCCTGCAGGTGCGCATAGGCGGGGAGCGCGCGGCCGAGTTCGGGATCGGCGGCGGGCGCGTTCATGATCCTGCGTCGAAGCGGGCCGTACCGCTCATGCCCGGCAACAGCTCGGCATGCTTGCCGATGATTCGCGCCTCGATCTCGATCGACTGGCTGACCGCGTCGACCCGCGCATTGAGCGCCGTCACCGTTGCCGGATACTGCTTGCGCGTCTCATCGATCGCCACTTCGAAGCGATGGCCGCTAGCCAGCCAGGCGAGCCAGCGCGAGGGCACGTTCAGGCGCAGCTTGAGGGATCCGTCGGCGACGATATCCATGAGCGGCTGTCCGATGTTGACGCCCTGGTACTCGCGCACGTGCAGCTTCGCGATGCGTCCCGGGAAAGGCGCCCGAATCCGGCATTGGGCAACCTGCACATTGGCCAGCTCCACCTGCGCGCTTGCCCGATCGACCGCTGCCTTCGCGATCTGCACTTCGATCTCGCCGGCCGCCTTGAGCGCCGCGAGTCGTTGTTTCGCCTCGAGACCGCGGCCGGCCGAGTCGAGTTCGGCCCGATTGATCTTGAGCCGGGCCTGCTGCTCGGCGCAATCGAACGCAACCAGCGTGGCGCCAGAGCGAAACGCTTCGCCCAGGCCGCCGCCAAGGCGCTCGATGCGCCCGACGGTCTGGGCGACGAGAGTGGTTTCGTGTTCCGGCATCAGCAGGACCCGGGGCCTTTCGGTAGCCGCTTCGGGAAGCGCCGCGGCTGGCGCCGCGCCGTTTGCGGCAGCGGCCGGCTGCGCCCCGACGGCACTTGCAGGACCCGCCAGCACCGTGACCAGCAGAAACCGGCCAAGCCTGGTCAACGCGCCGCCACCTCGGTGCGTCCCGCCGAGCGGAGCTCGTCGGTCACCGCCACCATTGCGGCGTCGATCGCCGTTCCTGCCGAAGCTGCCAGCGACTGCGCGGCCCGGTCGCCGGCCACGGCCAGTGCGCTCGCATGACTCGCGCGCAGCGCGAGCCGGCCATGCTCATCGCTCAGCAACAAGGCCCAGCGACTCATGGTGCCTTGCTCCGGCGTGCCGTCGATTTCGGAAACGAGTTCGAGCGTCCAGGCCGGCATGCCGTTGTCGACGTTGACCTTCAGGCCGGCCCGCTCCAGGCTCGCCCGCACCGCCGCGCGGACCGCTTCGGCCGCGTCGGCATCGAGGCCGGCGACCCGCAGGCGCAGCGGCGCCAACGAAGCCTTCCCGGCCGGCGGGCGATCGAAGGTGACCCGATGCCACTGGTTGAGGGAATCGCGGATCGAACGCGAAAGGACCGAGAGACTGGCGGCGCTCTGCGTCGGGGCGAGGTCGTAGCCCACCGAGTTGTAGAGTCGACCCCAGGCCGACTGCACGTTGGCGAAAGCGATATGGCGCTCGTATTCCGACAGCAGTGAACGAGCCTCGGTACGCAACAGTTCGAGTTCGGAATCGACCCGGGAAGTGGCTGCCGCCCGGGTGTAGTCGGCCAGCCGGAGATCGACGCGAGCGCTCTCGGCGGCCTGGTCGAGGTCGTCGCGCGCAATCTGGTAGCGCATCGCAGCGAGCCGCACTTGTGTGGCCACCGCCATTGCCTGCGCCAGCCGACGCGTGTCGTCGAGCTGTTCCTGCGCCTCGCCGGCACGCCGGATCGATGGAATCGACGCGAGCCGGAACAGGTTCGCCGATACCCGCAGGCCGGTCTCGACCCAGGAATTGTTGAGCAGGTACTTGTTCGAGTCGTATTGCCAGCCGGTGTCGAAGGAGATGCCGGGCAGGGTCTGTACCAGTGCCCGCCGGGTATCGTTGGTGGTGATGCGACGCCGGTAATCTTCCTCGCGCAGTTCCGGGCGCTGGACCAGCGCAAGGTCCTCGAGCTTCTCGAGCTCGGCGGGTACCGGCGGGAGATCGGGCTCGGGTTCGTCGGCCAGGGTGAAGTCGACGAAATGCGGCAGGTTCATCAGCGAGGCGAGTTCGATCTTCGCGAACTCGAGATCCTGCCGGCGCAGCTGCAGCAGGGTCGTCGCATCGAGCAGGGCGCGCTGGTAGGCGAGCGCCTGAGCCTGCGGCAACAGTCCTTCCTGCTCGATCTGCCGGGCCCGGGCGAGCGCAAGGTTGGAGCGCTTCATCAAGGCCTGCAGGCGATTGCCCAGGCGCTGGGCGCCGAGTGCCCGCCAGTAGGTATGGCGGGTCTCCTGCATCAGGGTCTGGATCGCCTTGCGCTTGCGCTCTTCGGCGATCAGCACCTGGTCGGCGAGGATCCGGGCGCGATAGTAGGAAACACCGAAGTCGAGCAGGTTCCAGGAGAACTCGAGGCCGGCAAGCCGCCGGGTGCGCTCGCTGGTGGTGGTCGAGACGATGCCGGCGTCGTTGACGTACGCGGCTTCGTTGTTGCGGGTGACATAGCCGGCATTGGCAAGCAGCGCCGGGAACATGTCCCACTGGCCGACTGCGAGCTGGCGGTCGGCCAGCGCGCCTTCCATCATGCGCTGGCGGAACTCGAGGTTGTATTTGAGGACTCGCGCAGCGACATCGGCGAAGCTCATTGGCCCGCCCACCGGCTCCTGGTTCTCCCCCATGCGGGCCCGGTCCACGCTTGCCCGCTTCGCGATTTCGTCGACCGTGAGGGGCTGCGGCGTCACCGCGCAGCCGGCGAGAACGACCGCCGCTGCAACTACCCCCCACGACCACGTCGCGCGAACGCGAACTCGTCCGCCTCGAACCATGCTCGTCCTTCCTGTGCTGGTACTGCTGTGGTACTGCTTGTGATTGTTTTGCCTTGCACCCGCCGACGCTGCGCGCGCAAGTCGCTTCGACAGCGTCGCTATTCTATCGCCAGCCCCGCGCCAGACCGCCCCGCGGATTTCAGCACTGGCGACCCGCGACCGCCCGCACCTTGATCTTTGCCGGCGGCTTGAAGCGCTTCTTCTCGGTATCCACCTGTTCCGAAAAACTGCGCACCTTCGGGCGCGCGAGTTCGGTCATCGCGGAACGCGGGACGGCCTTCGGCTTCGGCTTGGCGACCGGCTTGACCGGATCCAGGGGCACGCAGTCGTCGCCGGCCGCGATCGCCTCCTTGGCGAGGCGGTCGGTACGCTCGCGCTCCTCGGCAAGGCCCGCGGCTTCCTCGACCATGCCAAGCACATGGCGTGGCCCGAACGGCGACACCGGATCCTCGGGCAGCCATCCGCCGCCGCCGAAACTCGGCCCCTTCTCGAGCGGATCGACGATCATCGGCGGCAATAGCCCCGGCAGTGCCGGGCCAGCGCCGCTGCGGTCCGGCCCCGGGCCGATACCGCTGCCTGGCCCCGCCCCGGGGCCCGCTCCGGGCACGGCTCCCGTTCCTGTCCCCGGCCCGGCGTCGGGATTCGTGCCCGGGCCAGCAGGGCCCGGACCGCCCGGGCTTCCGGGCTGGTCGGGGCCACCGGGACCGGCCGGCGCCGGCACGATGGCGACGGTGATCCCGCCCGGCGTCCGGCCTCCCGCGTTGTCATCGACAATGAAATCCATGGTGCCGGCCGGTATGTTGCCGTCCGCGCCCACCGGTGCGAGTGGCGATGGCCTCGGCACGAAAGAGAGATCCCGCAACCCGGCCGCCGGCAGCACATCGCCGACGACCACCGGAGTGCCATCGCCGCGAACGAACTGGCCGTTGGCAGGATCGGGAACCCCGGTGACGATCACGGTCAGGTCCTGCGACGGCTGGTCGGCATCGGTCGGCGGCGGCACATCGGTGATCCGGGCGGAGTCGTCGCCGAAGCTGGCATCGCCCGGAACCACGACGGACACTGTCGGTGCGGTCGGCGCCTCATTGACCCCGATGATCGTCACCACCAGTGTCGTCGTCGACGTCGCGCCGTCCTGGTCGCGGACCGTGTAGGTGAATCGATCCTGGACCGTCGCCCCGGGGCCGAGCGCCACGAGCACCGGGTCGGTGGGGTCGATGGTGTAGCTGTAGCCGCCGTCCGGGGCCACCACCAGGGTGCCGTGCGCCCCCGCGACCGGCGAGCCATCAGCCGGGATCGCGACCGTACCGGCGATCACCGCCGCGACCGGTGTGTCGGCCAGGCCGAGCGCGTCGCCAGGGTCGGGATCGGCGTCGGCGTTGTCGCCCGGCGCGCCGCCGGAAATCACGTTCCCCTGCAGCGGGTCCGCATGGTCCGCATCGAGCGAAACCGCATCGGGGTTGGCCTGGGGCGGCAGGTTGATCCCGATCACCTGGATCGTGATCGTCGCGGTATCGAGATTGCCGTCCGGATCGGCGATCGAGTAGGTGAAGCGGTCGACCGCCTGTTCGCCCTCGCGCAAGGCTCGCGCCGCTTCGGTGGTCGCGTCGTAGCGATAGGCGCCGTCGGCGTCGATGGTCAGGATCCCGTACTGGCCGGCAACCTGTGCGCCAACGCCCCCGAGCGGCACCGAACCGTCGCTTCCGGCCGTCACCCCGACCACGGTCAGCGCGTCGCCGTCGGGATCGCTGTCGGCACCATCGCCGAGGTCGTTGCCACGCACGGCGTCACCGTCAGCCAGGACGCTGCCCTCGACAACGCTGCGGAAATCATCGACTGCGAATGGCGGGGAGTCCGGTTCCGGACAGGCATCCACGCCGCGCACGACGAAGCTGAGCGTCGCCGTATCGGTGGCGCCTTCCGGATCCTCGATCAGGTAGGTGAAGACGTCGGTACGGACTTCGCCCGGGGCAAGATCGGCGAGTTGCGCCCCGGGCCGGTAGACGTAATTGCCGTCGCAGTCGATCCCGAGCTCTCCCCACTGGCCGGCGAGAGGCTCGCCGATCCGGCCGGGCGAGACGGTGCCGACATCGCCAACCGCGACCCCGATGACCGACAGCGAGTCGCCGTCGGGATCGTAGTCGGCGGTTTCGCCTTCGTTGCCACCGGTGATCACGTTGCCGCTTATCGATACGGTCCCGAGCGAGAACTCGCGAGAATCGTCACCGGCCACCGGCGGATCGTTGCCGTCGACCACGCAGATGGTGATCCAGCGCTCCACGCAATAGCCGTCCGGATCGTTGACCTGGATGCCGAGCCTGGCGTCGCCGGAAGAATCGTCGGCAGCATCGATGCGCAATCCGGCCAGCGCCTGGTTGACCTGTTCCAGCGATCCGGTGAGTTCGACCCAGTCCTGGCCGTTGTAGCGAATGTCCGCGCCCGGCACATCGGCGATGGTGGCACCACCCGATGACACCCAGAGCTTGACCTGGTAGAGATCGCCGGGACCGTCGTTGGGATCCGAGACCTGTACCGGCGCGGCATGCCCGGGACCCATGAGCCCGTCGAACCAGAGTGTGCCGCTCTCGCGGACGGTCGCGCTGCTGGCGGCGGAAATTTCCGGCTGGTCGAACCCCGGGCCGGCCTTGGCTTCGACGGGCGCCGCGTCGGCGGTGGCGGCTGCCGCGCCATCGAAGAGCATCCGCGGTTCGAGCGCGATTCGCATCGACGCCGCGCGCAGCGCGCTCGTCACTCCGGTCATTGGATCCCCCACCCTGGTGCAAGCTCGTTCTGGTGGCGCAAATATCCCGGAACGACCCTGCGCCAGAAGCGGCGTATTCCACATTGGGTGCCGATTGCCACCGAATGCGGCGACACCGCCGCGCCCGGCGCCCGCGAGAGGCGGGTTCGGCCTCGTCGACTACATCGAGACGGCGATCAGTGCGACTGCGATGGTTGCGTCTGCACGGGCACGTCGACCCAGCGGGTCGAACCCGACTGCCCTGGGAAATCCGCGAGCAGCGCACGCACCATGTACGGCAGCGCAGAGGTCATATCGGGCGACAGGCCGGTGTTGATCGCGGTTGCCTCGTACACGCGCCGCGGCGGCTGCGCGGCGAGGTCCTTCATGGTGAGCGACAACCGCCGTTCGTAGCGTCGCTCGTCACGATCGTAGGCCCACCACGAGAGGGGCGCCGAGAAGCTCAGGAAGGCATGCGGCCCACCGTAACCGAAGCCGACATAGGGGGAGAAGTACGGCGGGTAGTAATAACCCCCTGCCGAGCGGGTGAAGAACTCGTGGCTGCCGTAGCTGAACCCGACTTCGAAGCGCGGATTCGGGGTTTCCTCGAAGCCGGCGGCGATCAGTTCAGCCCGCACGATACGCTCGAAGTTCGCGTGGGCGAGGCTGTCGGCCTGGCCCTCGGCGCGAACCATCCGGAAACTGCGCTCGCCAACAGCGGCCGGCCATTCATGAAAGACTGTGCGTTCCGAGCTGACCGTGCTCGCGCACGCAGCCAGCACCAAGGCGGCCAGCCCGAGACCCAGCCGGCGCAGGAGTGCGGGAAAGCCACCGCAAGCGGCCCAAAGCTTAGAATGCATGGAGCTACTCTTCTACCATCATGCGAACCGATCAAAGCACCATCGTACGCCGTTCCGAATACCTTCCGCCGGTATTCCTCGTCGACCATGTCGGCCTCGAGTTCGATCTCGATCCGGCCAGGACCCTGGTCCGTTCCCGCCTGGCGCTGCGACGCAACCCGCTCGCCGAGGCTTCCGCCGACGCCGAAGGCCTGCTGCTCAACGGCGAAGGTCTCCGCGTGGTGGACATCCGGCTCGATGGCATGCCGCTCGCCGCCGATCGCTGGCGGGTCACCCCGGCGGGGCTGGTGGTCGATGACATGCCCGGTTCCTGTGAACTCGCCATCGAGTCGGAAATCTCGCCGCAGGACAACACCCGCCTCGAAGGCCTCTACGTTTCGAACAGCAATTTCTTTACCCAGTGCGAGGCCGAGGGCTTCCGGCGGATCACCTGGTATCCCGACCGACCCGATGTGATGGCCCGGTTCACCGTGACCCTCAATGGGCCGCGCGACACCTGTCCGACCCTGCTGTCCAACGGCAACCTGGTCGCCCAGGGCGATTGCCCGGGACGACCCGGCTGGCACTGGGCCCGTTGGGAGGACCCCTTCCCCAAGCCTTCCTATCTGTTCGCCCTCGTGGCGGGACGTTTCGAGTGCGCGGAGCGCCAGATCCGGACCCGTTCGGGCCGGGAGGTCACGCTGCAGATCCACGTCGAGCCGGGCAACCTCGACAAGTGCGGCCATGCCATGGATTCGCTGGTCAACGCGATCCGCTGGGACGAGGAACGTTTCGGCCTCGAACTCGATCTCGATCGCTTCATGATCGTCGCCGTTGGCGACTTCAACATGGGAGCGATGGAGAACAAGGGGCTGAACATCTTCAACACCCGGTATGTCTTCGCCAACCCCGAGATTGCCACCGACGCCGATTTCGCCCATGTCGAATCGGTGGTGGGGCACGAGTACTTCCACAACTGGACCGGCAACCGGGTCACCTGTCGCGACTGGTTCCAGCTCACCCTCAAGGAAGGCCTGACCGTCTTTCGGGACCAGGAGTTCTCGGCCGACCGGCTCGCCGGCGAAGCCGAATCGCCCGAGGCGGCGGCCAGCGCGCGGGCCGTCAAGCGCATCGAGGACGTGCGGGTGCTGCGCACCGCCCAGTTCGCGGAGGATGCCGGCCCGATGGCCCATCCGATCCGGCCAGACTCTTATCACGAGATCAACAACTTCTACACGCTCACCATCTACGAGAAGGGCGCCGAAGTGATCCGCATGCTCCATACCCTGGTGGGAGAAGCCGGCTTTCGCAAGGGCATGGATCTCTATTTCGAACGCCATGACGGCCAGGCTGTCACCTGCGACGACTTCGTCGCCGCCATCGCCGACGCCAATGGCAGGGACTTCTCGCACTTCCGTCGCTGGTACTCGCAGTCGGGTACGCCTCGCCTGCGCGTGCAGACCAGCCATGATCCCGGCAAGCGACGCTTCGTCGTCACGGTGCGCCAGTCGGTGCCCTTCCAGGCCGACGGCCGAAGCGGCGAGCCGATGCACATCCCGTTCGCCGTCGGCCTGCTCGCCGCCGACGGTACCGAACTGCCCCTGCCCGCCCCGGTCGAACTGCCCGACGACGGTCGCAGGCCGACGACACGGGTGCTGGAGCTGACCGAGGCCGAGCATCGGTTCACCTTCGAAGGCATCGACGAGTCCCCGGTGATGTCCCTGGGCCGCGGCTTCAGCGCGCCGGTCATCATCGAAGCCACTTACTTCGCCGAGGAACTCGCCCGGCTCGCGCGGCACGATCCCGACCACTTCAATCGCTGGGACGCCCTGCAGCGGCTGGGCATGCGGGCGATCCTCGCGGTGCTCGACGGCACTGGCGCGGCCGAACGGGTCGGCCTGCTCGTCGAAGTATTCGCCAGCCAGCTCGACGACCAGCGGCTCGACCCGGCCTTCAAGCAACTCATCCTCACCCTGCCCGCCGAAGGCTTCGTCATCGAGCAGCTCGAGCTCGTCGATCCGGTAGCGGTTCGCGCCGCCCTGCGCACGGTTCGCGTCGCGATCGCCACCGGGCTGCAATCGCGCTGGCAGCGGGCAGCGGCCCCGATCGGCGAGCCCTGGACGTCCGACCGGGCCGCCGCCGGGCGTCGCGCCCTGGCCAACCTCGCGCTCGCCTACTGGGCGGACGCCGGCGACCCGGCTGCGCTCGATGCGACCCGCGAGCGCTTCGAGCGCGCCGACAACATGACCGACCGAAGCGCCGCGCTCGCCATCCTCGTCAACAGCAGCTCGCCGCATCGCGAAACCGCGCTCGCGGCGTTCGAGGCGCGATTCGCCGACGACCCGCTGGTCATGGACAAGTGGTTCAGCCTGCAGGCCATCATGCACCGACAGCCCGATGATCCGCCGGTGCTCGAGCGGGTACTCGAGCTGATGAACCACCCGAGCTTCTCCATCCGCAACCCCAACAAGGTCCGGGCGCTGGTCGGTGCCTTCTGCAATGGCAACCCGGCGGAGTTCCACGCGGCCGACGGCAGCGGCTATGCCTTCTGGGGCGAGATGGTCGCGAGCATCGACGCCCTCAACCCCCAGCTGGCCGCCCGGCTCGCCCGGGCGATGGACCGCTGGCGCAAGTTCGATCCCTCTCGCCAGGAGGCCATGGTTGCGGCCGTTCGCAAGCTGTCGGCGTTGACCGAATTGTCGCCCGACGTCGCCGAGATCCTCGGCCGGACCCTCGGCGATGCCGAACCCGAATATCGGTCAACGGAGACTTCCTGAATGTCCAGAATCAGCCTGACCCAGTACCTGGTCGAGAAACAACGCGAAAAGGGCCTGATTCCGGCCGAATTGCGCCTGCTGATCGAGGTCGTTGCCCGCGCCTGCAAGCGGATCAGTTTCGCCGTCAGCAAGGGCGAACTCGCCGGCGTGCTCGGCGAAGCCGGCACCGACAACATCCAGGGCGAGCACCAGAAGAAGCTCGACATCATCGCCAACGAGACCCTGCTCGAGGCGAACGAATGGGGCGGCAACCTCGCGGCGATGGCTTCCGAGGAAATGGAGCATTCGCACCCGATTCCCCATCGTTATCCGCGCGGCGAGTTCCTGCTGTTGTTCGACCCGCTCGATGGTTCCTCGAACATCGACGTCAATGTCTCGATCGGCACGATCTTCTCGGTGCTGCGCATGCCCGACGGCGTTGCCGACCCGTCTGACGAGCACTTCCTGCAACCCGGCAATCGCCAGCTCGCCGCCGGCTACGCCGTATACGGCCCGTCGACCCAGTTGGTGCTGACCGTCGGTGACGGGGTCGCCGGGTTCACGCTCGATAGCGACATCGGCAGCTGGTGGCTCACTGGCGACAAACTGACGATTCCCGCCGACACCCGCGAGTACGCGATCAACGCATCGAACCGGCGGCACTGGATGCCGCCGGTGAGCCGCTACATCGAGGAACTCGAGGCCGGCAGCCAGGGGCCACGCGGCAAGGACTTCAACATGCGCTGGGTGGCCTCGATGGTCGCCGACATCCACCGCATCATCACTCGTGGCGGCATCTTCATGTATCCCCGCGACCAACGCGAACCCGACAAGCCGGGCAAGCTGCGCCTCATGTACGAAGCCAACCCGATGGGCTGGCTGATCGAGCAGGCCGGCGGCGCGGCCACCGACGGCAACCAGCGCATCCTCGACATCGAACCCGAGCAGCTCCACCAGCGTGTCGCGGTGTTCATGGGCTCGAAGAACGAAGTCGAGCGCGTCACCTCGTACCACCGCGAGTCCTGAGCCGGGGTGCCGGGAACGCGTCCCGGCGTCGTCGGGGCGCTGCGGCGCCATTTCCTCGTGGCCTAGCTCAGGTCGTAGTGGACGCGACGCATGGTGGGATCGTCCGGATCCATCGCGATCCTGAAGCCGACCGACTTCATCAGTCGCAACATGCCCCGGTTCTCGCCAAGCACGAAGCCCTCGACCCGGCGCAGTCCCTTGACCCGGGCCGCCTCGACGATCGCCTGCATCAGTTGCGTACCCAGGCGCCTGCCCTGGAAGGCGTCATCGATCGCAATCGCGAACTCGCAGGTCTCGCCGTCGGGATTGAGCAGGTAGCGCACGACCCCGATGATGCGCCCGGCGGTCGGCGCTTCGTCGCCGGGCCGCGCATCCTGGGGCCTGAGGACGGCAAGCAGCGCAAGCTCCCGGTGGTAGTCGACCTGGGTGTAGCGCGCGAGCATCCGCGGTGTGAGCTCGTTCATCGTCGAGATGAAGCGGAAGTACCGCGACCGGTCCGACAAGCCCCGCACGAAATGCTGGAGCGCGTTGCCATCCTCGGGACGGATGGGTCGCAGCTCGTACTGCTGGCCGTCGGCCAGGGTCTGCACGCGAACCAGGTGCCCCGGGTACGGCAGGATCGCCATGTGCGCATAGCTGCCGGGCCGGGCCACCGGCCGCGGGTCGAGCACGATACGGGCGTCGACCGCCACCGCCCCGGTGCCATCGAGAATGATGGGGTTGATGTCCATCTCGAGCACCTGCGGCAGTTCGCAGACCATCTCCGACACCCGCACGAGGATCCGTTCCAGGGCAAGCATCGCCGCCGGCCAGATTTCGCGACGACGATCGATTTCCGCGCCGATGCGGGTGCGGGCGATGACCCGGTCGGCAAGGAAGCGGTTCAGCGGCGCGAATCCGATCGTCGAATCGCGCACGCGCTCGATGGCGGTGCCACCGGAGCCGAACGCAATGGTCGGGCCGAAGATCGCGTCGTGGACAACGCCGACATGGACCTCCAGGCCATCGGGCGAAACGATCATGCGCTGTACCGAGATCCCGTCGACGACTGCATCGGGACGAATCGACCGGACTCGCTCGAGCATGTCGATGAAGTGCTGTCGCAGGTCGGCCTCGCTGCGCACGTCGAGGACCACGCCGCCCACTTCGCTCTTGTGGGTGATGTCGGGCGAACAGATCTTGAGCACGACCGGATAGCCGAGACGGGACGCCTGCGCGGCCGCCTCGTCGGGACTGGTCGCCAGCGTGGTCGGAGTGAGCGGAATATGGAAGGCGTCGAGCAGCGCCTTGGACTCGATTTCGGTGAGCACCTCCCGACCTCGCGCAACCGCCGCGTCGACCAGTGCCCGCGCTCCCTCGAGATTCGGCTTCTCGAGCCCGGACAGCGATCGCGCCACCTCCTGGAGCAGCAACTGGTTCTGGTAGAACGCCGAGACGGTGGCGAATGCATCGACCGCCGATTCGGGCGTGCTGAAGGAAGGCAGGCCGGCGTCGTCGAGGGTATCGCGATCGGGAACGACCGCGGCGCCGCCGAGCCAGCAGGTGAATACGGGCTTGCGCGCCTTGGCGCCCACCTCGGCGACGGCCTCGGCAATTCCGGCGGAATCGATACCGAGCGCCGGCGAGTGCACCACGAGGATGCCGTCGATGGCGGGATCGGCCGCGACGATGCCGATCGCCTGCGCATGCGCATGCGGTGTCGCATCCACCCCGAGCACCAGCGGGTTGCTCGCGGCGACCCGGGGCAGGTGCTCGCCGAGCGCCTTGACGGTATCGGGCGACAGCCCCGCCATGCCGAGGCCCTGGAAGTGGACCTGGTCGGCCGTTACCAGGGCCGGGCCACTCCCGTTGGCGATGATGGCGATTCGCCTGCCCAAGGGCCATCGCGCCGACGCGAGATAGCGCGCCGCAGTGAACAACTGGGTGAACAGGCGCACTTCCACCGCGCCGGAACGGCGCAATGCGGCCGAATAAATCGCGTCGGCGCCGACGATGGCACCCGAGTGCGTCCGGACCCGGCGCTCTGGCGGCGCCCGACGACCGCCGCGCAGGACCACCACCGGCTTGACGGTGGCCAGCGCCCGCAGCGCGCTCATGAACTTGCGGGCGTCGTGCACGGCTTCCAGGTACACGACTACCGACTTGGTGCGCGTGTCGTTGGCGAGGAAGTCGAGCACGTCCGGCAGATCGACATCGGCCTCCGCGCCGAGCGAGGCCACCAGGGAGAAGCCGATCAGGGTCCCCGCCGACCAGTCCATGATCGATGCCGCCAGCGCGCCCGACTGCGAGACCAGGGCGACATTGCCGGCATTGGGCAGCGTGCCCAGTCGCCCGGCGTTCAGGCCCACCGCCGGTCGGGTGAACCCGAGCGTCACCGGGCCGAGCAGCCGCAGGCCACGGGCCCGGGCGAGCTCGCGCCAACGCGCGCGCTGCACGGTATCGCAGCTGCCTTCGAGTGCCACCGCGGCATTGGCGCCATGGGCGGCAGCCAGCTCGATCGCTTCCCCCATCCGGCTGGAATCATCGACCCGGATCACCGCAAGCAGGTCACGGTGCTTGCCGGGCGAAGCCACCTGGCCGCCGGATTCGCCGGAATCCGCGCGAGCGACCAGGACACCGACGCCTGGCGCTGCTGTGCCCGCAACGCGGGCGGGCTCTCGCCCGAGCGCCGGCAGTCGATGGACGGGCACCTCGCCAAACGCTTCGCGCAGGCCGGCGACCAGCGATGCGAACCAGGGGTCGCGCGCCGGATCGGCCTCGCTGATGACGCAGGCGGCGGCCGGTTCGAACAGGGGAGTCAGGTAATGGCGGTTGTCGAGCATGGCAGCCTGGGCTCAATCCAGTCCGGCGAGGATGCGCACATGGGTTTCGACGCAGCGGGCCAGCGCGGCGATCGCATAGCCCCCCTCGAGCATCGAGACGACCCGCCCTTCGCAACAGGCCTCGGCGATTCCGACGATGCGGCGCGCCAGCCATTCGTAGTCTTCGTCGGTCCAGCCCATCTGGCTCATGTCGTCTTCGCGATGCGCGTCGAAGCCCGCGGACACCACGATGAGCTGCGGGTCGAATGCGAGCAGCGCCGGAATCCAGCGCTCCTGCACCGCCTCGCGCAAGGCCCGGCCGTCCGAATAGGCCGGCAGCGGCACATTGCACATGTTCGGCCCCTTCGCGATCTCGCCGTTGAACGGATACAGGCCGCTCTGGAAGGAGGAGACCATGAGCACCCGCTCGTCGCCGGCGAGGATGTTCTCGGTACCGTTGCCATGATGGACATCGAAATCGACCACAGCGACACGGTCGAGGCCCAGCGCGTCCAGGGCGTGACGGACCGCGATCGCCACGTTGTTCAGGAAGCAGAAGCCCATTGCCTGGTCGCGCTCGGCATGGTGGCCGGGCGGGCGGACATTGCAGAAGGCGCGGCCGACCTCGCCGCGCACCACCAGCTCGACCGCGAGCACTCCGGCCCCGGCCGCATGCAGGGCCGCATGCAAGGTGTGCGGGTTCATGGCGGTGTCGGGATCGACCTGGTGAAGGCCGCTGGCCGGCGCGGCCGCCCGCAGTTCGGCAAGGTAACGGGCGCTGTGGGCACGGATGATCTGTTCGTCGCTCGCCATCGGGGCATCGAAGGCCTGCACGAAATCGAGCACGCCACGCATCAGCAGGCGATCCGCGATCGCGGTGCTGCGCTCCGGACATTCCGGATGGTGCGCTCCCATCTCGTGCTCCAGCGAACTCGGGTGGCTGATATACGCGGCCTTCACGTCTACTCCTTCGGCGCCCCGGCGGCCTTCGGCCCGGGTCGGCTAAACTGCCCGCTTTTCCGCGGGAATCCGCAGCGGATCCGATGGATCATCCCAGACTTTCGAAGCGAATGAGCGAACTCGGCCTGTGTTCGCGACGCGAGGCCGATGCCTGGATCGCCAATGGCTGGGTGCGGGTCGATGGCGCGGTGGTCGATGTCCTCGGCACCCGGGTCGCTCCCGATGCCCGGATCGAGATCGATGCAGCGGCGCGGCATGAACAGACCGCCAGGGTGACGATCCTGCTCCACAAGCCGATCGGCTTCGTATCGGGCCAGCCCGAACCGGGGTACCGGCCGGCAATCGAGCTTGTCGACGGTTCCACTCGCTGGTCGGGCGACCGCTCCCCGACGCGCTTCGCCGCCGGCCAGCGGCGCGGCCTCGCACCCGCTGGCCGACTCGACATCGACTCGACCGGCCTGCTCGTGCTGACCCAGGATGGGCGCATCGCGCGCCTCCTGGTGGGTGGCGACGGCGCCATCGAGAAGGAGTACCTGGTCCGGGTCCAGGGCCGCATGGCCCCCGACGGCCTGCAGCGGCTGCGCCACGGCCTGCGTCTCGATGGCGTCGAATTGCGGCCCGCGAAGGTATCGTGGCAAAACGAGGACCAATTGCGCTTCGTCCTTCGCGAGGGCCGCAAGCGCCAGATCCGGCGGATGTGCGAGCTGGTCGGCCTGCAGGTCGTCGGCCTCAAGCGGGTGCGGATCGGCCGCATTGCACTCGGCGCGCTGCCGGTCGGGCAGTGGCGTTACCTGGGGCCAGGCGAGCGCTTCTGACCGGAGCCCGATGTCGAATTCCTTGCAACATGCGCCCCGATTCGATCTCGCCGGCCTCTCGCCCGCCTGGTTCGGCATGGTCATGGCGACCGGCATCGTGGCCATCGCCGCCTGGCAACAGGGCCTGCTGCTTCTCGCCGGTGCCCTCTTCACGCTGAACGTCGGCGCCTATGCCCTGCTGTGGCTGCTCTACCTGCTGCGGCTGCTGCGGCATCCGTCGGACGTTGCCGTCGACATCGCCGACCACATGAGAAGCCCCGGCTTCTTCACCATGGTGGCCGCTTCCGGCGTGCTCGGCTGCGAAGTGCTGCTGCTCGCCGACAACGAACGGCTCGCGCTGTTCCTGTGGTTCGTCGCCGTCGTCCTGTGGCTGGTACTGACCTACGGCATCTTCACCGCACTGATCATCAGGCAAGGCAAGCCGACGCTCGATCGCGGCATCCACGGCGGCTGGCTGCTCGTCGTGGTGGCGACCCAGTCCATCGCGGTGCTGAGCGCGCTGCTGGCCGCCCGCACCGGTACGTCTTTTCGCCTGCAGCTCGACTTCCTCGCGCTGTCGCTGTGGCTGTGCGGCGGCATGCTCTACATCTGGATCGCGACGCTGGTCTTCTATCGCTGCATCTTCTTCCCGGTCAGCCCGGGCGACCTGACGCCGCCGTACTGGATCGGCATGGGCGCCATGGCGATCTCGACGCTCGCCGGGGCGCTGCTGAGCATCAATGCGCTCGACGCACCCTTCCTGCAGCCGCTGCGCCCCTTCATCAACGGCTTCACCCTGTTTTACTGGGCGGCCGGCACCTGGTGGATACCGCTGCTTGTCGTG